>Ga0307509_10000614_pt1 | contig 60751 bp, 62 predicted proteins | sample 10_EM_MG_FD_202245 | JGI IMG/M metagenome (GOLD analysis project Ga0307509, IMG submission 202245) | Populus trichocarpa ectomycorrhiza microbial communities from riparian zone in the Pacific Northwest, United States - 10_EM | ecosystem: Host-associated > Plants > Roots > Unclassified | place...
CTTTGGTGTCGGGCAGGGTCAGAGGGTTTTAGCACAAGGGATGCGGGATGGACTGTAGGTGGAGGTTTTTCCTGTCTTAGAGCGATCTGCATACGGGAGTTTGTACCTTAAACAATACTAAAACGATACTAAAAAATAATAAAAATAAAAATAAAAATAATTTCATGACTCAGATTCAACCTATTCTACCAGGTTACAATTTCCCCCCATTGTCTATCATCTTCATCATGCCTTTTCTCTTAATGAAACCCCCTCTGAAAACTACTTTTTTCTTTGAAAAGGTACTTACCTGTGGGCCTCCTGGATGTGGCCTTTGCTGCATATGCGGACCCGGTCAGGTTCCCATGCACGTCAGCAAAAGATGAGTTATACCATTCTCTCTAAATTAAGGTCTTTACTTCTTGTATTTTCCAACCTCACCCTCAGTCCTGGTCTTAGCAACCTCGCCAATCCATAAATCCGCCACAATGCTATGTCCCTTGAAGGGCTGATGGACAGATGAAAAAGGGGCATGGGCCCATGATGAGAGTGAAATTAAATACAGGCAGGCCTTCCAATGGGTTAACCCGGGTCGAAAAAAGGGCCAACCCAACCCAACCCAGCCCAACGAATATTGAGCCCAACCCAACCCAGCCCAACAAAGAATAACCCGGGCTAACCCAAATTAGTTAGATATTAGAATAAAATTATTAGAATACAGGATGAGAGATAGGAAGGGTTCATAGCAGAAGCAAGAGGGAAAGATATGTGAGGTGGGCGAGGAGCATGATATGAACAATTTTGGGAATGCTTATGCAAGTTCAGCTACATAGACTTCAAACTGCGGGAACATTGTGTTGACTGAATCATCTCGGGATTGAGAGAGAGATGTGAGTCGTATACTATCCTTTCGGTTCCAGAAAAGAACCCCTCCAGTTCTGTAGACATTGCCGGAATCAATAATTGAGTAATAGAAAAACTCATCATTTGGTGTTTTGTGTATTGTCAAGTGCAAAGATGAGGAAGGTGTCTGGGGAGAAAGAGGAATAACAGGTCAGTAGAGAATAAATGGAAAAAGGAAGAGACACGGGCGGTTCTCATGCTGAACTAGTTATAATTGGAGACCACTAATCACTGTTCAGCCTAGCTGCTTCCGCTCTCACTTTTCTACTAGGAGCAAAATCTATTCCATAATTCTATGTGCTCAGGCTATCGTTTCCCTGGTGATCACAACTCAAACATGTTCAAAACCTCAGGAACACAAGGTAAAAAATAATTGCTGGGTTGGCTGGGTAACCCGGGCTTAGCACTTCCCCGGCCCGACCCAGCCCAAGAAGCTCCACAGCGAGCCCGGCCCAATGAACCCGGCCCAGCCCAACGAAGAGCCCGGGCTAACCCAACAAAGCCCCGACCCATTGGAAGGCTTGAATACAGGCAATAAAGGTGACAAGTTATAAACTGGACATCCCCATAACCACAACAATGTTTCACTATACAAATCCGATGCCGCTATACTCTATAAACAGGAATTGACAAATCCCCACTCGACCCTCTGAGAGAGAAGGGTTCCGGATGGGCGCCATAAGGCACATGGAATCCCGTCCCATGTGTTTTTGTCAATAAATGCAGGGCAATGTCCAAGTGCAAGTTCAATAAGCAATTTTTTTCAAAACCGAAGGAATTGTCGTCATTTCCACCAGGCCGCCTCTTCTATGTATCAAATGGTGCTGTCGTGTACCTCTGGAAGAGCCTAAGGCGATGCAAGGATCCCGTGCTCTAACCAGACTTACAACAATAGTGTTACGCCCGTTCAGAGCCGCAAACTCCGTTCCTGTATGATATATATCTCGTCATAAGTAGTTCAATCTCCTCAGAAAAATTGCATTTCATTTTCGTTATTAGCTGATTTCCATTTTTTCACTTAAATCCATCAAACACTTCAAGTGAGTCTCACCGTTCGTATGACAATTGCTGCGGGGTTTTAACTTTTTTTTTACGATTTTCTATAATCCTCTACGGATAATATTAGTGCACTCATATTGACAAAAAATTGGTTAAACCATCACCTCCCGCGAGATCGGCAATGCATCCTTTGCACACAACCCTGCAAAACAAATAAACCTTCCAGAAATATCATTACCACTCTACTGACGCCATCTGAATTTCTTCTGTTTCGTTCTTTCTTTCTTTCTTTCTTTCTTTTGAGCCGATGGATGGATGGTATATTAAATGTTGATAACCGCTATGTATTCAATTATCTCCGTTGGCTGATGCGGGCATATTTGATCCACTGAGGAGGTTGTCACCACGGTGAAAAGAGCTACGAGTGTTCGCTCGTTGTTGCTGTTCGGTCAATTTTGTTCAACGCACAATATCCCAAGGACTGGGATACCGGTACCGGGTGCATTGTTAGAAAGGGTTTCCTAGATATATGGCCCCCACCTTCCACATCGTCTTACGAGAATCTATAAAATTCTTTCCCTTTATTGCTCAAGGAAGTCTTTGGTATCGCAAATCACCGCCGCTTTGTGATGTGATTGATAGCATGACCTTGACCCATCACAAGAAGCACAACGGTTACATATCCAGAATTCATCTCTGGCATAAAGGACAACCAAGAATGATCTGGAAGTCGGAGAATGACGTAGGAGATAGGAGTGAAGTAAAGAAGTCAGGGTGAAGAGAAGCGGAGAGAAGAAGGATGCCGAAAGGAAAAGAAGCCAAGTGGAGGAAGCGAAGCGAATGGGAGAGAAGATATCAGATAAGGTTAGGTGGGGAGAGAAGGGGTGCGGTGAATGATATCGTGAGGAAAGATAGGCTGAGAAAGGAATATGTTGGAGTGTGGAAGAACTCTCTAAGTTGTGTTTTTAAGGATGTTTGTTTCCCTCCTAAGTGCAAAGATAGAATTAAGATCGAGACCTCCGATATCAAGCTCACAGTTGCTCAGATAGTTTTTTATTTATTTATTTACTTCATTAGGCTCTTTTTTTCGTTTGAATATTATTATTATTTTCAAAGGCCGAGTGCCAAATACTGCACTGCACCCTCACCGGGGGCTATGCTATGGGCTCTGCCTACTGTGGACCAGATGTAGAGTTGTGCTAACCAAACCTAATTAAATCGTGCACTCGTAGAGAAAAAAATGGGGGAAGGCGAAGGATGTAATTTGCGGCTGGTTGTGCGTGGGTATATTTTTTTTGTCGGCTTTTAGGGAATCTACTCAACTACTGCAATACAATTGGGGAGGGGTGATGTCATCAGGTCGACTTCATTTGGAAACACTGAGCTTATTTTGTTTAAACTTTTCTAGGCTGAGACAGAACCTAAAATCCCACCCCGCTTCTGCCCATCCCTGCCCCTGAGTGAAGAAGAAATACAAACCCGCCATGCTTGCTCTCGTATCGAGTTGAGCGCGTCATAGACACATGAGAAAACACCGGTTCATGGCAAATAACTTAATCTGAGCCTAAGAACAAAGGATGAAAAAACAAAAAAAATGAGGGAATAAACGCCATTGCCCGCCCCTAGTAAAGCTCGCCATCTCTAGTTCTGTAGGTCGGAAGAAACGTTGGTATCAAATTGTTCGTTCGTGATTGACTCCTGACAGAAACCGGTAAAGGAAAGAGAAACAGAATATGAGAATTGAAAAAAGAAACGGAACCTGCCCTCTGCACTCCCTCTCTCAACGACCTAATGGGAGCCAAGGGTTCTCGAGGTATTGGAATCAAAAGTCCATGCGGACCTCAGCGCGTGGGACCTGGAATCAGTCACCAGAGTCGACCCAGTCGTGAAACTCCTTGGAGGAGTGTTATTCGCAGCACGATGAGCGACAGCATCTGAGAACGTATCTGCGTCTGGTGCTGCGGACTTGATTTTAGCCAACCTACTGTAGAGGTCCCTCCCAATAGCGTACTCCGATCCAAAACCTTCGCTCGTGATCCAGGCCATCTTGAGACAAGCCTCGGCGCTCGGTCGATCTTTTGGATTCGGCTGCAGGACGTCACGGAGGAAGTCCTCGCAGGGGACACTGAAGCCTCTGTTTTTCACCGACTCGGGGGGGGAGGATGCGATAATGGCGTAATCATGTACCTTGCGGCGGTGGAGGAACGGGGGGCAACCGGCGATCATCCTGAATAAGATACATCCGAGAGACCAGATGTCTACTGTGTTGGTTTTGATTATCTCCGTGTCATCCATTTCGGGCGCCATGTAGTCTTGCGTGCCAGTAGTGGTCATTAGACATGTGGCGGAGCTGGAGGGTGGGATGCGCTTTGATGCGCCAAAGTCGCCGATTTTTACGCGGAGGACGAGGGGCTGATCTTCCGGGAGGCAGAGGAATATGTTCTAGTGATGATTAGGTTTTGACTGTAGTGGTTTGGGCGAGGAAGGGGGTGCTGACCTCGGGCTTCAGATCGCGATGCGTGATCCCTTCCTTATGCATCGCCGCCAATCCGTGGAGCAGCTGCTGAATTACCACCTTTGTATCACCTTCATTCCACCGATACCCTTGCGCAAAGGTCTTTTTCATATCCCCTAGAGGGATATACTCCATAGCAATGTACACGTAGTTCTTGTCCCCATAGGAGGAGTTAAATTTGACAAACCATTCATGCTACCAAAGCATCAGACAAACCTCCTGCAAATCGAACGGGGCCGATGCCCGTTATGATAGTGGGTGTGCTTGGATGAAACTCACATTTGATAATGCTTTTAAATTCTTGACCTCGTTTTCATACTGCTTAGCAGAGAAGTTTGGCACGGTCCGTGGTAGCCGCTTCACGGCCCATAACTCAGGTGCCTCCATTCCGTTCATCTGGACTTTTTCCAGGAATACGGCTCCGAAGTTCCCCTTGCCGAGTTCGTAATTAAACTCCCAAGCCGGAGGTTCTAGTTCTGGGGTACGATCCCTAGATTCTGGCCATTCGAGATGACATATTAGGTTCTCGCTATCATCCAGGATTCACGGTCACCTACCCCCGTGCATAGCCCCGGGTAAGGGGGAATCCCCTACGGCATTGCCCGCACCCGGGCCCCCGCTCTGGGCCGGAATCGGGACTTCCCCTTGGGTTCGGGCATGCAGTTCGGTCGATCGCCTCTGCGGGGCTCTGGGAGGTCCTCCATTGTGGGCGGAGCCTATTAACCAGTCAGTATTCAACCCAAGCCAATGAATATGAATATACACGAGCGGAATCGCGCACCTCTCATATCGTTCATCATGCGCTGCCAGGCATCGGCATCTCCCCCAAAAACGATATTGTTGCTGTTAACATTCCCACTAAACGAGCCATTGATGATGGGGCTTTGACCTGAGGGATGGCTAATATTATATAGTCAGCTCCTGCAATAAACTACCCAGGTGATGTCCCTGAGAAAGGCGTAGCGAACATAAGAGAGCGCAACGCACCGATCGGTATGAAACATCTTGTCCAGGATTCAAGCTTCAAGCTGATCAAGTGTGAATTGTGGTTTTGTCCGGCGTTTTGAAATCCGAGCAATGTGGATGATAGCTAAGCCCTCGATAGGCCTTGACGCACAGAGTTTATTGACGAACCTAGCAACTAATATTGAGCACATGAACGATTAGGTTAGCGAGCTCGCTCCGTGCGCAACTAAATCCAAACGCGCAACCACCTAGGCAACAAGGGGAGGGGAAGGTGAAGAAAGCTAACCAAGAACAAGGTAGAGCCTCAAGTGCTGGGCTCGAAATATTTTCCGCTCAACAAACGAGGGGGAAGTGAAGCAAAAAATTATAAACAACCTCGTGACAGGGGGGATGGAGGGGTAGGGTGAAGGGTGAAAGAAGCTTGGTGCGCTGGCCAATCTATATAAACGACTCCCACAAGAAGATTATTATAAAACCAACACGTCTCGATAGATATCGGAGGGACTCGGTCCCGTTGGTTATTGAATGGCCTTTCCAATAATTTTACTGTAAAAACTCGAACAGAAGAGAAAAGTGCTGGGACGTCGTGGTTGCCTCTCCCAGAACGAACAAGGCGCCGTCCATATTCCTTTTGTTTTGTCTCAAGGCTGAGTTTGCGGGGTTTTCCCTCGCGGACTGTCCTGTCAAAACTCTTGAAATCTGCCATCAGCTGATGAGCCACGATCAACGAGTTACCGGTGCAAGGAGCCCGGGATGGGTTTAACTTGACTGGTTTCGGGTTAATAGAATTGCAAATACCGGTTAGAGAGATCCAAGGTGTCAAAAAATTGGGCCCATCTTTTACAGTGTTGGGAAAAGGTTAATCCCCCTCCGGATGTCTTGACCCAGAATCCGGAGATAAGAGGGGTGATTGAGATGGCGGATTTCAAGAGTTTTTTCAGTTGGGAAATTCCAACGTCCAAGCACATTTTGCTTCTACTCGAGTACCGTACCGGTATTCCAGTGGTTACGGTATCAAGAGCCCGCGGCAAAAACTGCGCCTCAATTCCTGTCCGAAGAACAAGGTGTCTCGTATCATAATTTACTGCGGGATATGAGAATAACCCCCCCAAGGCAATCTTGCGGGGTTCGCTCCCCCCTAGCTTCAACCGAGACATTCGTTCTGGTGGCCTAAAGTGCAGTTTCAATGGGTATTCGTTGTCAAGACTCCCGCACAATGTTGTCCCAACTCGTCGGAACCACTTGTCGAACACGGAGACCGGGGTGAGCAGTGAGTGACAGACGCTAACCGTGCCAAGGTTCCCACCACTTCGAACGCCGCTAAGCGACCTTCGAAGCAGGTGGCACTCCCCAGGAGTGCCAGACGGCTCAACGATAGAATCGGCTCAACGATAGAATTTATTACACCCGCTGAGAAATGTATCCCACAATCCACCAATTTTATTAATTAAAATTTTATAAAAATTGTGATTCTCATAACAATCCTTTGCCACTATAGTCTGGTATTATTAATATTTTTTCTATCACTTTTGGACTCTTCTGTCCATATTTCTGTTGCTGGGAAGGCTTTGGAGAGCCCTATTCACTTGCTTCTTGGTGCTCTCTCACACTTTCTGTGGGGTTATTGAGCTAGATTTTTAGGGATATATGAGGTAGTTCTGGTAAATTTACTTTATCTTTTATTATTTTCCTCAATGAGTAGGTAAGTTTGGCTATTTTCATGTTTTCCATTCTCCTAACAGCTTCGGCTCTACTCATAATATATGCCAAGCCCCGCTCCACTATTAGCATTTGAGGTCTGTTAATGGCATTGAAAGGATGAATATAGCCAAACTTTCCAACTCTCTAAGGAAATAAATACAAGATAGGGTAAATATGAGTAGACTGTTTTGTATATCCTTAAAGATTTGGATTGATGACCCTACAGAAAGTGTGTGAGAGCCCCAGGAAGCAAGTGAATAGGGCTCAGCAAAGCCTTGCCAGCCAACAGAAATGTGGACAGAAGAGTCCAAAAGTGATAGAAAAAATATTAATAATACCAGACTATAGTGGCAAAGGATTGTTATGAGAATCACAATTTTTATAAAATTTTAATTAATAAAATTGGTGGATTGTGGGATACATTTCTCAGCGGGTGTAATAAATTCTATCGTTGAGCCGATTCTATCGTTGAGCCGTCTGGCACTCCTGGGGAGTGCCACCTTCCTCGAAGGGCGCTTGCGTCGTTCGGGGGGTGGGAACCTTGGCACGGTTAAATATCAGGCCCCGGGGGCGGGCATCGACCAGCCTTTGCATGATGCCTCAATCTCACCAGTTGGGAAAACCAGCGCAGGAATAATTCTCGAAAAATTTTAACCACCGCCACATCTTTGGGAAGATATAGCTTCATAGAAGTGCTCAGAAGGCGCTCCTCTTTGATTCTATGTTTTCTAATTCTCAATCAGAGCAATATTAGTGGAGACGGTAAAATTCTGAATTACCCATGTCCTCCAGTATGGTGACCTTCGAAGTTACTTTTGCCAAGCCCCACCATTTTGCATGTATTATGTAAGCGGAATGAATTAACCATGTAACATTATCTGATTTCAAATGCCCGACACCATACCCCACAGTCGGCCACGAGCCAGGGGGGCTTTACCGTACTCGAGTACGGTACATTATATCTTGTGTTATCAGGGCATTCGCCAAGACCCGGCGTTGTTTAGGTTGGACGGTGCATGGAGTCTAAAGCAGTCCCTTCACTGCTGCCTGGCACTCAGCCTCATTATTGCACTTGTGGACACCAAAAATTGACCCCTTGGCTACTACCGTACGCTGACCAAGAATACCGGTATGGGAGGAACCCATTTGAGACTCCATGCAACCTCCAACTTGAAGCAAAACCCGGTCGCCGAATTTCCGGCGAACAGAAGCTGCTGCTTGTAATTGTCAAAGTGCCGTAATCTATAATCCATAGTCAAGCTTGTAACATGAGCATCCGATCATTACCCGAGTACCCGTTCCATATAGCGCGCCACTATCTATCCCGACTGGTACGCTATCCTCAGCCCCACCCGGAACCAAGCAGAATCAAGGAAAATGCGGTACTCGTCCCGGGCAAGAAGTACCCGAAAATTTAGAGGGAAAACAGGGATAATACACTTGACCGTACTTGTATCTTATGCAGACTTATACAAGTAGTAATCAAGGTGCAATAATAAATTCGTCTCCTTCCTAATCCCACATGTAGCTACCGTGGCTTGGCAACTCAGCCCACCTGCTCTGCACAAGCACTAGAAGACTGCTCTCCGGTCCAGTCCTCGCAATTGCCTAACGTTTGTAAAAACGACTGCTATTGCATGGGCAAAAAATCGCCCGGAGCCTCAAGATTTTTCCCATATGCAATAACAAACGTCAGGCAATTACGAGTACGCGGACAATACTCGAGCGCTGGTTCGTGGTTGAAGATTCAAGGCCATATACATGATGACTAGGCGGCCACGAACAGGGTCAGTACAAGAATATGCGCTTTTTTTTTTCATTACCCCGCCCCGGGGATCTCCCCCGTTGCCAACAAAGTCTACTCGAGTAGTGCCCTAGTGCTGCAGCCTAGTTTTGTCGTGGGCGCGGTGAGGAAAAGCATGGGGAAAGGTAGCCTGCCTGCTGCTCAGCCCTCAGAATCAAAAAAAAAAACGCCAAGCCTCACTTTGAGGAGGCTCTCCAGAGTCCAGACTGTAGCGTAGCACACAAGCACTACAACTGGACTGTCGTCCAGTAAATATCTCCTGGGAGCAGGCCACCCTAGAACGACAAATCATCAGCCAGGATAACTTTATTGCGACATACGATGCTACCGTAAAAACTCAAATAATTGAACCGTGTGCTATCATTGGAGTTATCGTCTCTGGTATGGTCTGGTGTTTTTTTTATTTTGGGGCTTTCAGAGGGGCCGAGCACCTGGTTTTTTGCTGCGTTTTTCGCTTTTATTCTAAAGTAGGGAATTCTCAACTATAGATACAGTACATAGCACACGGTTCTATTATTTGACTTTTTACGGCACTCCAAAGTTATCCCTCCACCGCTCCAAAAGCTTAGTCATAACCCACCGCCACCGCACCATGCCAACCCCACAAGACAGCTCAACACCGACATAGTAATGACCGCGGGCTTCAACCCATTATCTCCGCCCTAACAAATAAAACACACAAATTCTCTTTGTCTCCCCTTCCTATGATCCTCCATCCCCGAGACCTATTTAGCAAGCCCAAACCAGCACTCATCCTCCTCCTCAACCAACCAAATCTTCTGCCCGCCGCGGCCGGCCTCAGACACATGGCGGGGCAAGCACGACGGGAAAAACCATTCCCGGGTGGGGCAGTTTGGCCTTTCATGCCTCGCCTAATGTTCCTCCAGTCCACATTCTACATCATGATAGCTGAGTCAGTGTTTATCTGATAGTCCACGGCCCAGGAAAGCGGTTGGAGAGGAAAATGGCCCCTGCTGGTGCATGTACACTTGGTCGAGGCTGGCGGGTCACGGAAGTTCTTGGGGTTTTCAGACCGGATTTGCTTGACCATGGTGGAGGAGCTAATGAATCCTTGAGGGGCAGCCTCAGGGTAGACTAATTTCCGGACTCCCGGGCATGCCTCTTAGAAAGGCTCAACGAGTATTTTCCATAGGCTCAACTGTAGCTAAAATGGTAATGAAGTGTTGGCAGAAGTTGTCCCTCGGTGTTGACGAGGGGTGGGAGCCGGTAGCAAGATTCAGCAAGATTCCATCTGTGGAAAAAACCCTGTATCGCTCTCCGATTGTTCCTGTTCAAAAAAAAATCTGTTTCTCTGGCGGTTTCTTCACCTATTATCACTCGGCAATCCCTGAGTGCTGCCTATTTGAAATAGCTCCAAGTGCAGGACCTGCCTACACTCGGAGGCCGCAGCGGCACGCTTATCCTAAAGTGCGAGCAATGAAATTATTCATCGCTTGAGAAAAACTCTGCGTCTTCGCTTGAGCGTTCTACTCTGCTACATGAAGCCCTCATCGCCCTCATTACCTCCGCACCCATTATGATCAACATTGCATGGACCGCTGATATTGGTTGATCTCTACCATAAACTCGATTCAGGTTGCGGATTGCTTCACCTATTAGGGCGCCCCCTCCCGTGTTTCCTTAGCTCTTCTCTCCCTACTTTTTTTTTTAAAGCCACCTCATCCACTTGGCCGTGGCCAAATTCACGCTCTCACCTTTAGCTCGTTCTCACACACCATCTCCCGAACAAATATATCCCCTCGCTGTACCGGTTTCCTCTAACCAATTCCAGTGGGATTCCATTCCTTTTTAAGCTCCACGTTTTCCCTTATCGCTCACACACCCGCTCGGCGGACTTCAAGGGTCCGCCTGCATCCAGTGAACCCAACCGTCCAGTCCGTCTGCCTTTGGGTACGGACTGGACGGACGGCACTATACTATCCGGAAGAACACCCGGGACGAACGAGTATCTGGGCGTCTGTCCGGATCAGCGCCCCGGACGGACTGTCTTGGACAGCTAGTGTCTTAGGTTGTGCAACCTGCCCAGCCACCACAGGTGGCGAGTGGGCCCTGCAGGTGATTGAGCAGAAATGCTATTGGCGAATCCCGATATCCCACTTGGAACTGACCCCGATCCGGCATTATCTGTACTACGATACTGCTGGTCCAGACAAGTGGTAACAGACGACTCCTGCACAGTGGATGTCAAATGGTCCAAGGGGCGGAAAACACCAAATGTCGTTTGCGTTGGGCAATTGTTGCCGGATTCTAAATTCTATCCAAAGAATCTGTTAAAATAGAAAGTAATAACCTGTGAAATCGAATCATCCGGACTCAAGGAGCTCTGACCACCAGTATACGCATGAGGAGGTCCTCAGACATGAAAATTAACTATAAAAGACAAGAAAGATGCAGTACACTGCACAGCACAGGCGCTACGGAAGTTCTTTTTTGCTAAGGAAAACCGGGGGTCGGAAAGACGTTTATTAGGTAATAAATATTCTACTCTCATGAGGGAAACGGGTCCATGCTAACAAATCACGGCGACAGTTCGCTGGTGGAGGACTGGCTGTGCGAGAAGAGTAGAGAGCAACACACCACTGTTACATGTTTTTACTTCGACTTTGCTGCTCGAAAAGAGCAGACTGCTGCCAGTATGCTTGGTTCCTTGCTGTAGCAGATGGTAAGAGGAGTGGGAAGGATTCCTGAGGAAATATGGAGAGCCTTTCGAGAACAGTGAGATTCCGTTAATGGACATAGACCGCAACTTGGCGAAACCGTGAAGATACTGCAACTCACCACGTCCTCGCAGCGCACATTTATCGTCATTGACGCACTTGACGAATGTACGGCGGTACACCAATTTAGGCTTTTCGATTCTTTGAAAGAAGTCCTGGAGAAGTCTTCGAATGCCCGAATTTTGGTTACCGGAAGGCCTCATCTTCTCGCTGAGGTTGATAGACGCCTCGCCGGGCGAGTCACGAGTGTATTTGTTGGCCCTGCCAGAGACGATATCGTCCGATTCCTTCGTGCAAGGCTGAGCGACGACAAAACACCGGATGCCATGGATTTAAGTCTGGAGGAAGAAATTCTGGAGAAGATTCCCGCAAGTATATCGGAAATGTGCGCAGCAGCCATGGTGCTGAGAATTCTATCCCACATTATCGGCTAATCCTTGCAGTTAGGTTCCTGCTCGTTTCCCTCAGGAATGGCGTTAGAAGCAGGACGTATGACCGAAGTCATTTTTGCTCTCAGCTTTTGCGCGCGTGTGATGGAAAAGGTTGGATGTTTGCAAGGGGAGGAGGTGGTGAGCTGGGAGGGAGTCGGAGGAGGAGTTTGTGATATAACTACGGGTAATGATTTACGACCAGTATTTCTGAGACATTCATTTCAACAACATTATCACATCTTAATTCAAGTTTTATGGCAACCAGACGGCCCTTAATTGATTAATCTATTTTTTTTTGTCCCGCCGTAGCGGGCACCACCACAATCCAACTAAAACTAGCGGCCAGTCTCACGACTCTTAAGAGCCTCACGGGCTTCCCTCGACCTCTTCTCGACGAGGTCCCCAATCCTCTCCATAATCTCTGTAACCTCCCCCACATCCTTCTCTACGTGCTTCTCGATGCTCTGCTCACACTGCTCCCTAGATTCTTCAAACTTTTCTTGATTTAGTGCATCGGGGTAGAAAATTTCCGCCCCGATCTGTAGAAATGTTAACATAAAGAAAAAAGGATTTTATTATCAATATAACATACCCCTAAAAGAAATGCACCGACAAGGACCCAACAATACCCTCTCACCTCCGCATTAGCGGAAGCGATCATGCTTTCGAGCTTCTCGAATTCCTTTTTGAGAGCGTGTGCCTGAACATTTTCGAGGACAGAGACATGCTAGTTCAGTGTTCGCAACGGGGCAGTCCGTCCGTCCTGAGCCAGGACGAGGACGGACGGCAGTTTGTCGTCCCGTCCGGTCATTTTCTAAAGTTGCCCGACAAGTAAAAATCAAAGACAAGGACGGACGGCATTCTGTCGTCCCGTCCGGTCCCCTCCGGAACTTGCCCCACTCATCCGAGTGAAGGACCGTCCCCACCGTCCCCCACCGTCCCCGGCCGTCCCATGCCGTCCCATGCCGTCCCCCGCCGTCCCCTACTGTCCCCTACCAGAATATGTCTCAGATCGTGGGGCTTGTCGTCCTTCCTAATGACGGCCGTCCTGGAAATTCAAGGACGAGGACGGACTACGTTTTGCCGTCCCGTCCCGTCCCGGGCTCTTGGCAGTCCCCCCGCCGGGCCCTACGGGGCCCCGGACGGCTGCGAACACTGTGCTAGTTATGAGTTAGCCCAACTCCACTCCATCATACAGTATTTAAGGAAAGGTGACTAACAGCATTGGGGTGCTCCCCCGGGTCGACAGCTCCATCAACAGGCTGGCCTGTTGAGGTGCCACTATCACCCCCAGCAGGAGCAAGATGCTCGTGAGAGTGGAGTTCAGTCCCGAAATAACGGGGTAATCCTCGTTTATCGATGGTAGAAGGAGGGATGGAAGTGATAGCATTGAACGAGATGGTGGAACGTAAAGCCAACTTATTAAACATTGGGGGAACAAACGGGCGAACTAAGGGCGAACCAACGGGCGAACCACCGTCGGACTGACCATTGGGCGGAACATCGAGAGAATCTTCTAGTAAATCCCCAAGTTAGTCTTTAGTCCTCTAGTTATTCATTGGAGTAAAAAGCAGACTACCTACCGTTGTTTGTGGCTGATTCCGACGAATCTCTGTGATGTTTGTTCACTTCGGTGTTGGTGGTTGATGGCGGAGAGGAGAAGAGAAACAGGAGAGAAACTTCCTATCTGTTAAATGGTATCACGAATTCGCAGATGTTCGGACCTGAGATCATAGCCACGTGATCGTCCCTACCATCCCTTACCTTGTAATCATGGCCAGCGCTAGATACTACTACTAGCTTATTTGAGTAATTGTGATAGGAAAAACGTTGTTTTAGAAGTGGTGTAGTGCTGGGAATACCACATAATCAGTACCGTTCAGCATTGCCATGACGGAAGCAAGAGTGGCCGCGTAGATTTGCTCCCAGATACTAAAATTAATAATAAGAACGGTGGGTACCCCTGCAAACGTAACAAGAGCAAAACAAGATCACATGACCAGGCTTATTCAGCATATATCTTAGAAGAAAATAAAATTAAAGAGATAGTAATATGACTAATAGGACAAAATCTTGCCCTTTAATATTGTAAATAGAGTTTTAGCAGTTATGATTGTAAATACAACTATATAGGTCTTGAAACTAGAGTTAAACAGATCGTACAAAGACTGATTTCAACTTGGATACTCTCAATATTAAGTAACATTATATGAATATTATAGGAATAAGTTCTAAAGAATTCTTAATACTATTATAAAAGAAACTAAGCCAACAGCTATAAGAAGAAAGTTAAGAGAATTAGAATTGGAGTTAATAGTAATAGAATCATAGAGGGTGGAATAGATGAAGTTAAGATCAATGGGATCAAAGTTAATAGCAATAGAATTATAGTTTGTTGACTAAATAAACTGAATATAAATAAAATCAAAGTCAATGGTAATAGGATGACAGTTAGTGGAATAGATCAAGTCAATATGAATAACATCAAAGTTAATCGTAATAGGATCATAGTCAGTAGAATGCATGAAGTCTATATAGATTGAATTAAACTCAATAGAAATAGGTTTATTGTTGATGGAACAGATGAAATTAGTATGAATAGAATTAAAGTCTATAGCAATAGAATCATAATTGATCAAATAAACTCAATATAAATGAAATCATAGTTAAACGTAATAGGATCATAGTGAGTCAAATAGAGAAAGTTAATTTAAATAGATTCAAAGCCAATAGCAATCGGATCATAGATAGTTGACTTGGTCAAGCTAATATGAATAAAATCAAAGTCAATAGTAATATGATCAACGTTAGTACAATGCATGAAGTCAATATGAATTGAATCAAACTGAATAGCAATAGGGTTATAGTCAATGGAATTGAAGAAATCAGTATAAATAGAATCAAAGTCAATAGCAATACAATTATAGTTGACCAAATGAAGCCAGTAAGAATGAAATTCAAGTCAATGGTAATAGGATCATAGTCAGTAGAATAGATAAAGTCAATCTCAATGGAATCAAAGTCAATAGGTATTGGATTATAGTTAGGTGACTAGGTGAAGTCAATATGAATAAAATCAAAGTCCATAGTGGTAGGATCATAGTCGATAAAATAGATCAAATCAATATGGATTGAATCAAACTCAATAGCAATAGGCTTATAATCAATACAAAAGATGAAATCAATATGAATGAAATCAAAGTCAATAGTGAAAAGGAAGTCAATAGGAACAAGAGTATGGTAAATCTCTATAAGTATTCTGATAGGATGATAACTTGACCATGATCCAACAATTATGATTACGACTTGAGAAATACAACCACAACTAAACTACAATCAACTCATTTATCAAATGAATTGAAATTCTCCCGCAATATCATATTGCTCAACATGTCGAAAAATGAAAGAATTCTCAGAATTTGGATACAAGCGAAACGGTACAGAATACAAAACATGTTTATCATGTCGTGAGATGGGTGCAAACTTCCGGCAAAGTCGAAATAATATATACAATTGGGCTAAAGATGGATTAAATCATACTAATAATCAGGCAATTGCTATTGGACATAATATACAACAAGGAAGAGGAAGAGATATATCTGATATATTAATGGTAAGAGAAATTCAATTAAGTGGGAATGGAGATGTTTAAACTAATATGTGAAAAAATAGAGTGATTTACCAGATTCAGGGCAAGATGAAGCTGGCAGAACCCGCTGTCAAATATGTCGACAAATATTGCCAAATTTGCACTTTGAGCAAAGAGGGCGGTTTTGGCGAAACTGTTATTCATGTCGGGCCCGTCGCCGTCTAACTCTGCTAGAGCAACTTCCACTTGGGCAACAGTGGTCAGATGGACAAAAATTACCCAATCGATATTAGCTATCCTCTTTGACATATGAGTGTAAGTATTATCGAGCACTACACCTTTTAGAACAAAAGTTAGTCAAGTCATCTATCGTGATGCCAGAATTTACGATATGCTGTGCAGGAGGTAAAGTACAACTTCCTGGTATGAAGACACCTCCAGAGATGTTATGGAAGCTATTTACAAGTTTGGATCAAATATCGGTCAATTTCAGAAAGCATATTCGGGCTTATAATAATGCATTATCAATGACTTCATTGGGAACAAAAGAGATTCCCTATCGGCAAAATGAGGGTGGTATATATTCCTTTCGGATTAAAGGCGCATTATATCACAACCATAGTCCACTATTACCATCACAAGGCCAATCTCCAAAGTTTGCACAAATATATATTCATGATTCAATGGATATCAATGCTCAACTAGCACATCGTCTGGGAATATATTGCGACAATACATTGAATGAAGATATTCTCAAAAAGCTAATAGAAACACTATGGGAAATGAATTGGTTAGTTCAGACCTATCAACATGCTGGAGAGGTCTTAGGCCAAAATCAACAGGATACAGTTACTATGCAACTTAAGGTACTGGACTCAAAAAATAGAGATCCAAGAATATATAATACACCAGTGGCCAATGAGGTAGGAATCTTAATCATAGGCTTAGGAGAACACGAGTTTGACAAGCGAGATATTGTTTTGCATGCACGAAATGCAAACAACAACTATCGTGGATTGATTCGAATCTCAGAGTTGAATTCTTACTACTTAGCCTTGAGATATGTCTTACTTCTACCAAATGGAGAGTTTGGTTGGAGACCAGATATTGCATTACGAGGGAATGCAGAAGCAGAAAGTGCAGATCGAGAGGTATATGGGATTGTAAGAGAGGAAGAGTTACTACACCAGCAGCGAGCAAGGAAGCCAATTACAGCAAGGGGGGGTTCAAAGCATGTGTCATTAGGAATGTGGCATGCATATCATATTCATGAACGTGTTGGAGTTAAATCATTACTTCACTATGGAGGGCGGCTATTTCAGGAATGGGTTGTTGATGCTGCTGCTGTCAATGAGCAAAATAACTTGAAGTGGATTGCCAAAAATCAGTCAAAACTTCGTGCACAGGAATATGGCAAATTTCAAAATGTGTTGAGCATAAATCCTGAGAAGCTAAACTTAGAGGCAGTTGGGCATAGAGTTATTCTACCTTCATCCTTTCATGGCTCACCAAGACAAATGTCAGAAAGGTATCATGATGCTATGGCTATTGTCCGATATTTTCATAAGCTTGATGTTTTTATTACAATGACATGTAATCCAAAGTGGCCTGAAATTCAGGAAAATTTGAAGCCAGGACAAGATGCAACTGACAGGCCAGATTTGATTGTTAGAGTTTTTGAACTCAAGTTTCAGGAGTTGATGGATGACTTACGAAAGAGAAAGATATTTGGAGAGATTGTTGCCTTTATGTGGGTTATTGAATATCAAAAGCGAGGGCTTCCACATGCGTATATGTTGGTAATATTAGAGACTGCAATAGAAATAGTGGAGAAAGTGGATCGCATTGTTACAGCTGAATTGCCTGATCCAGTCAGGGATCCTGAGCTCTGGGAAACTATAACTAGAACAATGGTTCAAGGTCCATGTGGGGCAGAATATCCAAATGCACTATGTATGCAGGATGGACGGGGTATTAATGGAACATGCTCTAAGCACTTTCCAAAAGACCTTTCCTCAACAACAATAATTGAAAGGTCAGGATATCCAAAGTATCAATGGCGTGAACCTGAACTTGGTGGGTATACCTTTACAAAGCGGATAAAGCAACCCAATGGTACTTATGCAGATTTTCAATATTCCAATGCTTGGATTGTTCCATATAATCCATATTTGAGCAAAAGATTCAATTGTCATATTAACACTGAAGTCTGTTCCTCAATTCAGGCAGTAAAATATATATATAAATATATATATAAAGGGCCTGATATGGCAAATATTGTGGTTGGAGAAGGACAGCATCAACAGATTCATGAGGTACAGAATTACCTTGATACAAGATATATCTCACCACCAGAGGCCTGCTATCGACTACTTGGTTTAAAGATGCATGATAATAGTCCCACTGTATATCGTTTAACAATTCATTTGGAAAATGAACAGCCCATCTATTTTGACCCTGAGCATCTATTTTGACCCTGAGCATCAGCAGCTGGCTAATGTATTGAAAAATAGTGGCAATAGAGATACAACATTAACAGCATGGTTTAAGGCCAATCAAATATATCCAGAAGGCCGAAATCTTATATATGCAAATTATCCAACTAAGTAAGTTTCTATAGCTTTCTACTCTACTATATAATAATACTAATATAAATTGGAATAGATTTGTCTATCATCAAAAAGAGAGTGTGTGGACAGTACGAAAATAAGGGTTTGTTGTTGGAAGAGTTTATTTTGAAGGACCGAAAGCTGGGGAATTGTTCTACCTCCGGCTATTACTATATCATCAGACAGGAGCCAGGTCATATGAAGAGTTACGAACTGTCAGAGAAGAAGCAATTCCTCGAGCAACATTCTGGGATGCATGTATGGGATTGGGTCTTTTAGAAGATGACAATGAGTGGGATAATTGTCTTACTGAAGTAGCTGGAATGCAAACTGGTGTGCAGTTAAGATTACTGTTTGCAATTATTTTGACAGAGTCAAATCCGGCAGACCCATTGAACCTATGGGAAAGTTACAAACATAGTATCTGTGATGATTGTGCTTATTTGCTTAGAATATATGGGAATATTTTATCACCTTCATCTGAGCAGATCTACAGTCTTGGCCTATGTAAATTCGAAGAGATTTTGTCTGGGAGTGGAAAGTCTTTACAGCAGGTTGGGCTTCCTGAGCCAAGTATCAGATTTGATATCACAATACAGACAGTCAGAGGAAATAGATTAATGCAAGATCAGCTGAGTTGGAACCAAGAAGAATTATGCAATCAAGTTTTGACAATGATACCTCTGTTGAATCAGGAACAGCAATATGCATATGACTCAGTTATTGAAGAAGTCAATAAGGAAAGTGGAAAAATGTTCTTCTTGGATGGTCCTGGAGGGACAGGCAAAACATATGTTGAAAATCTGATTCTGGCTAAAGTACGCAGTCAAGGACATATTGCATTAGCAGTAGCATCAAGTGGAATAGCAGCACTGTTATTGGAGGGTGGTCGAACAGCCCATTCAATATTTCGAATACCATTAATTCTGGATAATAAATCATGCTGCAATATTGACCATGGCTCAATGCAAGCAGAGGTATTCAAAATTGCGAAGCTGATAATTTGGGATGAAGCAACAATGCAGCACCATTATGGTTATGAAGCTGTTTCCCGAATGCTTCAAGATATTCGACAAGATAACAATCCATTTGGTGGTCTTACAGTACTTTTTGCTGGAGACTTCCGCCAATGTCTTCCTGTAGTTCCTGGTGGCTCAAGAGCCCAAATTGTCAGTGCTACATTGAAGCAATCATCTTTCTGGTCTATGATTACATTGCTTCAGTTGGAGAAAAATGTTCAACTACTTCAACCAGGAATGTCTTTACAAAGACAAGCAGAAGAGTCTAAATATGCAGAATATCTGCTTCGAATAGGTAATGGGACAGAGACTGGAGGGTTAGATGGATTTGTTAATATTTAGGAGTCAATGATGTTGGAAAACTCCAATCTTGAAGGATTAATTGATGCAATATATCCTGCACATCAATTAGTTTTGAATTGTCCAGATGATAAATTTTTGGCAGAATGTGCTATTCTGGCTGCACGAAATATTGATGTTGAAGTTATTAACTCTACATTACTACATCACAGAACATCAGAAGATCATATCCGGGTTTATAAAAGTGCAGATTCTGTAACTGAAGAAGATCAAACACTTTATAGTTCAGAATATCTTAATACTCTTCAACCATCTGGAGTACCACCTCATGAGCTAAGATTAAAACTTGGAGCTCCTGTTATGCTTTTGCGAAATATTAATCCTGCTGCTGGGTTATGTAATGGTACTCGCTTAAAGATTACACGTCTTTTAAACTATGTGATTGAAGGTGTGTTTCTTATTATCCAATATCCAAATTAGTGTATTCTAGAATTACTAACATTTTGGTATTTCCTAGCTACAATATTGACAGGGAGAAAGAAAGGAACAAGAGTTATGATTCCAAGAATCAAAATTTCCTCAGAGGCTTCCAAAGATCTCTCATTAAATCTTATTCGACTTCAGTTTCCAATCCGCCTGGCCTATGCAATGACAATCAATAAGGCACAAGGTCAATCATTAATGCATGTTGGACTTAATATTCAAGACGAGGTATTCAGTCATGGCCAATTATATGTCGCGATGTCAAGAGCAACAAGTGCTACCAGGGTGAAAGTATTACTACCTACATCTCTGTCGGGTACAGAAGGGATGTGTAAAAATATTGTATTTTCTGAAGTTTTCCAGTAATTATTTGTATAACTTTCTGCATATCAAACAAATTGTCACTTTATTTACAATCAAATTTTGAAATATCTACCAGGTTTGAGTATATAATATAAAATAATAGTTGAAATAATTTTAAAAAATATTCATGCAATAATTATTTCAAAACTCTATAAGTTGTTACAACATCTAATATGCCTTATTGAATTCTATTCTAAGCATCTTGAGCAGCCAAAGCCTAGATAAGCATCTTCAATACTACTACTAATTACACTTTGCAAGATACAGTATTTAAGATGCTATTACCTGTTTCCCCGTGTGGTTCGCACACGGGTACATACTTGTAGGCTAATGAGCACCGGAAAAATACCCAGCCGTGAACCGATCGCACTTCGCAGCACGCTACGCAGCCATGAATTTCCGCCACAGGGTAAGGGATATGAGGCCCACCTTAGTCATCTCTATAAGCATGACAGAGGGCACGCTTCCCACTATTACACCAGTCAAGGAGATCGTGCTGACCAACGGAGCCAGACACTGGCCTCGACACTTGATATGGCACGAGGGAGCATCTCACCTCCATCATCATCACTCGAATCCCCCAGTATCACCGGCCCAGTTACGGCTACGGAATCGAGTAGGTTGTACAACGTGCCCAGCAACCACAGGTGGCCAGTGGGGCCTGCAGGTGATTGAGCAGAAAATGCTGCAGGCGCATACCCGATATCTCACTTGTAATTGACCCTAATCCAGCAATACCTCTACTACAATACTGCTGGTCAAGGTCAGCGGTAATAGGCGGCTCCTGAACAGTGAATGTCAAATGGTCAAGGGTCCAAACACCAAATAAAGCTTGCGTTGAGCACTTGTTGCCGGATTCTAAATTCCATTCAAAAGATTTGTTAAAATAGAGAGTAATAACCTGTGAAATCAAATCATCTGGACTCAAAGAGCTCTGACCACTAGTAGATACATAAGGAGGTCCTCAATATTGAAAGTTAATCAAAGAAGAGAAAAAAGATATAAGTTACCAGGAACCGTACCAAGAATTTCGCTCTGAAGAATAAGATATACTGCGAATTCTCGAGTTCAGTGGTTTGCCAGGTGTTAAGTAATATAAATAGAGAGCGCTGGAAAAAGAGGACTCGAAAATCTTTTTTTCTATTGCGTATTTTCGCAACCTTTAGAAAAACTATAATAGCCGGGCATACTTGTACTTTCCAACACACCAAAGTGTGCTCCCGATTGTCCTAGAACAAGGGCTTTTTCTCGCTTGGGAACCGGGAGCCTTCTAACACCCCACAATCTATACTCTAGAGAGCAGTAGTGAGATGTAAATACTAACCCGAATTCCAGACCCAGATAGCGAAGAAAGCAAGGAGGTATATAAGGTGCCCAGAGCGCACTTTCACGTTTCCCTATAACAACCAAACAACTTATTCCCTCTAGGAACTCAATAAGAGGTTTCCTCTGCATGAACGCTACAAACCCAACCCCTCAAAACCGCAAGACCTTAGTAAAGAGTAGAAAATGATCTTAATAATAAGGATGCCTCGTGGCCCCGGACAAGCCTCCGTATTCCAAAATTCCTCATACCAAAGCTTAGCCCGCAGTACGGGACAACCTACTATTCCTGGCAGATTCTCTGAATTTTGGCCATCAGGGATGGCCTCGTGTGATAGTATGTTTTCTCTATGGTGGGGTTTCCCATTCCCTTCTAGATTTCCGATAGGAATGCTGGTGCCAGTGCTATTGAGCACTGGCCACTTGGAATATGTGGTTGTTGGGCGTGGGATGTGGTACCCTAACTTACCCCCTGGTAGTCCTAATTCCTAAGTCTTCCGCAACGCTTCTGCCTCACGCAATTCCAAGCAGTGTGCATCCTAGTTCTTTCTATACCTGAACTACACTAACCTTAAATAATATTCAGCCATTCTAATTGCCTAGCGCAATTCTCATACCGTAAAAACTTAAACAACAGGACCATGTGCTTTGTAGTGCAATATTTGTTCTGCTGGAAAAGGGGTGAAAAACACACCAAAATTGTGCATAGTGTCTCCAGCCATCTGGAGGGTTAACGCCGGGGATGGCTAGGGACACCTCGGGATAGCGAGGGACTATGGAGGACTATGGAGGGGGCCAGAGACCGCATGAGTGATGTCTCATGACGCAGGAATGATTCGTTTGGAGGTGTATGATTTCATCTTAGCTAGTACCGGCGGTCCAAACGCTAGGACCCTAGTCTCCTACAGTCCGTGCGCTCCTCACCTCCCAGGTGTAGTACGTCCCAGTGCCCTCAAAAAAGAACGACTATCAGCCTTAGTCGGTCCCTTCCTCCCCAGAAGACTGGCTGCCTGGACGGCTGGGAACACTGAATCTGTCTCCGGAGGAGAGGAGAAAGGAAAAAACACCAGACCATACTAAGGGGGGCAGTCCCAACGCCCAAGCACATTGCCTAAATATTCAAGTTCTTCTGGTACCGAATATGTTTTAAACTTGGCTCGACGGCAACGGTAGAATGGCGACAACGAAAAAGAAACGAAACGGCGCTGCGAAAACGGAGTTGATACCTAAGACGGTCGCACACTCAGGGGCGGGGAAGCTCTCTTCATTCAACGACAACACAATCATCAACAACTAACTAATCAGCGAAGACAGTAATATATAACATCCTATCCCCTCATGGGCCATTGCTCATGCCCATGTCTTTCCATGTGAATTTCCCCTTCCTCCGTGTATACTCTCAAGCTAACAAAGCAAACAAACGATACTCCCATGGCCCTTGGCCTCCCGGCTTTCCGGCTCTTTCATGCTGGCCTTACAGGGCTCCCTCTTTTCTCCCACCGGATGCATAGTTCCAAAAATATCCCTCATTCCTGCATTCGGGATGCTTTCCCAAACGTCCTAAACACATGCCCGAAGCCGAAACATATACCCAAATCCTAAGCGCATCTCCGAAGCCACAAACAAGTACGCCCCCCGAAGGTATGCCAACAACAGAGAAAGTATCGTGAGAGTATGGTCAGCAGCTTGATTTCCAATAGGCATTTTGATCGTACAATAATTGTAAATATCTGCCGTCTCAGAATCCGTAATGCATACTTACTACTGGTAAGCTGAGTCACCCTTATGACTCCCACCCGAGCCCAAAGATAAGTTATGAATAAGATTTGACCGTGCCAAGGTTAGACATTCATTTTAGAATAAGAGAAAAGTGGAAGAACGCTAAAAATATATATATATTAGAGCGCTAAGAGGCTGTTATAATACTATGGCAACCGACTCCGTCCACCAGTCCATCCGTCCATCCCTAGCACATCCTTAAGCGAAGACTTGCTGAATTTCAGGCAAATTCACTCTCATGCCCAAATTGTCAAGGAGCTCACGCAGTCACCCCGGGAGGAGTTGGTGCATAATCCTTCAAGTGTCCTGAACCACTGGGTTGATACCATCACAGAGATAATTTTTGGGGTTTCATAGGTACATGGAGGACATACTAGGTGGCGATAGAATTGCTTGCTGTTCTGCTTTTTATTTTATATATTTGTTAAAAATCTATCTCCTTTCTGCTTTTTTATTCACGATTTTCTTTCTTATGATATCATACCTGCGGTATTTTCTAAGCAGGTGGGGTGCCAAGACTTTCTAACCGGTGGTTCCAAGACTCCCGGGAGATCGCCAACGCATCCCTTCCACCTGACCTCGCAAAAAAAATCCTCCAAAAATATCATTACCACTCAACCGATACATCTTAATTTTTTTTTTTCTGTTCCCTTTGTTGAAGCAGGTGATAAGTTAGATGGTATGCTAGGTCCTGACTACTTGCTATGTTTTTGAAAATATTTTTACTATTTCGGTCGTGGTTGACGCGGGCTGGTCCGATGCATTGGGGTTGTCATCATTGTAAAGAGTATGATTGTTCTTTCGGTGGGGGGGAGGTTTTTTTTTTAGCTATCATATCCTATGATACCCCACGGCGACTCGAAACACAGGGTGACACGAAACAGCCGGTTACCGATCCACTAGTAGAGAGCATAAACCGGGTTTCCGAATACCGCACTAACTAACTTAGCCCGTAACATTTGTTTGTTTTCGTGTCACTGTGGCTTCGACTCGCCGTAGTATCATACCTTAATTTTGTCAAAGCATAATATCCCAAGGGTCAGGATGCCAGGCGCATGCTTAGAAAGGGTTTCCTCGATCATTTCCCTACAGTCCACATTGGCTTATGAGAATCTATAGGATTCTTTTCCCCCTGTTGCCCAAGGGAGTTTTAGGTTCTTTTATCATAAATTTTTTTCTTCAAAGGTCGTGCCAAATACTGTACCCTCACCACTGGCTGCGCTAAGGGCTCTGCCTATTGGGAACCAAGTGCAGAGCTGTGCTAACCAAACCCAATTAAATCTTGAGAGAGAAAAATCGGAGAAGATTAGGATGTAATTTGCTGCTGATTGTGCGGGGATATTTTTTTTTGTTAGCTTTTAGGAAACGAAGTGTACTCAACTACTGGCAATACAATTGGAGAGGAGTAGGAGCTGTGGCCGTGTTAGGTGCACCATCGAAATATAGAAAAAGGCGGCTCATGGAGCATAAATTAACCTGAGCCTAAGTAGGAACGGGGGATTAAAAAAATATAAAAAAAAGGCCGGAATAAACACCGTTGTCCATCCCTAGAAAAGCTCGTCATCTCGAGTTTTGTAGGTCTGAAGAAGCGTTGGTATCAAATTGTTCGTTCATGATCGATTCCTAACAGAAACAGAAAAAAGAAAAGAGAAATGGAAAATGGAAATGAAAAAAAAACCGAAACCTGCCACCCTGCATTCTCCATTTCTCAACGGCTTAACCAAGACTAGTGGTTCACGAGGTATGGTGGAAAGCGCTTATAAGGTGTATGAAACCTAGGGGGCGCATTTTTGAAATGCCTCTATTGGTGCGGGCAAAGGGTTATATCAAAAAATCAATTTGGGCGTTGTGTTCAAATTGTGTCCATATTTAGTTTTTTTGTAGTATCATATATATTTGAAATTTTCATTTATGGCATGAGCGGAAGCAATTTAAATACTTTGAATATGTTGTTTTATATTGTAATATATGGGGCATAAAAATTGACGCAAAAAGATAAACTAAGTGGAGAATTGAACAACTGTGTTTCAAAAAACATTTTTGATATAAAAACCCCTTTAACCTTACCAAAGAGAGGCATTGCAAGGATGCACCCCCTTGGTATCATACATCTTTTAAGTGCTTTGCACTATACTAGGGTCAAAAGCCCGTTGCTGACCTCACCCTGCTGGCCGTGGGGTGAGTCACTGGCATCGCCCCAGTCGAGAAACCCCTAACAGGAGTCCTACCAACAGCTGGATGAGGGGCTGCATCTGAGAGAGTGTTTATACCTGGCGCTGCGAGCTTGATCTTAAGCAACCTATTGTAGAGGTCCCGCCCAATAGAGTACTCCGGTCCAGGGGCTTCGCTCGTGATCCAGGCGGTCGTCAGACACACCTCGGCGCTCGGTCGCTCCTCCGGACGCGGATGTAGGACGTCGCGGAGGAAGTCCTTGCAGGTATCACTGAAATTTCCGTTTTTCACAGCCTCTGGCGGGGTGGATGCGTACTTTACTACTTTGTGGCGGTTGCTGAAAGGGGGGCTACCGGCGATCATCCGGTACGAGATACATCCGAGGGACCAGATGTCTACAGCGTTGGTTTTGTCTACATCTGTGTCATCCATTTCGGGCGCCATGAAGTCTTGCGTGCCAGCGATAGTTTTCATACATGTGGAGGAGCTGTCGGATGGGATGCGTTTTGATGTGCCAAAGTCAGCGATTTTGACACGGAGGACGAAGGGCTGATCCTCTGGGAGGCAGAGGAATATGTTCTAGTGACTGTTAGCATTTGACTGTAGCGGTTTGGACGAGGAAGGGGGGTGCTGACCGCGGGCTTCAGATCGCGATGTGTGATCCCTTCCTTATGCATTGCAACCAATCCGTGGAGCAGCTGCTGAATTACCACCTTAGTATCACCTTCATTCCACTGGTAGTTGTCCGCAAAGGTCGTTGACATATCACCCATAGCGATATACTCCATAGCAATGTACACGAAGTGATCGTCTTCATAGGAGGAGTTGAATTTGACGAACCAAGGATACTACAAATAAATCAGACCAACCTCTCGTAAATCGATAACAAGACCGGGGACTGTTGTGAAAGGGGGTGTGCTTGAATAAAACTCACGTTTGATAATATTTTAAAATTCTTGATCTCGCTTTTATACTTCTTCGCCGGGAAGTTTGGCACAGTTCGTGATATCCGCTTCACGGCTATTAACTCAGGGGCCTCCATTCCACTCATCTGGGCTTTCTCCAAGAATACAACTCCGAAGCTCCCGCTGCCGATTTTACGTTTCAACTTCCAAGGTGGTGGTCGTCTCACAGGAGCAGCATGTGCTTCCATACCCCCAAGCGCTAGCCTTGGAGTATAATCCGCAGGATCTAGCCGTCCGAGATGACATATTAGGCTCTCGCCCATATCCAGGAGTCAAGGCCACTTACCACTGTACATAGTTTCGAAGAAGCGCGGATCGCCTGCGGCATTGCTGGCACCCGGGTTCGCGCTCTGGGGCAAGATCGAAACCTCCGGTTGGGTTAGGGCATGAGGTTCGGTCGGATGGCTCTGCGGGCCTCCGGGAGTCCCTCCACTATCGGGGGAGCCTATTAGCCGATCAGTATTCACCCTCAAGCTGATTGGTGTGAAGATACAGGGGTAGAATATGCGCTGCAAAAGATTGGGATCTCCCAAAATAACGAAATTATTGCTGTTGATATTCCCGCTAAACGCCATCGATGATGGGGCTTTGACCAAAGTTATGGTTAATATGTAGTAATTAGCTCTTGGAATAAACTATCTAGGTAATCTCCCAAAGAAAGGAGTAGAGAACATAAGAGAGTGCAACACACCGATGGTTATGTTCAATATTCAAGCTGAATATGGTTTTGTCTATCGTTTTGAAATCCAAGAAATATGAATGATAGCTAAGCCCTCGATAACACAGAGTTTATCAAGAATCCAGCAACTGATATTGAATATATAGAAGATGAGGTTAGCTGGCCCGCTCTGTGTGCAACTCAATTCATACCCGCAAGCTCCCAAGGCAAGAATAGAAGGTGGAGAAACCTAACCTAATGCGACGCACCAACAAAGTACAGCCTCAAGTGCTGACTTCGAAATATTTTCCAATCAACAAGGGAGCGGGGAGTAAACCAAAAAATTACGAGCAACCTCGCGACAGGGTGAATGTAAGATAGCATCAAGAAAGAAAAAAGAACCCTACTGCGCTCGCCAATCTATATAACGACTCCCACAAGAAATATAGAGTAATTATCTCAACCTCGTAAGATAGCAAAGCGGGGTTGCTTCAGCCTTCCCTGGCTTGCTGTAGGTTACTATGCGCACCTACGCACTCTCGCAACCAATTATCGTTAGGGAAAGTCCCGTCAGTGGAGGTCGGCTCAGAAAAAGTAGAGAGAGTCATAGCTCCACAACCGCCATTTCTTTGCTTTTCGGGGCCCCAATGATGTCAAATGGGCTATTTTTGATTTAGCTGGTGTCTTGGAGCTAGCGCCCACGCTCTCTCTCTCTACTGACTCTGAGTTGAGCTCAACTGACCGGACCTTTTCTAACGATAATATCTCGAACACTAGTACAGTCTATCGTGGGTTTGTGACGAATACTAGCGGTCGACGAACAGGGGGATTTGGCAAGCAAAAACCCCAATTCCTCGGAGTAGGGTAACAAAACAATAACTGCTGCTGACCCTCATTCGTCACTCGCTGATATTCGTTACGACTCTATGAGAGACTGTGCTGTATAGAGGGTGTGCGCAAAAGCCTGTCGAAGTCAAGTGGTAAATAAACTGGTGAGTGTGGCTGAGGCACAGGAGAGGAATGTGGTTGGGTTGGTGGAGAGCGTGGTTGGGTTGGTGGTCGACGGGGTGAAGATGTTGGGGGAGGGCACGGGTACAGTACGTTGAGGGGGAGTTGACGGATAGATTGTGTGTTGTGGAGGCCAGGTTGAGACCTGTGCCTGCGGTGATGGCGGGAGGGTTGAGAAGAAGGGTTTAGCATGGCCAGATGTGACAGGAGTGTCTCGGGATTTGCGGTTGGCACGGTTGCTGGTGCTGGGGTCCAGGATGAAGGGTATTTGTTAGTTACTCGAGTACAGTACTGTACCGGTGCCAGTACAGTCTTCACTGCACCAACGACGAAACTAGGTTGAGGACAGGAGAGAAAGGAGGGGGGGGGGGGCAGGAGTTTCTCTTGTTTAAAAGGTTGGGCGAGGGGACAACGTGGGAGGCCAAAGGCGGAAGTGGTGGAATTTCTTTTTTAGGGGCCCCTTGGCTGAGGGGAGTATCTCTTGTCGTACAGCCATACTAACCTTGGTCTGTGGATTCTAGGTAGATGAATAAATAAGGTTTCACGAAACTTGGCGGGCGACGAACAGGGGTATTTGGTGGGCGAAATAGTAAATCGTCAAGGGGATGAACGGCTTCTATATATCCAACTTTTGCGACTTGCCTCATTAGGAAGGATGTGGAGCTTTGCCTAGAGGCACTCGTACTGGAAACAGTGAGTAGGAAGCTGGCACTATTCTACCGCTCCTTAAAATAAAGCACCATTTCTCAACACAAACCCCGGGATTGATCTCCAGTTCGTTCATTCCACTTTCTAGGCCAATTTTTGGAATAATCATAGGTCATGCTTACATCATTAAATATCACTCGTCAGTCACCAGCTGCCCCGTGTTAAAATTTGGCTTTCGGATACGCACTCACCTCTTCAGTACGACAAATGCGGCCATTCTCGCTCAGTGTCGGTTTACTGTACTCCGTGTTCTACTTGTTGGATTTCACCCTTCGCTCATGTCACCTCTTGGTCCATTGACCAGATATGTAATCTTGCTTTCATTCGTTTTCTTTCGTCTTCCATACTGATCGCTTTGATTCCTTCTCCGCTGCTGATATACAGTGCTTCCTCACTGCATAAATAGTGGGTCTTCCTGACCATCTTAGATAGAATGAAGTTTGTGCGCATCTCTCACTCTCATATGTTTCCAGTATATAGCTTGGCCATTGGACAGTCTTTCAACACCGAATCACCTGTCCCCCACCCACCGGCCCCCTTGCGGCTCCCGGACCGTCGGGAAGACTGATTGAATTAAAGATATCAGGTAGCCAAAAAAACAAAAATAGAGGGGGGGATCAGATTGCTCTCAACTCCCGTGTGGTCTCGAAAGGCCTGCACTAATTCACTACAGTAATCTCGCCAGAGAAAGGGGGGAAGCTACGTACTACATTCGGTAAGGAAGCAGTTCCCGATGTCCTGCTGATCAAGCAGCCGGTAGAATGCCGAGATATCGCCAAGCGACTATATCTTACCCACAACTATCTGACTACTACGGTGGCGCGCGATATGATTGCCCAGTAAATAAACTGAAAAAATTACCTTGATTCGCTATATCCGGCATTAACGTGGCGGCATAGTCCCGGGGAGGCCAGGATGGAGATTGCTACTCACGCAGAGTTCATGGATGGATTTGCTATAGCCGTCTGCTGGTATCCCTCGCGCAAGGGTTAGCTGCGAGTTCTATTGGGCAGGATCTTAACTTTTCTGGACCCAAAAAGCGTAGGCTATTTGGATAGTGCGGATGCCGGAAAAACTACAACAATTAAAACCCCCACGTTAAGGCACCCCCGGATTTCCATCTTTGGATTAAGTGGGAAGGGACTGGGGAAAAAAGGCTGTCGTTTATCGTTTAGCCCTCCTAGATATATGGGGCGTGGAAACCCGGTTATTTCAGTTTTGGCATCAGTGCCATCCTTCCACAAGTGAAACACTTTTATAGCAAAACTAATAGTGTTTCCCACGGCTTTTCCGGAATTTTGAAGAGGCAGGTCAAATTACACTGGCAAAGTGGTGCTATAGCAAGACCTTCCTGTCTAGATAATCGGCAATGCCAACTGCGTTGCTCAGGCACACGAAGCTGCTTGAATTGCGCGGGGCTTAGGGGGGGGGATGCTGTGGATGAGAGACTGCTCACCACAGCATTTGTCAACAGTATGAAGTCTAAGCACTAATCCACGTATAATAATGGGTAAATTGCGATTCTATTCTACTGCGGAATGATACTACTGGGCACATTGACTCTTTTCAAAAAGCTAGAGTGGGAAATGATTGGGCTATTCCAAAAAGCACGTTTCCGCCGGGTATCGCGATTACCGCCTAGAACCTTTCTTCTTCCCTGCCCTCCATCCACCCCTTGTCTCCTCTTCCTCATCCTCACTATCATCATCTCCCTTCTTGGGCTTCCTGGAGCCAGCGTTGCCCTTCTTCTTTTTCCTCCTTTTCCTGTCGTCTTCACTATCTTCATCTTGATCCTCACTCCCAGCATCATCATCCTCCCCACTCTCTGTACCAGTATCCTCATCGCTTTCACTCACTTCCTCCCTCTTGCTTCGATTGAGCGTTGATCTTCGCCTCACAGGGTATCCTAGAAAGTCGTCCCTGCGCACCTCCTCCCGTTCGGCAATATCCGCGTCGTTCATCCCGGAGTAAACTTCCTTAAGGTACTCATCAAAGTCCTTACTGGCCTTCGCGACTTTAACAAACTTCTGGCGTGTGAGTTTTGCTGGAGGGTGAATCATGTCCTCTGCACCCTCCACTCCGGCTCTGATAGCGTCCTTCTTGGCATCGAATTCTGCGAGCGCTATCGCTGTCTGAAAGGCATTCCGAATCTGCCTCCCATTCCACTTCAATTCCTTGTAATGTCTCTTGGCGTAGCCCCGGATCTCGGCACGATCAACTTGGATGTTCTTCTTCCCTTCTTCAGTGCGCCTCAAGTTCATGTCCCACACAGCGAGATACGCTTTTCGATCGAGGGGGGGGTAATAGAGACTTATGTGGATGCGGGATTTGAAAGCTTCGTCGAACATGCCAACCCGGTTAGTTGTCAGGAAGAGGATTCCGGAATAATATTCGAGAACGCGTAGGAAGACTGAGACTAGACTGTTACGACGGAGGTCCGCCCGGTCACGCTTTTGCAGGAAAATATCGGCTTCGTCAAGGAGAAGAACGCAGCCCCACTTATGAGCGAGAGAAAAGTGCCTTTCGAGGTTTTCTTCAACTTCCTTGGCTTCGGCTCCGATATCGCCTAATTATCTATTAGCATCTATGCTTCTGGTATGAAAAGGTGGTTGAGTTAGGTGCTACCGCAGGTTATTGCGAAGAGAGGTCTTCCGGTAAAGTCGGCTACACATTCTACATAACTTTTAGCATATGGCGAGGTCCTTTTGGGTATGTGAAGTGAAATACCTGCTGTCGATGTTTTCCCCACGCCCGGAGCACCGTGGAGCAGAATGATGAGTCCCTTGCCTTTGTTTTGCTAAGGTGAGCACTGTGTGAACAAAAAAAAGTAACTCGGCCCGGGTTTTACCTTTTCCACGAACAAGATCAACCTCGTGTTCCCTCTCGTGAATCGTACCGGAGGTAGGCCTCGATCCTCGGGAGTGTGTTTGGACCAATGCCTCGACCAAGTCCCGATGCCCTTTTGGCAAAACTAGGGAATCGAAGCCCTCTGTGCGACTTGGAACATCTTTCATTAATGTGACGTCTAGCGGAGCTGTGCAGGTTGTCAGACTAGTCTAGAGTACATGACTAGGGGAGGCCGAGGCATACCCCATTTCCGGCTCCTGAGTACGAATCCGAATATTCGCTCCGGCAATAGGATAATAAGAGAATCTCCGAGTTTTTGGTGCTCTTGAGCCTCATCAAGAAGTTTTGCTTGGGCTGCAAAGATTTCTAGATGATGCTTTGTTTGGAGTTCTATGCCAAAGTCCTCGTGCTTTGCGCAGAAGCTCCCCTGCCAACAGAGAGTGGCGCATGTAGAGGGACCAGATTCGTTTGCCTCACGGGGGTCTCGCTCAGTGGCGGTGTCAAGATTAAGTTTAGGGATCCACTCAGGGTTGAGCTGTAGTGCGAGGGTTGGGTCTGCGATCACTTGACTCTGAATCTGTGACGAAATTGTCAATAATTGAAGAGAGATTCTATGAGTGGGCGAGATGCGTTACCTCTTCTTTTGGCTCACTGAGGCTCAATCCTTCATAATACTTATGGGAAACGTCCAGCATCTGCAAAAAGCACCTTCCCCGATTCAAGAGCCGTTCTCTGGTTTTTTCCAAATCCGGTAGAAACTTCAGTGGGTACACCGGTAGTGATGTGACCGGCTTCTCACCTTCGTATGGGCGGATTTCAATCTGTTTCTGAACACCGCCCAGATGTGAACCATCAAAATCAATTGAGTAACAATCAATTATGAAGGGGCTTGCCGTGTCGTGTCGTCTATACAACGATTCGCCCTTGCCATCATCATCTTTTCTAGCACGGAATATATCGTGGTAGTCCGGCGGGTAGTTGTGCTCGCATACATTACCTGAAGCTTTAAACATGCGAACGTATAACTTGTAATTCCCTCGGATAAACTCAGTTTTCCGGAGAGGACGCCCGCCAGTGGTAGCGAGAACACGATAGACTTGCGGATTATCGACATGCTTTTGAGAGTAGATTTCGTCTCCCGCACTAAAGAGCAGGTCAATGTCTGTGAAGGCTATTTTTTTAACGCCGCCGTGTCTGATCGCCCGGATAAGGTCAAAATCGGATTTGCATTCTTCATCAATAAACTTGAGAAGACAGCGGAGGTCTTCCATATCATCTTTGGTTTCAGTAATATTCTCTACGGCCACCTCAGGGACCAAATTACTGCCCCAGACTGAGCGAAGCGTTAGCTCTGAATGAGCAGGTTTGGCTGGAAATGGGCTTACCTCCTCCGCCGGGTTCGTATATCACGGCGGGCGACTGATCGTTATCATCTGCACTACCGGCATCTTCGTCGCCATGAAGTTTCTCTAATTCTGCCAGATAACCGCCTAGGAGCTCTCGGTGTCGCATGAGAAATCTAAAAGGCCTCAAGAAGATATATGAGTTACCGAAGACCTTCGTTGTAAGCTTCTCTAAAATCTTCAATACCGGCACAGAATTAACCCTTAGTTTCTCTGCTCTTTCGGCACGACTTGCGTCACCCGCTTCTGCCGGATCACAAATCTGGATGTCAAGGACGTGTTCCCCCTCTTCTTGCCTTGCAAGTTCAAAGGCCTCGAACGACATCTTGTTTGGCTCCCTGCGCATTAGCTTCGCTGGCGGCGCCTCATTCTCGTCAACCGGATCATCCGGCTTCAAGTCTACAATATGTGATTCCAGGAAGGCTACGCGATCTTCCAGTAGTTCCATGTAGCTGGTTGACTGCTTAATCCGTTTCCGCGCCATCTTCCGTCGCTTTTCCAAGGGCATCCAGTCACTACGAATCACTGTGACCTCATCCTCCTCGTCGGAGGCGATTTGGGCTTCTTTGAACTGGCCGTAGGTTTCTATATCAACGCCCGTGGCCTCATCATCCGATTCGGAGGCGCTTTGGGAGGAGTCGCTACTGGAATCCGAAGATGAAATAGCATCCTTTGTTCCGGAGGTATTGCGTTTCGTCTTGGAAACTACAACCTTAGGTTCTGGAGCTGAAGCAGCATGGGTTTTAGTCCTCGATGAACCGCTGGTTTCCGCCATTGCCGTACCGGTATCTCGACTTTCACTTCCGGGTCTTTCTAGGTTCGGCAGAGCAGCTGTCCTAGTGCTGTCCTCAGTTGCTTGATCGCGTTTGAAAGTCAGTGAGATGAGACCCAAAAATCCAATGTGCTTCTGGGTATGTTACCGGTCTTTTGAGGGAGACTTTCCACTCCCTTCCAAGCTTCGGATGGGGGCGCGTATTCAATGGGGGCCCTAGGAGTCTAACACAAATAAATACACCATTGCGATTGTAAGCGGACTAGGGACACAGAGGGGCTAACCATCAATGATAATTCCCCACTTAGTATTTTCCACCAATCTAAAGAAGAGTCGAAAGGCTGGGGCTGTGTTCCTGCTAAGGCTTAAATCCGTCAACCGCTGACCCTCTGCGGGGTTGGTAGAATGGCAAAAAAGAGGTCTATTTGAGTATCGACCGCCTTTCTCGCGTAGGGGTGTGAGCATTGTGATGGGTGGTTCTGAAAGTGGATGTACTGTACTACCCAAGTAGTATGAACACAAGGCGACTGGGTTGAATCCTGGTTCCTGCATGTAGCATAATGAAGTTTTGAGGCAATTTAGTTACTTTATAATCAATTTTAGGCAGACGGTGATACTCGACAGGGTGCTACGATCGAAATGGAAAAGCTCTGGGTGGTCTGGCTTGGTGCGAACCCGGTACTCGTACTGCACTGCATAAGGGAAAACAATGGGCCAGAGCCGCAGGTCTTACAAGTATGGTTCGCGAACAAAATTAATAGCGCACATACTTGTCCCGGGGATGGCAACCCAACCCCCCTCATCACCCCGCATTTTCAACACTCCCTAAAGATATTTCCCTAAATCAAATATTAATTTCTACTATGTATTCTTCTATATATTTATCTTTTATATCTTTTTTTTTTTTTTCATTTCCATAACGGTGGGGTTGATGGGTACTGTTGTCATGGCCGAAGTTTTTGAGGCTCGTTGCTGTACGGTTAATTTTGTTCAGGCACTATAGTTATGCAATAGCAGTCGTGTTCACAAACGCCAGAAAATTACGACATAGAACCGGCAATCGGGTATGCACAAAGGTTTGTCGAAGAATTACTGTAAAGAAAGAAAGAAGAGAAAAAAGACAGTCGAGTCAAAATTGCGTGCGTAGCGCAAATTATGCAACTTAATAGGCCAGATAGGCTAATTTTTGACGAAGGGAAGATGTCTGTCGAACTCTAGCCGAGTGGCTGGAGCAAACGCCGTTCTCTGAGTGGTGGAGAAGCCCCAAATCAGAAGAGGCTCCACAGACCTTTTTTTTCTTTTTCTTCGACAGGTTCACCCTTCATGCCCCGTTCCCCACTGGTTGTATCAAAGACGCTTTGTAACGTGTGGGATATATTAGACTACCGGTAGAATAGAGTGTAACACAGACGTCGAGCGAGAAGTAGAGGGGGGGCTATCACAATCCTTCTCCTCTTCGCGGCAATGGGAAGGCTTCAGATGTATTTTTTTTACAAAGATTCGCAGGGCGGGAGTTGTCGCTGGTTTTCCTTATTATCCTTTGTTTGATTTTCGCCATGTTGGGGCCACTAATTGTCCGGGGTACAAGTATCATATAACGAGTGGGGCGGGTCACGAACCCAGATCGGGAACGGGTACCAGTATTTTCTACTTGACGAGCTCACTTTTCTTCTTGGAAAATACCGGTACCCCTGCTCATCACCCCCAGAAGTTGATACGCACCTTTTGAAGACCGTGCCCTTGCTGTCTTGAGGTGAACCCTTGAAGCCACCTCTCGATATGAGAGCTCCCCACCAAATCTCGAAGACCAGTTAAATAGTCAATATCCATTCCAACAGTATGATAACCCTGGTTGTAGGATATCGCGGTACCGGAGGGAGTGGAGACATCGAGAAGCACAACTACTGCATGGAGGAGCATACTCGTACTCGAGTACCGTAGACGCATCAGACGGAGCTTTCTTGGCGCATGAGTGCAAGAAGTGATATGTCAGGGTTAAGTAGTTTTGTGGGTTGGCAAACGGATGGAGTTGGCGGGTGGAGCGGGGTGAGTGGTGAGAACGGAATATTTTTAGTATTAGTTGGCAGCGGCAGGACAGAAACTGAGAGGGTTGGTCAAAAGTGCTCCGCCGGGGAGCCTCAAGGTGGGGAATGACACCCTTGTCGACACTTTTGACGATCTTGAGCTAGCCCGGGTTGGGCAGAATACGGTACTCGAGTAGATGGGCGAGTGTGCAGGTAACCCACCCAGAGGCCCCAGATTCTCCAAGGCATCGATAACGTCCCCATCGCTTATTTGTTGCAACCTTTTGTTCCCCCTCACCCCCCCTTTTTTTTTCTCCTCTAACCGATATTTGACTATCACTCGAGCGAGGAAAGTGAGCAACGCAGTGTGGATAGGTGATGTCGCATTGGCACTGCCAGATACCCTTGCGTTGGAAGAAGAGGCTGAGGTGAAGCTTCCATTTTCGTCAAAATCAGAACCGTGAAAAGCTTAGTTCTGGCCATAGAGAGTTAGCTTATGGCGTTTAATTGTGATTTTGAGATAAAGCCACGGAGGGATAAAAATCTTATTTGAACGCACTCCGACCAGCGCTGCTCCTCGGCAGAGTTGAAGGCCTTCGATAATCGAACCTGGGGTGTTAGAGGATGTTGGATCGGGGCATCTAAAATGGGGATTGAAGGGGCGGTTCTTTAATGCTTTAGTAAGCAAAAATAGCAGGAACTCTCATGGGAATTTCTACCTTCAACCCAGCTGTGTGAGTATTTACAGTATTGCTCAGAAGCAGGGAGTGCCGGTGCTAGTCTATCTGCTTCTTCTGCTACATTTTGCTTCCTTTTCCTATCATTTCATTTGTTTCTTTGCTTCCGTCTGCCTTCGAGTATCGTAGTTTACTGTTTTATTAGAAGGGGTTCTATTTTATAACCCCCTAGTTCGAAAAAACGCGTTCCTAGTCCTTCAATCATCTTTGATCGAATCCCCCCACTCTTCGTTGCAGCATTGCTCCTTAGTCACCTCTATCTGGCGAGACGGTGAAAATCTTGTTCCGCTCCTGCGAGCGTCTAAGACTCAGGTTAGCAGGCAAGATTGATTAATTACTCCGAATTCGTAGATGAGCAAACTTCAGATCAATGGCTAGGCTAATATTAGCTATGATCACACCTACGCACATCATTATTAGAAAATACCGAGGCGCTCGTCTTTGTCGTCTCTGTCTTGGGCATGAGAGGGGCGATACTCGACTATATCATTTTCCACCCTCCCACCAGTCAGGGGATACCGGTACAGTATTTTGCGCAGTTCAGCGGTTTAGTGTGATCTGGGATAGTGGGGCGCGATGGACAGGTACGGTACTCGAGTATTATACCGGTACTTGTGATCAAACGACGTTCGTGAACACGGCCGCTACCGGTATTGCATACCGCCAAAATCCGGCTTCTTTTGCCCAGTCCTAAATAAATTAAATTCTATCCTACCTTTAAAAAGCTATATCTTACCTTACATCATGATACGGGCCAATATCGGTCGTTTTTGCAAACGTCGTTCAATTAGGAGTAACAGGCAAGAAGTGCCATCACAGAGGGGGTGAAAGGAGGAAGCTAAGTAAACTTCCTTATTGAACTAAATCCCTGCCGACCCCCTGTTTTCCCCCGGCCTTGTTGGCGCTTCGAATCTCGTGTCTCGGTACTCGGGCACCCGAGCACTTTGAGCCCGTTGCTGTGCTGTTCTCAGACCCATGCCAGAAAACGAGGCTTTTGAACTTAGCCTCATGCTACAAGTATCTACTCGAGTACCGGTACAATACCTCTACCGGTACTATCGATCTTTCCTAGTAGGCTATACATAGGAACTGGAGCGTGCGCCACGAGCAGCCTGATCTCATACCCTCCGTTCACGACCCCACGTCTTGAGCTGTGCGAGTGTATGGAAGGCTAGAACTATGGCCTTATACCATCTGTTGAGAACGGAATCACTCACTACCCCTATTTAATTGAAGTTTCGGCTCGTCCGGTCCGTTATCAGCGTAACCGAAAATCTATACAAACCATCTTGTCAAATGTCATCGGAGATACACCTTAGCAACGCGGCGGTGGAGTACATTGAAACCCGGGTAGATGGTAATCTGCACCCAGCCTTCGAGGACCCCAATACAGGAATAAGATACAACTCGACGATAGACCAATTTCTGGACCAGGACCGCCTGAGATTGCAACAGCAGCGGCAACAGCAGGAATTACAGGCTTCCGTTCAACAGTATGCTCCCCCCCTACCTCTCCCCCTGCGCAGTGATATTATATTTACAGAGCGATAGCCCAACATCAATAGACAAGCTCGTCGAAGAGCGCAGGGAAAAATTCCAAGCAGCACTGGACGCATACCTCAAAACTCCCTCCGCCGAAAGGACTCCTAGCAAGTTTATTGGGGAAACGACATGGGACGACGTGCAGAAACTAATGCAAAAGGCGGAAGACGAGTACCAAGATGTCGGCACCATCCGCAAACACCTGCGCAAATTTAGCGAGAAGGCGCCGGTATTCAATGCCTGGCTGGTCTTGCTCCCACAGGCCTCTTATTCCTCCACCATATACGGCGGCATCAAGATTATGTTTGAGGCGGCGGGGAAGCTGCACGACGTGCGCGAGAAAGTGTTCGAGATACTCGGCGAGATCCCGGACAGGATCGCAAAGGCCCAGATCTACGCTGAGCTCTACCGGTCCTCGCAGAGGGTGCAGGAGAGGAGTGCCGAGTTGTATGTTGCAATTTTGGATATTTTTGAGCATGTGCTGGGATGGTTTGTGAAGAAACCAGGAAGTGCATTTACCGCTGTCCTTTCTCCCTCGATGGTGTAGTGGCAGTTACTAATTGCGATATGGATGGGTATAGGGAAATTCGGGAGGGCCTTACTACAAGGCCAACTTTATCCCAAAGAGCTTGACGAGAAGGTGTTGAAGATGAGAGAGGTTGCGAAGAATTTGAGGGAGGAGGCAAAGCTGTGTTTGCACGAGAGTTTGAGACTGATAAAGGATGGTTCGTGCTTCATTGCTGGTGCATTCATGGTTTTGGAAGGCTTACTGATGCGAGGCTACTATACTGTAGGAAGTCTATTACAAGACGGCAGAATGCAAAATATGGAATCGCTGAACTACGAGATCCTCCGCAATTCACTCAACGCAAATTACACCGCCCAGATGCAGGTTCGGATGTTGACGGAGGTCTACAATGGGGTATACCGGCTTCTCCAGAGCTCGGCCAACTACGATAGGGACACCGGAGAGGCCAACATCCCGCAAATTGAGAGCGACGCCCGCAGGCGGTTTGCTCAGCGGAAAGGTTGGGAATATTCCGCCCCCCCCCATCCAACCAAGTAAACCCACGCTAACGAGGCGGGCAAAAAAGTCCACGCAAACGAACTCTTGAAATCACTTTCCTTCTCTCCCGACGACCTCGCAGCCACAGTTAAAGCCTCGCTGCGCTACGGCCACGGCGCATCACTCGAGGAGAAAGACCGGGCAAACTGGATCATGAAGTCCCAGCGCATGAGCACATGGCTAACCTCCACAACCTCCAGTACACTGCTCGTGAACGGGAACGGCGAACACAAAAAGATCTCTCCGCTATCGCTCATAACAGCCCTGCTAGCCCAATCTCTCTCCCAATCCGACGTTCCGGTCCTGCACTTCTTCTGCGGCGACAACACTAGTAGCGGCGGTGGCCCGTCATCTCTGATACGTAGCCTAACGGCACAACTACTAACATACTACGACTTCGACCTCTCCGCCATCCGGCGCTCGAGAAAGGGTGCGCCAAGGACGGCGAGGCAGCTATGCACTCTGTTCGAAAACCTCCTCACGCAATTACCCGATGACGCGTTGCTGTTCATACTCATCGATGGGATCACGTACTTTGAAAACGCGGATCGCCGGGAGGAGACGTGCCTTATCATCAAGCAACTACATAGGATTGCGCAGGGCGCTGACGCGCTCATTAAGATATTGGTTATGGCTCCGGGCAAGAGCCGGTATGTTGTTAAGGTGCTACAGAATGAAAGTGAAGGAGATGAGGCGGGGGGAGCGAATGAAGGGAGCGGCTGGGGGGTTTTGCATGCTCCGGTGAACCCCGATGGTGGAAGGGTTGGGCTTAGTGTGCCATACTGGGAGAGGAGGACTAGCGGGAGTGTTACGGATTTGAGGAAGAGGGCGGAGGAGCAGAGTAATGGTGTGGGAGAGGAGGAGGCTGGTGGGAGGCTGGGGGTGAAGGGGAATGGGAGGAGAAGGGCGAGATCGGAGGACGGGAGAAGAAGGAGGGGATGATGTGAACATGTAGGAGTGCAGGAGGGGCAGCGGCGGGGGGGCATTATGACATTGTGAGTGTAAAGATACCCGAATAGAATATCATAGTTGAAGATTAACGCCAAAGATAAAACAATCCCAAGAGGAACCTGAAAAAAAAACAGTTAAAACAGGACGTGCGGGAGAGGGAGAACAAAAAGATTGAAAAGATAGAGCGTTCGAAGGAACAAAACCAGACTGGGGGGAGGTGCTACTGGTAAGCTTAGATTTGAACCCGCAGTAAGCTTTTTTATCATTTAAGAGCAGGCATGGCGATGAGGGGGCGGAGTAGGGAAATCTTTGGCCTCAAAGTTTGCACTAATTGTCGTAATGCTCCCAAGGGAGGAGAGAGGGGTAACCGGACATGCAAGACTGATAATGGGACAATAGCAGGTAACATTCCCGAACACAGTCGTATCTGGAAAGCCTTCATAAGGTGGGGCATAGAATTGTGCTTTTAGGTTTCCCCGATACCTTAACTTATGTAGTGCAAAGGTATGATAGTTCAAATTTGATAGAGTTATGTTGGGAGGCTGTCGTTGGGCGTGCTTGTGGCGGAGGGGCTTCCGGAGATGTATATATGTGGCGGCAGTTCCCTCCACTTGCCTCTCAATGAAGAGAGAAGCAGACGGCGAAGACGGCAGCGAGATCCTCCTTGCACAGCAGGAGGACGGCGAGCACGAGCACGATCCCAGCGTTAATTGATTTATTTTCTTTGTTTTTTTCTCTTGTGCAATCTGTGCATACACGTTCTAATCGTGAACCTTTTTACGCAAGCCCGACCCGAATACCCCGTCCAACCTTTTACGAAGGTGTTAGCTGCCTAACTTCCCTAGAGACGACTACCAGTCGGTGAAGCTTACCTAGTAGTTCCCTTCTGTCCCCCCCTCGGTCCGATAGCGAGCATCGTTCTTTCAGTTTCTCACACCCGTCCAGAGGATATATATATATGGATTTGCGTCGTGAGCAGCTGCGCTTCATACCGGTTTTCTCCCCTCACCCTAAATGAGTCATCCTAAGAACTGCATTTATATCTGCTTTAGAACAAAATCTCATTCTACTTCTGTTTAATTGAAATCTCGACCAGCACGGCTCTTGTTAGTGTGACTCGGAATTCATACCCAAGACCCCCTTAGGTGCTATCCAAGGGATACATTCACGGAGCGGCGGTGGATTACATTGAAACCCGTGTATACAGCAATCTACACCTGGCCTTCGAGGACCCCAATACAAGAATAAGATACAACCCGAGGATAGACCAATTCCTAGACTAGAAACACCTGAGATCGCAACAGCGGCGACAACAGCACCAATTAAGGCCTCCATTCAACTGTATGCTTCCCGCCCCCCCATGCCCCGTAACACTAGTGATAGAATGATAGTCCAACATCCATAGTCAAGTCCGCCCAAGAGCTCAAGGAAAAATTCCAAGAAGTTCTTGACACAAACCTCAAACTCGGTCCACCCGAGAGGCCCTAGGCAAGCTCATAGGGAAAACTAGAAGGGACAGCATACAAACCTAGTGCACAAGGTAGAAGACGAGTACCAGGAGATCGGCGCCACCAGAAGACACTTACGCAAATTCAGCGAGAGCGCCCCGATATTCAATTCCTAGCTAACCTCGCCCCCTGAGGCAGCCATTCCTACACCATATGTGTCAGCCCCCAATACCATGTTTGATGCGGCAGGGAAGCTCTGAGATGTGCGCTATAAGATGTTTGAAATTCTCGGCTCGATTCCGGACAGGATTGTAAAGGCGCATGTCCGCCGGGAGCTCTACAGCTCTGGGCAGCAGTGCCAAAGGGGTGCGAGGCAGATGATGGTATTATAATCCCAGTAGTAGAGAACTGCATTAGGAGCAGAGTTAGCGCAGGCCAAAGGGAAGCGCGGGCATGTATGGAGGAACACAGAAGTGTGGACGGGTGAACGTTCTACTAGGGCAAGCACGGATGATTAGGGCATATGCGGAGACTTATGGCTGTCACATGTAAGAGCAGAGTTTTACCTACTAGAGGTGAACCGTAGCTAGCAACCTCCATAGCGAATACAACTCCAACATCTCCTCCGTCAAACACACCCGAACAGGAATTGTGCCACATCCATCACCTCCATCACTCTCACTCGATCGCACAATGTCTGAAGCACAACCCAGGAGAAAAGAGGAAATCAACCCGGCCAAGGGAGAAGATGCCAATCCACCCACGGGAGAAGATGTCAATCCCGCTAAGGGAGAAGATGTCAATCCGCCCAAGGGAGAAGATGTCACTCCCGCCAAGGGAGAAGATGTCACTCCCGCCAAGGGAGAAGATGTCAATCGGCCCAAGGGTAAAGATGCCAATTCAGGCAAAGCTGGAGAGCGTCCCGGGGTGCGGGGGTTTGTGGGGGGGCGGGAGCGGGGATTCCGGGCTCGCTTACTAGCGTATGTATCCTTTTCCTTCTTGCATAATGTACCGGTCCTCGTGTAATAATATTACATGTTAAAGAGCTATGACTTTTCAGTCTAGTTTAAACTTGGAATCATGATAATATCTACCGCAGGATGCATTTCCAATGCTTTTCCTATGGGATTACTGTCATAGACCTGCATTCTAGCTTTTAAACTAGACTGAAAAGCCTTTGTGATTTATATAATACTAACAGAATACAGGAAAAAAATCCGTATCCGGAGTCGGGGGGGTGTTAGTAAAAGCGCAAAAGATAGGGCTTCACGAGATCCAAGTCCTGACACAAAGGATGAGCTGGAAGAAGCTGAAGAATCCTCCATTTGGAGTAATGAGTATGTCACCCACTATCTTATCCTTAAAATATAGAGATTATACTAAAATTCTTAATAGGCCAGAACAAGGATACCCGAGTGCAAGAGGGGAAAAGGAAAATTTTAAGGCAGCTCTCGAAAAGTACCTCGCCAGTGATAAGAGCTCTCGAAAGAGACATGTATTAAAAAACATGACCCTGGAGAGGCTCTTGGAGACAGCCAAGGCTGCCGAATCGAAGTACAAGAAATCAGGTGTTATTCGGCGCTCGATGAGGAAATTCTCAAAGCATGCGCCTGCATTGAAAGCCTGGCTGTCCCTCCTTCCTGCAGTTTTTCCCCATTCAGCAATTGCCTATGCTGGGATAAAAATCATGTTTGATCTCGCAGGCAAGATGCATGAAGGGAGTGGTGAAGTATTCAAAATACTAGGCGAGATCCCAGATGTTATAGCCCGTGCCGAAGTATTCGTAGCCATATACCAGGCTTCTCCAAGAGTGCAAGAAAAGAGTGAGGAGCTCTATCTTGCGCTCTTGGATGTTTTTGAGCATTCATTGACATGGCTGTTTAAAAACCCCGCTAGTATGTAAACAACAATCTTTTTCTTTGAAATGTATTATGACAATGGCTAATGGGATTTGTACTATGATTATTTAGGGAAATTCGGAGGAGCCTTGATTCGAGGGGAAACCTATCTGAAAACACTTAAGGGAAAGTGGTCCAAGGTCAAGGCAGTCGGTGATAAGTTGAAAGAGGAGGCAAATGGGTGTCTGCATAGGATCGTACTAGAGATGAAAACTGGTATGCACCTGATAACAGATAATAACACCTTATTTTAACTTAACAGTCGGTGGCAAATAAAAAAAGATCATAAGTGGTTGTTTGAAAGAATATACTAATATAGTTATATATGATAGCTTCTATCATGCAGGGTGGCCAAATAGAGAATCTCCTATCCTCGATGAACCAGTCATTGAACTATGCATATAATGCAAGCTACGAGGCCGAGAAGCATGCCAAGATGTTAACACAAGTCAACGAGGTTGTTTCTAAGCTCTCAAAAAGCTTGGAAACAACCTACCCGAATGGAAATAGTCAAAAAGAAAATGGCTTTCCCAACATAGGGGATACGATTGGGAGTGTTGCTAGGCAGAGAGGTGAGCAATATTCAATCCTATATTGAACTTTCAGAAGATAAATGAATGCTAACCAACGGAAAAAAAACAGCTTATTTAGGTCACTTTATGCAAACACTGTCTGCAACCGTACACGCATCATTACATATAGGTGGCCTGAACTCAGATCCCGAACATAGCCTATCCTTATCGGTCCTAGGCTCTTCAGCTATGCGTCAATGGCTACGGGGGAATCTGGTAGTACTATTGGTAAATGGTAATTGCAGGGAGACAGAGATCTCCCCTCTATTCGTATATCACGACATTTCTTGTCCGTGAAGGTCACAATTGGGAAACTCCTGTCCTCCACTTCTTTTGTGGAGATGAAAGTAGAAAGGATTGTCATCCTTCTACTTTAATGAGTAGTCTTATCGCACAATTGGTTGGATACTATGAGTTTGACCTTTCCACTAACCAAGAATTGCTTAACCCAATTCCAGAAAAAACAACCGAGCTGTCTAACCTTTTTAAAAATCTCATTAACCAACTCCCCGAGGACATATCACTCTGGATAGCAATCGACGGAATCACCTACCTTGGAAATGAGTTTAACAAGGACGAGACAAGCCTGGTTATCCAGACACTTTGCAAGATTACTCAGGCAACAAACAAGTCTATTCGAATATTGTTTGTAGCACCGAGTCAGGGGAACAGTGTGTTTGAGGTATTCGGAGGTCATACTATAAGGGAGGAAATGAAGGATGTTCCAAAAGGGAGTTGGGGGGTTTTGAATGTGGGAAGGGGTGCTTTTGAGATTCCAGACCGTGGCAGGGCTATGCTTGATAAGCCTAGAACGATTAAAAGGTTTACCAGAAGCTTGCCAGACTTGCACAGAGGTGAATCGACATTGGCTAGGAGTGAGGCGGTCAAGGATTACTGGAAGGTCCTAAGGATGAAGAATCTGGAAAGGCGACATACACCAGTGGTCCTGAAAGAAGATCTCACCTCCGACAAACCTCTACCAATTACACAGTGGTGGCCAACCGGTAACTCGACTTCTGTTAAGGGTGAACCCAGATGGCAAGTTCCTCCATTTCAGAGCCTCGGCATCTTGGGCACTGGGACGACCGGGTTGATAAGGCAAAATAATATCTGCTACATGAACGCAGTTATTCAATACCTCAGTGGAATTATTCCTCTCTCGGAATACTTGTTAAAGGGTAACTATAAAACCCCTCTCACTAACAATATCCCGACCAGGGTCTCTTCCCCAGCCCTGTCCACGGTATTGGCTTATACTCTTCGAGGAATATGGAGTGGCGACTACTCTGTATTCAACCAGGAAAAACTAAGAGTATATTCCATTTGTTCTCTAGAATACAAATATATTAAGGCTTACTATTTTACAGAATATTATTGTCCAGTTGAGAACAATGTATAACAACACAAACCAGCATGACGCGATGGAGTTTCTCGAATTCCTCCTCTCTAGACTGCATGAGGAACTGAACACTTACAACATACCTCAGAAGTCCGAAGGCCAGAAAACCCCTCAGTATAATGCACACGATAAAATACCTCCTCTGACTGAATGGGAAGCATATACTGAGAGAAATAATTCAGTTATTGCTAATTGGTTCCATGGGCAAATGGGAAGCTTGCTGCAATGTTTGACCTGCGGGCGAACATCGTCTACCTATTCCGCATTTACCCATCTCTCTTTGCCAGTACCCATACCTGATAAGAAGGGCAAACATGTCCAACTTCTTGACTGCTTAAAGGAGCTTCTTAAAGAGGAAAGACTAACAAAGGGGAATTGTTGGCATTGTCCAAGATGCAAATCAAAGCGCGAAACCAAAAAGCAGCTTACTATTTACCACCTCCCCCCAATCCTGATCACTCAACTCAAATGAATTATTATAGAAAATGGTCAGCCAATGAGAAAGAACATCTCGGTGGAGATCCCCCTCAAGTTGGATCTAACCGGCTATGTGCACCTACCTTCAGTCGATGATATAGCACACCCACCTGACACACCAACCCCCCAGACTACCGTGCCATATATTTATGATCTATATGCTATTTGCAAGCATACAGGTGATTGGAAGCAGGGACACTACACAGCTTGTATTAGAAGCTCGCACAGGTCTGGTTGGAATCTTTTTGATGATCATCTTGTATCTCCGGGTGTCCCAATTGTTGAGAAAACTGTGGTAAGATCAATTCATAACTTCTACTTTATATAACTTTATTGACTTTGACCAGTCAACTAGCGCATACTTCATGTTTTGGGTCTGTCGGAATTAAAGACAGAGGGACGATGTTCTGATACTTTGGGCAGTTTCTGTGCTTTCCTCTTCATATTGCCTATTTCTATCATCTCCTCCATGTCCAAACCCTGAATTTTCCTCTTTTTTTGTCTCCTTTCGAGAGCGCTGACTGCAATATTTCTCTCTCTTTACTTTCTTTTCTGCCTGGGGGCTATTATTGTTGTCTCTTTACCTGAGTCTGTTATCTTTTCTACTGGACGCTACAGTTGCTGTCTTTTCTGCCAGGAGGCTATTGTTATTGTCTTTTCTGCCCAGGAGCTATTGAGGTTACCCCTCCTACAGAAGGCCACCGTTTCCCCCCCTGCCCGAAGGCTACCGCAACCGCCCCCCTCCGATAACCTATTTTTACCCTGTATGATAGCTCTTTTAAGCATTGTAATCTTATAGGCATCGCCATTGCAGGTACCCTCTTAAAGATCCCAACTCCTAGCTGAATTATACTATATTATTGCCCAATTGAAAATCAATTGTTTCCCAAGAATTACTTGAACATCCAAAATTGTGAATAATGTTTCCTAATACCTTGTTTCCGAATTTAGGAAAATGGTTCAGTCTTGGAATGCATTAATTATATGGCTAGGTGGCATTCAGTATTACTAGCTGTCAAATTTATCTGTCTTGATGGCAGGATGGGAGAGACAACAGCTGACAGTCTATGATTTTTGGGGTTGTACGATCGGTTATGGGAGAAAGTTGAGCAGCAGACAGATTATAGGCAATTACTGTCCTGTAACTTAATCCTTACGTACTAGACCAAGTTGAAATTATATACTCCTAAACGGATTATTAGCGAGTCAGAACCATGAGATATCTTTCATGCCAACCAAGGGTTCTGAATGGTCCGCAGAGGACTGGGCTGAACTAGTTAGTCAGGTCAAAAGTCAAGTCTAGTCCAAGGGTGGAAATTAGACCGACTGAACAGTCATGGTTGATACACCTGACTGGACCAGGATCGGTCGGACTGGCAGCTGGTCAAAACCGAATGATAGAATGTGCACCGCCTTTTGGCTGACCTACTTAACGACAACTGCCAAATGGTCAAAACTGAGGCTGAGAAACAAAATCAAACGCCAAGATTAAAGCAACACAAAAGACTTCGATGACTAAGACAGCGGTGGGGAAGTTCTCTCTTATTCACTCATGGTCACCATCACACTAGGCTAACTAATTTACTAACTGTAGAGACAGGAGTATTATTAAACTTTAACGGCGGCGATACGATTGAAAGACCACGAGTGATGGGTGGTGAAACGAAATGAATGCCAAGCAACTGACAACGAAAACAATCGCACACTCGAGTGCGGGGAAAAATCTTTTCACTAACAACCACAGGCTCTCGCTCAACAGGGGCCGCGGGATACGCAGGTTGAGCTGGCGTGCCTCGAGATTGCACTGCTGTTAGGGTGTTATGCCCGGATTGGCGGTGATCCTTTTACATAGGAATAAATTTTGATTGAAGCTCAACAACTCAACAGTGCTCTCTATCTCTCTCCCAGTGCTCTCTGCCCTCTATCTCGGTCCTCTTTCAACTGACTAACTGGCGCAGACAGGAGTATATATCAACAAGACTTTATGCTCCTCATGAGCTACAGTCATGCTCCCTGCGAGTCTCCCTTTCCATCACGAGCACACCCAGCTGACAAAGAAAACATACATCACTGCTCACAACCTCCGCTCTTTTTCCCTTCTTTTCCGGCCGACCTTACAGCCTATCCGCTTCCTGTCCGATTGCGACATTCCTACATAGGAAATGCTTTCCTGACCGTCCAAACACACGCCCGGAGCCGTATCCATATGCCTGACTCCTCAGCGCATTTCCGAAGTCACAAACAAGCGCACTCCCGAAAGCTAGCTAAACAACAAAGTAAGTATGAAGAGAGTATGGCGAACAGCACCATTTTCAACAAGTATTCATTCTGTGAGTGCCATGATAATAATATTGTGCAATGGTTATATACAGACCGGTCAGGGACCGGTCCTGGACCAGACCAGACGACTTGAACTAGGCCGGTCTAGTCGTTTGACTCCAATCAGAATTCACCACACGATCCTCTCAAGGCCAGACCAGTGGCACTATTCGGAACTATGATAAAATCATCCGTCCTCGTCCTGGTCCAGGACGGACGGACTGCCCCTCTGAGAACACTGCTCGGGCGGTTAGGAGAGGTGTTCGGTTCGTTGTAGGCTCGCTGCAACGCAGTCAACGCAAACTGCCCCTCCTGTAGCAACCTTGCTATTGCGATATACCCATTATTAGCAGCCTGCGGGACCGGTATTTGGTCATGGTTGTAAACTTTGTTGGCATCGGTGCTGCCCGGTTCCAGCAGTACCCTCACGATCCCATCATGCCCACCCGCGACTGCCCGGGAGAGCGGCGTTTGCCCATATTCGTCAGCTTTGTGGGGGTTGACGTCTTTCCGTTCCAGCAACACTCTCACGATTCCTTGGTGCCCACCCTCAGCAGCCCAGGAGAGCGGGGTTCGCCCGTGTTCGTCCGGCGTATCGGGATTAACACTATCTCGTTCCAGTATTGCCCTCACCACTCGCTCATGCCCCTTCCGTGCAGCACAAAAGAGTGCTGTTAGTCCACCTTTGCCAACCGTGGTGGGATTAGCATCGTCCCGCTCCAGAATTAACGCGACGACCCCCTCATGCCCTTTGCACGCTGCCCACGACATCGGTGTTAGGCCATTTCTATCAACTGTGTTAGGGTTGACATCGTTCCGTTGCAGCAGCACGCTTACGATCCCCTCGTGCCCACTCTCAGCAGCCCAGGAGAGCGGTGTTCGGCCATCTTCATTAGCTGTGTCAGGGTTGACGTTGCTCCGTTCGAGGAGCATTCTCACGGCCTCCTGGTGCCCATTCTCTGCAGCCCAAGAGAGCGGTGTTCGGCCATATTTGTCAGCTGTTTCAGGATTGACGTTTCGTTCACACAGCATTCTCACGCCCTCCTTGTTCCCATTCTCTGCAGCCCAAGAGAGCGGTGTTCGGCCGTCTTCGTCAGCTGTGTCAGGATTGACATTTCGTTCCAACAGCATTCTCATGGCATCCTGGTGCCCACGCTGGGCAGCCCAGGAGAGGGGCGTTTGACCATCTTTATCTGTTATTTCAAGATTGAGGTCGTTCCGTCCGAGCAGCATTCTTACGATTTCCTGGGACGCACATCCGGCAGCCCGAAAGATCGGCGTTCCACCCTCTTCATCAGCTGTGTTTGGGTTGATGTCGTTCCGTTCTAGCAGCACCCCTACGACCCTCTCATCACCTTCCCACACAGCTTCCAAGAGCGGTGTTTGGCCACGGGAGCCAGGCTTGTTGGGATTAACGTCCTTCCGTTCCAATAGTCTCCTCATGATCCCCTCCTGCCTATGCCGCATAGCCCACAAGAGTGCTGTTCTGCCATACCTGTCAACAATGTCGGGAGTAACGTCGTTCCGTTCCAAGAGTATCCTCACAGTCCCCTCCTGCCTATGCCGTATAGCCCACAAGAGTGCTGTTTGGCAATCATCATTAACTGTGTTAGGATTAACGTCGCCCCGTTCCAACAGTAGCCTCACGATACCCTCATACCCTTCGCACGCCGCCCGCCAGAGCGGCGTCTTGCCATACCTGTCAGCTAAGTCAGGGCTGATCTCACTCTGTTCTAGTAGAGTCATGACGGCCTCCTCATGCCCGTTCCATGCAGCCCAGGAGAGCGGTGTTCGGCCATATTTGTCAGCTGTGTCAAGGTTGACGTTGCTCTGCTCACACAGCATTCTCACGATTCCCTGGTGCCCACACCCAGTAGCCCAGGAGAGCGGTGTTCGGCCATCTTCGTCAGCTGCTTCAGGATTGACCTCGTTCCGTTCGAGGAGCATTTCCACGACCCCCTGGTGCCCATTCTCAGCAGCCCAGGAGAGCGGTGTTCGGCCATCTTCGTCAGCTGCTTCAGGATTGACGTTTCGTTCCAACAGCATTCTCATGATCCCCTGGTGCCCACACCCAGCAGCCCAGGAGAGCGGTGTTCGGCCATGTTTGTCAGGTGCGTTGCGGTTGACGCTGTTTCGTTCACACAGCATTATCACGACCTCCTGGTGCCCATTCTCTGCAGCCCAAGAGAGCGGCGCTCGGCCGTCTTCGTCAGCTGTGTCAGGGTTGACGTTTCGCTCCAACAGCATTCTCATGATCCCCTGGTGCCCATACCCAGCAGCCCAGGAGAGCGGCGTTCGGCCACGTTTGTCAGGTGCGTTGCGGTTGACGCTGTTTCGTTCACACAGCATTCTAACCACTTCTTCGTGCCCATTCCCTGCAGCCCAGGAGAGCGGCGCTCGGCCGTCTTCGTCAGCTGTGTCAGGATTGACGTTTCGTTCCAACAGCATCCTCATGATCCCCTGGTGCCCACGCCCAGCAGCCCAGGAGAGCGGTGTTCGGCCATGTTTGTCAGGCGTGTCGGGGTTGACGTCGTTCCGCCCCAGCAACGTTCTAACGATCCCCTCCTGCCTATGCCGCACAGCCCACGTGAGTGCTGTTCTGCCATATTTGTCAACAATGTCGGGATTGATTTTGCTCTGTTCCATCAGTATCCTCACAGTCCCCTCCTGCCTATGCCGTATAGCCCACGAGAGTACTGTTTGGCCATCATCGTTAACTGTGTTAGGATTAACGTCGTCCCGTTCCAGCAGTAGCCTCACGATACCCTCATACCCTTTGCACGCAGCCCGCCAGAGCGGCGTCTTGCCATACCTGTCAGCTGTGTCAGGATTTACATTGCCCCGTTCCAGCAGGATTTCTACGATCCCCTGGTGCCCACACTCAGCAGCCAAGGAGATCGGCGTTCTGCCATCTTCGTCAGCTATGTTAGGGTTGACGTTATTTCGTTCGAGCAACATCCCCACGACCCCCTGATGCCCACACTGGGCTGCCCAAGATAGCGCTGCTAAGCCATCAATATCAGCTAGGTCTTGATTGCTCTCGTTTCGCTCTGGCAGTATCCTCACGGCCTGCTGTCGATCATACGTAGACCAGGAGAGCGGTGTCCAGCCAGACATGGTGTCACCCGTACGAGATTGGTGTGGCTTTTCTTCTCCTGTATCCTCACGACTCCTGCACGCGGTCTCCTTTCCGCCCTAATGATTGCTGTGTAACCCAGATAATCAGTCACCTACCCATCCCATCCAACCATCCCCAATCAAACAACAGCCCTCTTCACGCACCCACAGAACTACCAAGGGAGTAATATAGGGTTTAGGAAGAGAGTTGAAATTCTCCGCAAGCTTCACTCACCAGCAGCTACCAACAAGAAAGTTAGCCGCCGGAGGCTTAGGTACTAAATCAGATCGCGGTCCGAGTTTGCCCACAGTCAATCGTCCACTATGAGGCTATATCCTCACAAGTTTCCAAGATATCCAGCAGGAAGAAGTATCAAAGAAAAAGCAATTAATTAAGGTCCTGTTGGAGCTCGTATTGGTTGTTGTTCTCCTTATCGAGAAGGGCCTCGTTGTCGTCTTGGTGCTCTCTTCTTCTCCAGTCTAGCTCGGACCTTTTATACTTTTCCGAACGCCCTTCTCCCACAAACACCCGACGACAGTCACAGCCCAAGCCCATTAAATACTAAGCATCATACCACTGCAATAAACAAGTCATGGTAGCGACAAATTCCACACCCAATTAGGTGTAATATCGATTCTAAAAACGTCATCTGTACTGATCGCTCATATTATTTTTTGTTTCTCATAGGGCAATTTCTCCCACATTCAGAGATCAGCTTTTTACCTCCCTCAGTTAGAGATCAGAACTGCTGTGATGTCAAGAGAAAGTAAATTGGGCGAGCTAGCCAACTGACTACCTTTTTGGAGTCGTCAATAACAGTATTTTCGATGACTTGTCCTTATCGTACCCACCGGGCATCTTCCATGCGAGCGTTTCCGAGCCTCCTTCAAACATCTTCTCAAGCAGTCTCCTTCCTCTTACACAATTTTCCTTGTCTCCTCCACCAGTCATAGACACCTATTCCTGTTTCTCAATAATCATCGTGCGGCACCCATCTGTTTCACGCCCATTAGTAAACCTTAATCCCTTAACCTTCAGAATTGCCTAGCGTGAATTCAAAAAGTCCCAAACATTCCCTAATCATCTATCTCCTCAACGATAAACACCTTCCTTCTTGCTCGGCGCTGTAGCATGTTTCCTACATTTTCTATCTTATCCCTTTCTTTTTAGCAGTCTCCTTTTCCAGTCATCAAGAATGAAAGGGGAGGAATTGGTATACCTGGTTTGTATATTATATATCAGTGTTACCGCACAAACCAAATAATCACTTCCGGCCATGAAAGCCATAATGCGATTTACTGTATAAACACATTTGTCACTTCAGACTTGGCATCTGGCTGCCACGCTCGTTGTCATAGAGCCATTTTTGATGTTGGGTTTTTGTTCTTAGGGATTGCGGTAGCGGGGACTATTGTGTGAAGTTTTTTGCCCCATTCCATAATTTCATATACCAAACCGAAGTAGGGACTTGCGCAAAAGACAATAAAAGAAATACGTTATTCTATTCTAACAACCGGAGGGAATAGACTCTTATTAGATAGCGACCCTCCCGATATCCCATGGATCTCCTAAAGTGGAAAATATATTGGAAATATGGCAGACCGTGGAAATAACAATGAAGCACGAAATCTATCTCCATGATTCCCGATATATTCTCGTGCACGGGAACTTGCGGTAACGAAAATCTTTCACATAATCTACTATTGCGGTAGAACAACCCTAACATCCACGACAGCCACTAAGTTGCATATACATCTCCAGTTATATCAATCCAAACTAAGTTACTGAAGAGAAAAGGGAACGACAAGGAAAAACATGAAAAACACCTAAAACAAAGGAAACAATACGGTAGCAAACATATTACCAATGCCTAAAAAGAAATACAAAAATAGTAGGAAGCAGGTGAGTGATCCCCTGTGTTTTTCAACACTAGGAACTGTAGGGGGTTGCGGGGGTTGCGGGGGACCGCGCGGGACTACCGGGGATGACAGGACGGCTAGTATGAGATATTTCTCCTGGGGGACGGTGGGGCCAGAGTATTTGGCAGTGAGTTGCAGGCACGTTCGGAAAAGGACAGGACGAGAGGACAAATGTCATCCGCCCTCGTTCTAGTCCAGGATGGACGGGCTGCCCGTTGAGAACACTGTGGATATGGTCTTAAAAGGGCCGATGAAGAATAAGGGAGAATCTTAGAAGGTAAGGGTAGGCTATCCCCCAACCCTTTGCGCCGACACAAAGTCACCATTCCTGCCTCACGCAATGTTCTCAATAGTCCGGGACCCCCGTAGGGCCGAACGGGGCGGGAGGGGGAAATGCAGTCCGTTCTCGTCCGGGGGCTTGAGGACGGCCGCCATTGCTAAGGGCGGCGTGCCCTACAATGTAAGACAAATTGGCCTAGGAGACTGCTGATGGAGGTGGCACGATTCGTGTTCGGGTGTGTTTGACGGAGATGTTGCGCTGTGTTGAGTTCTATGTTCTATGGAGGTTGCTAGCTACGGTTCACCATAAGTAGTGAAAACTCTGCTCATACATATGATAGCCATATGTCTCCGCATACCCCTTTACATCCGTTCACGCCCTAGAATGTTCGCCCGTCCACACTTTTGTGTTCCTCCATACATGCCCGCGGTTCCTTTTCCCTGCGCTATCTCTGTTCCTAATGCAGTGCTCTACTACTAGGATCCTTATACCATCAACAGCGGGGGACTGCCAGGGACTACCGGGCAGAGCTCCTTGTGCCGTTCAATTATTTCGTGCGCCAAGCAGAAGTAGGGATATGTATAGAAGATAATAAAAGAAGCGCGTTATCTTGTTCTAACCACTGGAGGGAATGGACTCTTATATGAGCAGTGTCCCCTCAATCAGTGTTCCCAAGCGTCCAGTCCGTCCGTCTTTTCCCTAGGACGGGACGGACGCCGTATTATCTGCCCTTGCCCGGGACGGACGCCGGACTGCAGTCCGTCCTAACCTGTGCCCGGGACGGACGGCCGGGTGTTGAAAATATCGAAATAGTCAAGCTCTATACCGAAGGCTTAAGGAAACGAAAAACCATTAAGAAATATATTCTATCTAGAGGACCGGAATGCTGGCTATTTATGCTGCCCAACAGGAGTACATGTTCACAGTAGAAAAGAAATCCAAGGTAACAAAAGGAAGACGAAATCAATATGATGCGCATAGAGTTACATTTATGATGAACCGATTGAGTAGAGAATTAAATCAAAGATCCAAAGCAAATAAGTTGAGCCTATACTCTGACGGCATTGAAGTCAGACTAGTATGAAGTAGGAAGTGTTGTCGTACTCAAGACCGTAGAGAGTGCATATCCGAAAGTATAATTTCAACACCGGGCCCTGCAGTCTTTTCGAGTGATAAGGTGTGATTGCGGCTGTAAAATGAAACGAAACGCCAAGCACAAAAGAATGTGATCGCCAACACACAACGGTGACGAACTTCTTCTTATTTTACTGCTCACTCTTACGCTCACGAATTAGGAGATGGAATCATCAGGACCGAGTTAGACCTGGCTCCGGTGCGAGGAATATGATAATGCTTCAGACATATTACTTGTAGTTAAAGGACACGGTTTGGATAGTGCAAAGTATAAGAAAATAGGTAAAATGAGAGCACACGATTTTTTGCTGAGGCTCCTTATCGGATATGAGATATACTCCCATCTTGGGTGTATATTTACCGTAGGGATATTTTATTCACCCCGCCTCTGATATGAAAGTGAGGCACACACTTATTTTGTCAATGCACCACGTATATCCAATTACCATGCAACTTAGGGGGTGACTATCTATTATAGGCTAGTGTGCAAAATACTTATAGGGCCCTATGGGTAATTGGCCGGGCCCTGTAGGTGACGCCCGTCCTTACTCAGGACGCCCGTCCCCTACCGGAAGTTACCATTTCCAAAAAAAGACGGCAGGCCCGCCCGTCAACCTACAGGACGGCGGCGTTTAAAAAAGACGGACGCCGTGGACGGCCGTCTTTACCCACCCGGACGGGACGGACGGGACTATAGGACGCCAGGGCCCTGGCGTCCGGACGGGACGGTTGGGAACACTGCCCTCAATATCCCACAATTGCTAGAAGTGGAAAATATATAGGAAATATGGTAGACCCTGAAAATACTAACGAAGCACGAAATTCATCTCCACGGTTCTTGATATCTTCTCGTGTACAGTATAAGAACCTGCTTTAAAGAATGCCTCGCTCAATTCGCCACTTACCTTACTACCCCAGTATATGATAGCCTCTAAGTTGAATTTTCATGTCCGGTTCTACCAACCCGAACCGAGTTACAGTAGAGTAGAAAAGCGATAAGGAAGAACACCAAAAACAAAGGAATCAACGCAGTAGTAAACATCATACGAGTGCATAAAAAGAAAAATATAAAAAATGTTGGAATAAGCCCCAATGCGCGGAAGCAGAAGGGTAAAGACTTTGAGCTGCTTCAACTCGCGGTATCATACTTGCTAACAACCAAAAAGAAAGTGCCAAATGGCCGAACATATAGAGAACACCAGTGACCTGATCCTTCATAGGAGGAATCCCGTTTCCCTTCTTCGGCCCAAAAGCATCATGGGTTCCGGCCGGGTATAGGCCCCCAAACTTGAAGAGTGTAAAGAAGCCTAGCCTATATGAAAAAAATAGCCGCCGAATAATCAAGACCCAGCCAAAGATGTCTCACGTCTACATAAGATGCAACTCAATAAGAAAATAGGAAAGAATGATATAGTAAAGAAATGCATGCAACAAAGCCGCCGTTTGTGGACAAGGGAAGACAGTAAGAAATTCAAAAAAATCAGAGGAAAAAAAGCGAGTGATCCCCAGTGACTTTGAACACCAGGAACCAGTGTTCCCAACCGGACGGGACGGGACGACTATCTGCCGTCCGTCCAGTCCTCGCACGAAGACGGACGGACTGGACGGTTGGGAACACTGGCAGGGGCAATAGGACTGCGGGGGACTGCGGGGGACTGCCGGACTGTGGGCCCTAGTCCTTGGCGGCGAGTGGCAGGGCAAGTTTTGGAAAAGTCGAGCGCCAATTTTGTTGGTTTCAAATGTGATCACCGGCCCTGAGGATACATGCCCTTGTTCCATCCACAAGCCCCAATGAAATACCCCACAACGCGATAGGAGCAGAGCAGAGCTCAGGATTTTCCAGTACCCATTGATTGTATCTTGTGTCGGCGGTTATTGGGGGGATTTAGAGGACGAAAGCGGGCATAGTCGACAATGTTTTCTCGAGCCTGATTTTGCACTCTCTTTCTCGCATCTGGACCGTAAAGTAAAAGAATATGTATCGGAGGACAAAACAAAAAGCCGCCTAAAATTGGAATCAAGAGCTAAGTAAAAGCCGCCCTGGGGCACACTGATTGGTAGATATTTCACCCTAGCTGTTCCGACTTCGGAGAAAGTGAGGTTTGCAAGCTCTGAAAGTTTCTTATTTGGCGTATAGGAGTTGACATTGATTTTAAAATAGATTTCCACTATACTACCTAAAGAGAAAAGCGCATGTTAACAAGCTGTCTCCTAGAACTCTAGAACTTTTTTGATCCCACTACTCATAATTGCGGATAGATCAAGGGACATACTGGACCTGGAAGTGGATCAGACACAGAAGTGAACCGGTTTGTATGTAAATTTTGCACAAACCCCCGCCAAGTTCAACAAAATAAATACTCCGAATTCACCTCAAAAACTGGCAAATCTAAAGCGATTTACTATCAGAGATATCTCACGTCCTTCTGATCCTCATCTTTTCAGGGTTGTACGTCCATTGAGATTTCCATATCTCTATTTTTTTTGATGCAGTTCAACTGATCCACTTCCCAATTGATCCTCTTCCGGGTAAAATACTGTAAGAACCGAAATATTAATAATTGAGAACGGCGCTAGAATGTCTAGAAGTTCAGGCTTTGGGTTAGTGGGGGAAAACACAACGAGAAGATCCCCCTTCAACCTGACTTGAGACACAGACCTTACTAGTAGAGGCAACTCCAACTTGCCAGATTCTCAATTATTTCGGTTTTTACAGTACCGGTACGTACTTGTACGTTACCCAACATGCTCAGACAAAGGCTTCCCTTATCCTTCACATATTGAGAACATAAAATACTTGACGAGGGATGATTGCATGTCCCCCCTTAAGAGAAAATAAAAATTGTTTACCTTCGCAGCCTTGAGCGACCCGAAAGGATTCGTGCCCTTTCTGACGCGCTTCCTCGCAGGGAGCTCCCTTGCTCTTTGCCAGATGTAAGCGGAAATCCAGCCACATCTCCAACTTCCTGTCATTCCTTGGGACAGTGCGGCGAGTTCCCTTGCTTGTCATCCTCATAGGCGGGTTAGGTGACTTCCGGCGTTCGGCGAAAGCATTGAAGAGTGCGGTATCTAACGGAATAGAATTTAACAGCTGTTTGGATGCATGAAGATTTGCTTTATATGGATGCCAAATAATACGAGCCAGTTGACCAGACTGAGTTCCCCTGCGCGCGATCCTCTGACTTGAAGTTTAGTTTTTTTCATCCTGTAAAATTATAAGCTGGGAAGTTCACAAGCAAGCACGGCAGGCAACAAACCCTTCAACTAACCACAACAGATACCCCTTCAGGGAAAAAACTAAGTCGCTAGGTTTTCCCAGAATTTCTTCTCCTTTGCAATCAATAATCCTAGCTTCGCGTCAGAAACAGCCATTTATAAGGAATGTTCCGCAGACTAACCCTAGTATCCGAGCAGCCAATGTGAAAGAAAAATAACCCTCCGCAAAAGAAACAAACTTGCTCAAACCAAGGCACTGAGTCACCTCAGGAAGAAATACCACAACGATAGCGGTTCCAACTTCCCTGTTACCAACGATAGGAAACCAGAGGGCATGTTGCTAATGGAATGAGAAGGTTGAGTCCATGCGCATGAGGGACGAAACAAACATAGGAGGTTATTGGAAAAACCGGAACTCAGAGCAACCAAGCAGAGACCGCGAAGCTAGATGGAAAGTGGTTTTTAGACGAGCTTAGGAGGCCAAAGTACCAGAAGCGAATAAAACTTGTAGGGGAAAGGTTAGGATGCCCCCCCGGGCAGCACAATCCGGCTTTCTAGCTCCACCTGTATTAGACACTTTCAGCAGATCCCAGTTTTTCAGTTCAAATTCGAGTTCGAAAAAGCAACAGCCATGCCTAACTACCCCGTGTGTTTCCCAAATTGCCAAGCACTGCTATTCTATAATTAAATTAACCTAATACAGTACTAGCATCGTACCATACCTACTGTTACCTGCGGCACACCGGTAGCATACCATATCAAGTATCTAAAGCTAACTCAATTTATAGCTAGTGCCATCTAGGCACTTGTCCAGGTACGAGTACCCTTGCAGTTCAGCCCATCACTTTTCGAACTCAAATTCGAACTGAAAAACAGGCACCTGACGAAAGTGTCCATTAGCAAGAGAAATCATGTTTAGTTGCCCCATCAGCTTTGATGTTTTTTTTATTTTTTCTTCCGTGTCCAGCATAGCACAGTGCCAATTTTAGCCGAGCGTTCTCTACAACATACGGCAAGGTCTACGGTACTAGTACGAGTACCGGTACAGTCCCGTTCGCAAAGTTCGCGTACGGCCAGAGGTACTGTGGCAAAGTCTTGGTGGCAACCGATGTACTGATACAAGAATTTGCCAATATTTGCACCCAATACCTGACAAAACTTTGTACCGATACATCAGTTGCCGCCAAGACTGAGCCACAGTACCTCTGGCCGTACGCGAACTTTGCGAACGGGGCTGTACCATAAAGTTACTGTAACCCTTCTCTGAGGCAGTTCGGCAACAGGCTCAATTCTACGGTACTCGGGTACTCGCAATAGTAGCTTCATCTGGGTTGCTTTTCTTCATTGTCTGTTGAGGTGCAAGATGACGGAATGAACACCGTGGGTGGTTAGACGGCTAGCTTTCTTTCAGCATGCCAATTCGTTCCACCCCCCCGATCATTTAGACTGATTTGCTACTCTACTAGAGTCGATGCACCGCATTCAAGCACCGTGAAATTCACTCTGGCTCATCATCTGAAGCGTAATACGGCCTGATATCTGCCACAAATAATTTTCTATCCGACTCTAAAAAACAGCAATAGCTCCAACCCAGCGCCAACCAGTAAACACCCATTAACTCCGCGATCCCGTAGCCCATTTATCCCTGGAGGGGTTTTCCCGCCTATCACTTCAATCTATCGCCCGCTAGGGGGAAAACTAAAAACCACAGATTTATTTTTCCTTCCGAAAACACCCCCCTCCCCCCATCGTGAGAAATCATATTCAGGTTTGCAAATATTCCCCGCATATGGCTCCATAAAGCAATTGGCCAAACTTCAACACACTAGGCACAACATATGAAAAACGAATGGGCAGCTGTGGGCGAGGAACATGAACTTGTGCGCTGGATATCTGGTCGCGCAGTTTTTGTTTTTTCTTCTTCCGTACGAGTACTCGAGCAGTTACCCGAACGTCTCTCCACTACGGTAATCGAAAGACAGAAATTTTTGATGGTTGGGTTCTTTTCTGTATGTTTTCCGGTTGCAAAGGAATAGTGGTAAGATACGGTATGTTGGTAAGTCTGTTTTCGCTGGCTGGCAAGATTTTTTTTTTTGGGGGGGGTCGTTCGAATCATAGCAAATGTGGCTTTGGATCGAGCCCGCCGAGCGATATATTCTACTCTAGACCAGGGTTCATGCAGCTTACTGCGCGCAGACTCAGGTGCGTCTAATACGGCAACAGACATACCTGGCACCCTATACGTCAGGATGGCACGGAGCTACGAGAACGAGCGTGAACTTGAGCATGGCATTCTAAGACAGCTGGAGGGTCAACATATCATAGGTGCAGTTGTTACCAACGAATTTGGATTTGTTGACGAGTGATAGTCTGTGACCGTTGATGCCAGGGATCTATGCGATGTATCGTGATGTTGAGTGGGGGTTAGAATCTAACAGTCCAAACAATGATTTATTGATTTTTTTTTGGAAAATACTGGCACGATAGCATTTTTTTTTTTTTGTTAAATCCTTGGTATGATTTTAGGTACATGACTAGCACTCCCCAGGGTCCAACCACTGCATTCGGGAAAAATCCCATGGCAAATAAAAACCCAAAACAAAACACAACAAAAGAA
>Ga0307509_10000615_pt1 | contig 60736 bp, 49 predicted proteins | sample 10_EM_MG_FD_202245 | JGI IMG/M metagenome (GOLD analysis project Ga0307509, IMG submission 202245) | Populus trichocarpa ectomycorrhiza microbial communities from riparian zone in the Pacific Northwest, United States - 10_EM | ecosystem: Host-associated > Plants > Roots > Unclassified | place...
TCTTTTGTCTTCCTTTGTTTTCTTGAAGTGGATATGTGTTCTTGTTGCAGAGCATAAATAGCACGCTCTCCGCTTCCTTAGAAAATCAAGCTTCTTTTCTGGTCCCGGCGAACACACACATCAACACCAATTATATTTCCCAGCCAACCCCCGTTTCGAGGTTTCTGGTTCCAATACTCCAATGAAATCTACCACTTTGTCAGGGTCGCTTATTACCGTCGCCCTTGCTGGGCCTCCCACGTATGTATGGTTTGGCCTGGAGAATTCATCAAGGAAGCCGCATGCGACAGGGGGAATATTTGGGATGCGGGTCGATAACTGGGCGTGGGGCGCTGGTCCGTGCTCTTGCGTTTCGGGTTTCTGGGTGGAATCGGGGAAGGGGGGAAAGGTTCGTATGCAGAGTTCTGGCTCTAGAAGGAAGTTCGTTTGGGGGTGTTGAAACAGGGGTTTGGGCTCTGACTACCGGTACGACCGTAGGATTTCATAAAAGTCGGATTGGAACTATGGTAACTTTAAGGACACCCGAGCCAACGGGAGGGCGGGTCAACTCCCGAATCGTCCCACTTTAAGAAAACATTGAGAGATGCCGGATTTTTTTGGGGGGGGGTTCGCGGAATGGTTTCGTCGGCGGCAAAGGTCATCACCAAACCCGTTGGCTATGTGCCAAGTTACCCGAGCAGGGGGGATCGCCCAAATGGAGTAACGACCGTGCGGAAAAGCTTGACTTTATATATGATCTGCGCACACGACTGTCGTGGCGGCTAGTAACAGCATTCTCTACATGGGCCATGTCACTGGGTGGTGCAAGGTCCATCCTCGCCAACGCCTTTGATAGCGTCTATACATCTCCACTCAATTAGTGATAATAGATACAACCCCATAAGTCATCCCCTCGCCTCACCAGGCAGCGCTAAAACAGGTATAAAAATCCGAACCGAAGAAACAAATTCCTCCTTCCCCTGGCTCCTGTATCCTTAAATCGCCATATTTCCACTGCGGCCTTTACGGAGTAGGGAGAGTTTGGCGATTCGGGTTTGTTCGCATATCGGCTCCCCGAACGCCTTCATTCCTAAGCTGTAGTGGCCGCCGCCCTGCTTCCCAGACGACGGACCGGAGTTTGACAGTCGAGTTCTTTATCCTCCACTTTTCTCTCCTGGGCGAGGCAGGTGTCAATTGGCCCGTTCTTGCGGGTTAGGCGTCTCGGGATCAATTATCTTTTTCCTAAGAAACCAAGGCAGCCACCTCTTGAGATGGGGTTTGGATTTTGCCATTATTGGTCTCTGTTCCTTGGGATGGCCCACCTTCTCCTCGGGGAAAAGACCCAATTTCTTTCGGAGACGGGCTCTGAATGCTACCGTAGATGGGCGTTTCCAGGTGATGATCAGTACTGTCAGTAGTAGGATTACAGCAACTAGAGGACCTGCAGCCAGCCAGAATTGGATTAGAGGGATTTTTGTATTGCCGTTGAATTCCTCTATAGTCTGCATGCCGTAAAACTGATGGGGGGTTCCTTGTTAGAAAGTACTTATCTCGCGTATAGGAGGTAAAATACCGAAGTACAAAAGCTGAGAGGAAGGAAAGTTAGGGTGATAAGGGTGAAACCATCTACCGCACGCCCTTGCTGCACAATTTCGGCATGGGTCTTCCTGAGAGTGTCCTGGGTGCGCTTCATTTCGTTTATCGTTTCTTGGGCCGTTCTCTCAGATGAAGCTGCTTTGGCCTGATCAGACTTCAAGAATGCGGAGAGCTGTCCGGTCGTTAGCATTCTTGCTATAGGATTAGGTGCGGAAACTATACAATTTTTCTCCTGATATCCATTTTTTCTACCAACTTCTCGACTTTCTTAATGAAACACTCCCTCTCTCGAACCACCTCGTTAATAGCGTCCAAAGTATACGGCAATATCTGCTCGGGGTTTTCCGAGAGGATAGGTATTGGGGCAATATTCTTGTAGAAGGGATTTTGACGGAGTGGGCACCCCTTCACGGTGTCTTTAGTTTTCTTTCGGCAGCTTGGCAAAAATAGGCCGTGTAGGTCCTGGAGAACGGCGGTCTGTCGCTCAGCCACACTGATAGCAGCAAGCAAACTTGCCGAAAGCCTGTTAAGGGAGGTGATGAGGTCTCGGATTCTCCTGTGCTTCCTCTTCCAAACATTATTCTGCCGGGCTTTCTTAGAGTCTTCTTTATATTTCAGTTTTTCCTTCGTGCGATTCACTCCTGGCGGTAATTCTGGCGGTGGCGGCTCATCAGAAGGGATTCCTTTCATCCCTTCATGATCCTCGTAGGTCTTTGCATCTGATATCATTTGGTCGATATCATCCCCCTGATCGCCCTCAGAATTTAATCCTAGACTTCTTCAGCCAAAGGAGAGAATGGACTAACTAATTTGTGGAGAGAAGCTTGAAGCTTTCCCAGTGTCCATAGTTCCGAGTCCATACGGTTGGTAATCATATGAATCATTGCATGAAAGGTGTTGATACGCTCCTGAAAGTGGTGAAGTGGGACTTGATCTTTAGCACTGTCCTCCTTGGATATAAAGGTCGCCATGGTATCTTGAGAAATCGCTTAGCAACGATGTTTAGATCAACAGTAGGCTAACAAATATGGCTTACAATTATCAAATATCATATATCGTGCCTGGTGCACAAATATCTCCCCTTTATCAGTTTCGTCCTCCTTACTCATCACAGCACTGTTGTCAGGAACATCAGCTCCCAGGTTGTCGAAATCTAATAGTTCAATGCTCTCGCTTTCCGGACCTAAGGGAATACCGCTGCTAGATTTCCCGAAGTATGGAAATGATACGAAAAAGGTGATTCTATCTCCCGATGAACCTGAGGCCAATTCCGACGGGTTTTTGAGAGGTACCCGGAATGAAAAACCTGTTCTAAACCTCCCCCGACCAGGGAGGGCTAGAGCTCTTTTTGAATGCGCTTCCCCGAAAGTAGCTGGATTTGGAAGGTGAAGTTCTTTCGCCATCGAATTTAGTAGATTGTCATCCTACTTCTAGTAAGAAATTGCTTTAAAATACAAAATTACTACTGGGCGCCGCAGCCACTTACAGATGTGTCATAACATTGGGGAAAATCACTTGAAAAAACTCCCTCAAATATTAGCATGTAGAGGGTAAATTCAACCCTCATAAAAGCCAGCCAATTGTATCCAGCGCGGTACTACTCATAGGGTAAATGGGGAATGAGAGGGCAGCTCCTGGGAATGTAAACTTACATGATATCCAACCGTGCCCGTGGCTGTGTTAGTCGAGGTCTCTCGGTAGCGCTAATTACCTGGTTGAATTGCTCCGACTCTACGAGCCTATCCTTGGGCACTTGAAAGAATCTATCATCGACTTCAAACCTCCCCGAGGAAGGACCCCTCCCCTCAAGATTTCCATCTGCGCGACTCAGCGAATAGTCAAAAATCACGACATCATCCTCTTTTCTATCCTTTAGTTTTTCGCTCGTAAGGCTGTAGCTCGGGTACAGGAAACCCTCCTCATCGTAAAACTCTTGTTGTCCACCGACAGTTTCCCAGCCGTCGAATCGGTCCGGTGATTCCTGAGCGAGAGTAGGAGGTGGCGGTGCCTGGGATGATTGGTGAGTGGATTCTAGTGGGGGTCCGAGGGCCGAGCTAGCGTCTCGTGGAGTAGCAGAGTCCTTGCCTAGGTCGCCCATCTTGACTTGGTAACTCGGAGGTGGAAGGAGGAATATATAGATTGTTTCCTAGCTTCTTGCGAACATGATGCTGGCCGTCGGTTGGCGAGCTCTATTCATATATAAAACTTCCGTTCGGTTGAGTCATCCACAACTCGCGAGGCTCATGTTGCAACCTTCTACAACCTCTCCTGGCCAACTGTTGGGTGCCTAGGAAGAGGAAGGTAGCACAACCCAATTCAGCCGAGGTGGGAGACAGCCACCCGGGGAACCCAAATCTGCAGGTCAAGCGATTCCGTAGCGAGGTGCATATAAATACAAGCAAAACTTGACGTCATTCGAACAAACGATAGATGGCTTCCCAGGCCGCCCTGGGACCCTCCCCCTACCGTAAAAACTCAAATAATCGGTCGGTGTGCTATGTAGTCGAGAATTACCCACCTTAGAAAAGGGGTGAAGAACGAAGCAAAAACAGAGCTGCTCAGCCCCCTTGAGAAACATAAAAAAAATAAAAATAATACCAGACCTTAACAGAGGAGGCAACTCCAACGACATAGCACACCGACCGATTATTTGAGTTTTTACGGTACCCGGACAGAGGCTGTTCGGTGTGTTTTGTATGAGAAAACGATGAATGATCAGCACAGCAGCCACAGTCCATCCAAGTAAACAACTTGAAATTTGCTTATCAATTGGACTGTCCGGATCAGGGGGTATCCGGGCTGCCTAGGAAGCCGTCTACTCCACATGGTGAGGGACCTCTGTAGCCGGAGCTCTATGCAGATTTTTTAGGCCAAGTCAAATCGTGGAGACCTATTAAAAACTTCCATGATAATAAAAAAGAAAAACTCTATTACGTCATAGAGTATACTATTAGCTTTAAACCAATAGGGGGAGGTGTAAGTATCTTTTATTTTTCAGGAAGTTATTAGCGTTCAGTAATACCTGAGTTTTCACGGGGGTAGCCGGCAATTACGTGGGATTGGTCAAGAGGGAATGGGGTAGTGTAAATTTATAAGTTGCCCTGGAACTGGTATCGCGACCTGAGCTCCAGGCTGGTCCGATTCAACCGGAATCCCCCTGACTCTACCCACCCACAGAATGCCAACCGCACGAACTCCAAAGAGGTTCAAGTATGGATTTCTGCACATCGCTACGATCGGTCGGGAATTCCATCGGAGACGTAGGGCCCCGGTGCTGCTTACTGCGACACTACTCACGCGGCCGGATTGAAATCAGAAGGCCTAGTTTTGGACTAGTGCTTGCCGGGTGACAGCTAACGACATATGGAATAAGTTTTCCAAACTCGCTATGCAGCCAAGGCTGCCATGAGTGCAGTGCCACAAGAATGGTGGGGTTTTCCATCGAGTTTGGCGAGTTTATACCGTATATGGTTAACAATCACTAAACATGCACTAGTCCAAAATAGGCCCTTCTGATTTCAATCCGGCCGCGTGAGTACATGAATTAAGAGAGTGGGTCTCCGGAATAGGTCGGGATGAGGTGCGAAGTCACTTACGGAGATATAGCTCCTAGGTTTTGTATGTTCCACAGGAGGTAGGGGCAGCAAGCCTCGCTTGTGGAACATACAAAACTCAGGCGCTGAACCTCCGCAGTCAACTTCCAGACCTGCCATCCGGTATTGCCCCACCCACAGTTCCTCCGCCATGCAGTAGCTCTTCGAACTGTTATCGGAAAGACCCTCCTAGTTCGCTTGACCATCACCTGTGCTTGTTACTCTGGAATGGACGATCTGACAGAGAGGGATTAAAAGTCTATGCATCCCCATAGACTTTTAATCCCCGTCTGTCCGATCACCTACGCCCATAACCGAGTACATTACACCACCCACCGCGTGCTGAGGTCCCCGTCCCGCAGGAATACTCTGAAATCTGCCACCCTTTCCAGACCACTTATTACCGTGTGCCATCCCCCTCGCTCAGTCCTTCCAGCATGTATTGATTCGCCTGGGGGGTTCGTCGGAAGGCGCCCGGCGAGTGGTTGGATATTTACTCGGGGGGTGGAGGTTAGTGATGGGGTAGACACGGGCTTGAAGTCCCCGTGCCTATTACCCTCAGAGGCGAAAAATGATTTAATTAAATTTTGGTAGGCATAATTCAAGGAAGAGTAAAAAGCTTTTACATCTCGAACCCCTCTCCATCCTATCACTAACCTCCACCCCTGAGCAAACGCAGTTCGATAACCTGGTGTGGGGCTCTGGTCCGTGCTCCCGCATCCCGGGTTTCTGGGTCCTGGGAAGGGATGGAAGCCGCATATGCAGGGTTCTGTTTCTGGAAAGGAGTTCGCTTAGGGTGGCGAACCGGGGGTTTGGGTTTAGGCTATTGGATTGTGTGTCGGCAGCTGTGGAGGGGTTTGGTGGAGACCCCGGCCCTCAGCATATTATGCATTACAGTAAGAACTGGAATAACTGAAGCTTGTGCTCCGACGTTTGAGTTGTCTTCCCCTGTGGGGTCCAGCACTTTTTCGTTTTTCGGTCTTGGGTTAGGTCAAAGGCGATGCATTTTCTCAGTGCCATCGCTTCTCTATCCAAGAGAGCGGATCGCGGGCGTCATAGTGCGAGGTTCGATTATTCTAGTGCTTACGGGAGCGCATCTGGTAGTTTCCCGCCAGGTCTGCTAAGATAACTTGGGAGAACAGCTTTGAGTACCTATACGGGGTGAGCGTGACCGGATGCGCTCTCTTTCTTCTTCCATTACCGTAGGAACTTGAACAACCGAACCCCGTCCTACGCCGCTGGACTTTCCTCTCCCAGTAAGGTCAAGAAATTTTTGTTTTTTTCTGTCTCTTTTCTGTCTCGGAAGGGGAAAGGGGCTGTGTTTTTGCTGTGTTTTTTGCCCCCGTTCAAGAGAAGGAAGTTCTGGGCTTCATAGCACACGGTTCGATTATTCGAGTTTTTAACGGTAATTTTGAAGCAATGGGGAATGATGATAAAATAATTGACTCGCTAACTGGCTAGAAAACCCCCCTACCCCGCCAATTGCTGTACTTGGTCTCGCGAACATGCTCCTAGTTTCTTTTATTAAATCTTAGTTTCGGGTAACTAGGATCTCAGGGTGAGTTGTGATCAGAGTACCGGTATGTCACTTGTAGGGAGGGGGCAGGCACAGTAAGTGGCATGCATACGGATATTGCTGCCGGCCCCGCGGATTGCATTCCATAGAGAAATGGGGGCTTGTTCATACGGCAGCGGCTGGAGGCGTAAATCTTTTGCCTCATCGTCGGGGCACATACAAGTAGCTGTTAGGGTAGCCGGTACCAGGATTCTTTTAATCATGTTGCTACATAGAAGCCCATCCTCGCCAATATTGTTGAAATTCACCGGTGATCACTCAGCACTAAAGAATCTCACCCTCGTACCTTACCTATCTAGTCACAATCGCTTGTTAGTAATTTTCTTTGTCTCGCATTAGAAATGCAAGGGGTGGAGCGAGTATACCTGGTTAGTATACTATATTGGGGATTCGGGTGAATCGGAAGGAAAAGCGGAGGAAGAATCGGGATGCTGGGCGCCGAGGAGACTGGAACCCAATTGTTCCGGTAGAATCTCCGGTTGGATTCTTGCGTTTTAGGAAGGTGGAAAATGTCTTTGTATTTGGTATATAAACCCTCTGTTTGGCCGTAGATTGAGAGGACAAGCAAGTAAGACATACATCCGAATAATATATAAACGTTTCCTCCTTGGCTTCATTGCCTTTCTTCATCTAACCAGCCCGCCATTCCTCTATCCATATCTCATAAAGAATATTACTAGTAACATATATATGCATCTCTGCCCAACTAGTGACGAAAGACCTACCGTAAGAACTGGGATAATTGAACAGCACGCTAGGGCGTTGGAGCTTCTTTTACTGGTAAGGTCTGGCTCTTTTCTCTTTTTTTTCCCGGTCTTAAACTCGGGCTGAGGGGGTCAGTTTTCGCTGTGCGCTCGCCCCCCAGAGGGAATTTCCGACGTCTTAGCGCAAGGTTGAATTATTCCAGTTCTTACGGTAATCCTATAAGTCATCTCCTCATCTCACCAAATAGCGTTAAAGTCTAAGGTACAAAAATATGCATCGGAGAAATGAATCTCTCCTTCCCCTCGCTCTTGTATCCTCCGATGATAACATTTGCACTACTAACTATATATAGCATAGAGAGGTCCTGGTGATTAGGTTCGTGTTTCTTGTCCATCTCCTGAGTTCCGCACTCCCTCCGTCTCCGGACCACCACAATGGTTGCCACTGCTACTCTTTTGGTGGTGGAGTGGAGTTTGCCAATTAGATTGTTTATGGCGTTCGTAGTTCTGCATTGTCTGGTGGCTGGGGGCTGGACTACTGTCCCTTGCAGTGGCCGTGGATGTTGAATTCCTAGAGGGAATATATTTTAATACTGGTTCTCGATGTCATCTATTCTTCTCTTGATAAATAGATTAAATCCTTGGTCCACGACCAGGAGCAGCGCCGCTATCACGATTTTACTAAAATATGATGGGAGTGCGAGCCGAATAAAATCCCGCTGGGATGGGGGATGCTCGTCGGGCTCCTTTATGTTCATGCCGAAATACTGATAGGGCTTCTTGTCAGAAAATGCTCATATCGGGGACAGGAGGTAAAATACCGAAGTACAAAAGTTGAGAGGAAGAAATGCTGTAGTCAGGAGAACGAAGAGGGATATCCGTGGCTGCTGCACCGGTGTACTCTCTATCCTGTCCTGGGTTGTAGACCCAATGAGCAGAAATAGCTGTCGAGTTGTTAGCATTCCTATTACCATTTCAGATGTGAGAATGATACAATTTTTCTCCTGATATCCATATTTTCTTCTAACTCCTTGAGTTTCTTAATAAAAGATTCCCTTTCTCGAACCATCTCATCTATAGCATCCAGGATATTCGACCATACCTGCTCGGGGTATTCTGAGAGAATAGGAATCCGAGCAACACTCTTGTAGAATGGGTTCGGCCGGAGTGAGTATCCCTTCTCGTGGTCTTTAGCTTTTGTTGGGTGGCTTGTTAAGAACAGCTTGTGTAGGTCCTGGAGAACGGCAATTTGTCGTTCAGCGACGCTGATAGTAGCGAATAAACATGTCGAAAAACCGTTTAGAGAAGTGAGGAGGTCTCGTGCCCTCGCTTCCTTCCATTTCTGAACCTTGCGCTTATAATTCTTGGATGATTCCAGCTTCTCCCCCACGGTACTAGTTAGTCGTCTCCGGAATCCTGGTTGCGGTGGTTCATGGCCCGGAAGTTCCTCCATCCCTTGATTGCTCTGGTAGTTTTTTTCGCCTGATAACATTTGGTCGATATCCTCCTCCTGATTGCCTTAAAAATTAATGCTGGGTTTATTTGACCAAAGGAGTGGGTAGACTAACTAGCTTGCACAGAGAACCCTGAAGCTTCCCCAATGTCCATGATTCCGAGTCCATATGATTGGTAATCATGTGAATCATTGCACAAATGGCCCCGATACGCTCCTGGAAGCGGTGAAGTGGGACTCGATCTTTGACACTGTCCTCTTTGGATTTGAATGTCGCCATTGTATCTTCAGAAATTACCTAGTAAAGATGTTTGAATCAAGAGTAGGCAGGGGAGTGGAGCTTACGGTCATCAAATATCATATATCGTGCCTGATGAACTAATATTTCCTCTACGTCATCTCTCTCCTGCCTCGCTCGGGGTCTGCGGTCAGGAACATCAGTTCCTAAGCTCTTGAAATGTAAGAGTTTAACGCTCTCGCTCTCGGGACCTAATGTTACCTCTCCAGATCCCCCGAAATATGAAATGATACGAAAAGGATGAATCTATCCTCCGATGAACCCGACCCGGGCGACTCAATGGTTCTTTGACAGATGCACGCAATGAGATTCCCGTTCTAAAAAGTCCACGACCAGGCAGTGCTCGAACTTTTTGTAAATATGCGTCCACGAAAGCGGTTTCACCTTCCCTCAGAAGTCCGAGCTTTTCTCCCATGGAATTTACTAGATTGTTATCCTATTTTTAGTAAGCGATTAGTTTAAAAGATGGAATACCTTCTGGGCTGCACAGGAACTTACGTATGTATCATAACATTGGGGAAAGTCGCTTGGAAAAAACCCCCAATTATTAGCGCCTAGAGGATAAATTCGGCTCTTCTAGAAGCTCACTAGTGTGTTGCAGAGCATGGTTCATAGAGCGAATGGATGGATAATGAAAAAGAAGATCATTGGAAGGTTAACTTACATGATTCCCAACCGTGGCCCCCGTGACCGCACTAGCCGAGGTTCTTTGGTAGGGTTGAGTATTTGGTTAAATTGTTCGGAGCCTGTGAGCCTATCCTTGGAAACTCGAAAGAATATATCATCGCTTTCACTGGAGCGTCCCGAAGAAGGACCGCCCCCCCGAACAGGAAGATTTCCATCCGGCCGGCTCAATGAATAGTCAAAAATCACAACGTCGTCTTCTTTTCTGTCTTTTAGTTTCTCCCTCGCGAGGTTGTAGCTTGGGGACAGGAAATCTAGCTCATCGTAATAGTCTTGTTCGCTGATAGTTTCCCAACCATCGAAGTGGTCAGGTGGTTCCGGCGGGAGCGCAGGAGGCTGCAGCTGCAGCTGTGGAGATTGGTGAATGGATCCTACTGAGGGTTCGAGGGTCGAGTCAGGGCTTGGATCATCCATCTTGACTTAGTTACATGGATTCGGGAGAGGAATATAGAGACAGTTTCCTAGGTTCTTACAAGAGTGGTATTGGGGGTTGGTTGGAGAGCTTCACACTTATGTAGAATTCCCGGCTAGGTCGAGATACCCACGGTTCGCGCGGCTTAGGCTAGAGCCTCGAATGCTTGGTGCGGCCAACTGAGCATGGCAAGGGGAGGTAAGCACAGCCCAATTCAGCTGAGGGGGGCAATAGACTCTTAGGAGCGCCGAATCTGAACATTAGGTTAGCCCCGGGAGAGGTGTGCTAGAGTAACTTACTGTCCCAGATCATAGCAGCGATTGGGCTAAACCAAGTTTGAGCAACCTACTCGTACTATTACATCGAGAACACGAGGAAAGGGCTTAATGCATAGCAAATAATAGAATCCCTCCCAGTACGAGTAGGACTTGATCTCTGGTTTGACCATTTGGATTTCCGGAATGAGAGGAGGTTCTGTCATTTTGGACTTGTGCTGATCGCCTAAGCGAGTGGGGTGTTACCTGTGACCAATGGCTAGTCCTCTACCTATCAGAGTGTTTCACTTGGGAATACTAAAGAGTATGTCCCCGACCGGATAATGCCGCGCATGGCAAATCTGGTTGCAACCATCAAGAGTAAACCCCGCCTATTTACTAAGTTAATACTCTTAGAGATGTGACATTTCCCCGTTATTCTCTTTCAGTGCTTAACCTCGATATTCAAGCCTCCCCGAGCACCCAAAGCTGTGCGAGTGCTGTGCCAAAATTATTTAATTACCCCGCCCACCCTTTGCCGGTGTTGGATGAACTGAATTGCATGGTATACCTATGGCGACAGGTGGGGAAACCTCCCTAGCCCTAGCGAAATTGTTAAGCACAGTACTATGTTGGTGGGGTTAGAAAGAGATGTGTTCAGGATTGAAGTCTCGTCACAGCTACTCGCCAGCGGTGATACAACCAAGGCTTGATGAAGCATTGTATCTGCTAAAGAATTCTCTATTACCAACAGCGCATATTTCAAAAATGCCGAGGAGACAATGATACTGTAGGATAGATAGGTTGAAGAAAGATATCACCTAACATCTGTTCCGGTTCGTTTGAAATTGTGAAACATATACCTTGCTATTAGCTGAACCATCCCTAACCAACCACTGATCGTACTTGTCCCAGGCCATAAGTACAAGTACCCGAAAATGGAGGGGGATCATTTGTATGGGGGCACAGACACGCACGGATGTTTTGCCATATATTTCTTTAATCCCTGTTTTCGGGTACTTATGGCCTGGGACAAGTACCTACTGGCTCTTCATGCAATGTACCGTGCGTATGCTTTCAAGATAGGACATTGTGTGTGTATCCGTGATACAGAGATGCTCTTTGCTCTTTGCTTTTTGCTGCATGTTCGCTAAGGAAGGGCAATGTTATCATATTCTGAACAGGCTGTTCCTCGACCAGGGGTGGTAATGGCGGCAAGCGGCCACAATTGTGGTGGCGGTGGTATGTCCACCTTGGGTTGCACCATATTTATTCGAGTATTATTAAGAGTATCGTAGAAACTTGAATAATTGAATTGTGTTCCATGTCGTTGGGCTTTCCTCTCTCAGTAAGATGAAGAAATACCTCATTTTTTTTCTATCTCTAAAGGGGAAGGAGGATGCCGTTTTGCTGCGTTTCCTTCCCCCTTTCCACAGAAGGGAATTTTGCACTTTATGACACACGGTTCAATTATTCAGGTTTTTACGGTACTTGTTCTGTGTAAAGTCCCTCGGCAAAAGTGTTCGCGAAAACGTGACATCCGGCTAAGCGATTTCACGAACACTTTTGTCTAGGGACCGTATACACTGAACTAGTGCATTCAACTACCGGCGCTTGGGTATTTGTGCATCGCATCGTGAGGCTTGTGGAGTGAATTACTGTTCTGAAGTACGACAGGATAACGCATAAACATGTGTGTGATTTCCTGCTTCTGATGAGGTAGACACAGGTAGGGCGCTGTTGACACAAATCTGGGAGATATTGATAAGTCGGTCCCGAGGCATGGGAGGTTCCACAAATACCCCTCTTTTCTCGGGATTGTAATGTTGTTAAGCAGCATAAGCCTGGACAGGTAGTCGCCCCTTGCTTGAATAGTTGAATAAAGATATTGAATATTCGGCCCTTGGGAATTCCAACAGTCGATCAACTCTATCCCCCACCACTTACAATATCCTCACCTGCGAAAAGGAGCAAATGTCGCAATCATTCAGTCACAATATCAACTCTTTTAACACGAACTGCACTGTCAACGCCCCGAACAACTCCATAGTTGCTGATCGATCTAATATCCTATCCTGGCTATCCCCACTAGATCCCAAGTCACGGCATCAAGACATCCAGGATCGTCGAGTCGCAAGTATAGGGGAATGGTTGCTACAAACTGAGGAATTTAGAAGCTGGCAGGCCGGTAGTGATAGTTCCACGGACCCAGTTTTGTTTTGCTACGGAGATCCGGGGGTCGGCAAGACTTATGTTAGGTAACAAGGACGAACCCGGGGGAACAGAAGAAAAGGGCGAGTACTGACAAGCCGTGATGTTAGCTCATTGGTGATAGATAGCTTGTGTGATCAAGGTGGAGGAAAAAATGTCGCCGTTGCCTGCCTCTACCTTGACTTCGCCGCCCAACAAGAACAGTCATCAACGAGTATGCTAGGCGCCCTGCTCAAACAGCTTGTGGTCGGGCTAGAGGAGGTACCGGGGGAGATTATGCAAGCCTATGAGGAGCAGAAAAACTTCATTGGTGGACGGAGGCCGCGACAAGCCGATGTTGTGAAGATGCTTCAGACTGCCTCTTCCAAGAAGCGCACTTTCATATGCATCGACGCTCTGGACGAATGTGTCCCAGAACATCGAGTAAAGCTTCTCGATTTGCTAAACGAAATTTTTCAAAATTCTCCAGGCACTAGAATGTTCGTGACTGGAAGGCCGTACATTCGACCAGAGCTCGGAAGGTGTCTTTCTGGAAGAGTGATGAGTCTATCCATAAGTGCCAAGAGAGATGATATAATTAGATATCTTAACCAAAGGCTCAAAGAGGATACAACCCCGGATGCAATGAACAGTAGCCTGAAGGCAGAGATCCTGAAGAAAATTCCTCAAGACGTTTCCGAAATGTACGTATCACAGAAGCAACACCACTATGGAAGGCTACCTCAAGCATCCGCTGACAGATACATATCTAGATTCTTGCTAGTCTCACTTAATATCGATGCTATCCTGCGGGAAACCACAATTCATCGCAGGCGACAAAAGCTCAGCGCAATAACCGATGGTTTAGAGTTGGGGGACGCTTATGGCGCAACGCTGGGTAGGATAAAGGGACAAGGGGAGGAGAAAGCGAGGCTCGGCATGGCCGCTTTGATGTGGATATCTCACTCAGAGCGGCCCTTGAAAGCCGAGGAACTGTGCCATGCCCTAGCAGTCGAAATTGGGTCGCCGAATCTTGATATCGACAATGTTCCTTCAATAGGTACATTATTAGCCTGTTGTCAAGGACTGGTTGTAGTAGAAAAGGAGGTTTCCACAGTCCGGCTAATCCACCTTACGCTTCAAGAATACCTCCGGGCTCATCCCAACCTTTTCAGCGCAGCTCACTCGACTATGGCAGAAACCTGCTTAAGCCATCTGAATTCCCACCAGGTCAAGGCTTTTTCGACCAGTCCCTCCCCCGATCTCCGAGACACACCATTCCTCGAATATTCTTCTCTGTATTGGGGAGTGCACGCAAAAAGGGACCTTTCAGATTGCGCGAAACAGCTTGCGCTGAAGCTATTCGACGGCTACGATCGCCATATATCCGCTAGAATTCTCTTGGAAGCACAGGAGACCCACTGGGATACTATAGATTTCAATGAACCTTCCCTGTTCAGTGGTCTGCATTGTGCATCCTTCTTCGGGATTGTTGAGATTGTAGCTTGTTTGGTAGAGTTGGGAGGTTGTGATATTAACCAAATGGACTTTACGGGTAATACACCACTCCATTGGGCTGCTCGGAATGGGCACGAGCGAGTAGTGAAAACACTGCTCGGACGCGATAGACTCAGCTCCGACAAACCTGACAATTCTGGCCGAATACCACTCCACCATGCTGCTTGGAGAGGGCATGAGGGAGTAGTGAAAATGCTACTTGGGCGGGACGGCGTCAACCCCGAAACACTAGATGAGAACGGCCGAACACCGCTCCGGTTTGCTGCTTCTGCTGGGCGAGAAGGAGTAGTGAAAATGCTACTTGAACTGGATGACGTCAACCCTGACAGACCTGATAACGAGGGCCAAACACCACTCTGGTGGGCTTCTTTCAATGGGCACGAGGAGGTAGTGAAAATACTACTCAGACGAGACGACGTCGACCCCAACAAACCGGATAATAACGGCCGAACATCGCTCTTCATTGCGGCTTGCTACGGTAACAGGGGAGTTGTGAGAATACTACTCGGACGAGACGACGTCAACCCTGACAAACCAGATAACGAGGGCCAAACACCGCTCTGGTGGGCTGCTTTCAATGGGTACGAGGAAGTGGTGAAAATACTACTCGAACGAGACGGCGTCAACCCCGACATACCTGATAACAACAGTCGAACACCGCTCTTCATCGCCACTTTCTACGGGCACGAGGGAGTTGTGAAAACACTACTCGAACGAGACGACGTCAACCCTGACAAACCTGATAAGGGGGGCCAAACACCGCTCTGGTGGGCTGCTTGGAATGGGCGCGAGGGAGCGTTGAGAATGTTACTCGGACGCGACTGCGTTAACCCCGACAAACCGGATAACAACGGCCGAACACCACTCTGGGGTGCTGCCGAGAGTGGGGAAGAGGGGGTGGTGAAAATACTATAATACTTAGGCGGGATGATGTTAACCCCAATAGATTAGATAAGGATGGCAAAACACTCGGTCGGGCTACTGAGAGAGGGCACTGGGGAGTGATAGCGCTACTCCTGCCTCCAGAATCTGCCACCCCCTGCCTGCCATAAGGGCCAGGAGCCATCACCCCCTCATGGCTTTCAAATGCGGATAACCTATGTGTCATCCCCGCATCGATCGCACAGCTCTACTATATGCCCCGCACCTCTATTGCCGTCCCCTCTCACCCCCGCCTAACCTCCTCTCATGGTTCAAGTCCCTACGTTGCCCTAATTCGCGTTTTCCCCTTCCTCTAGGAGTATGCCTGCGACAGAGCCTCATCTTAAATATTTCTCTTTCGACCTACCCGTCCAAACCTCCACAAAGATTTTCCTGCGTAGCCAAGTCAGGATTCATCGGTTTCTGTCTATAGTCTAGAATTTGGCGTTGGTGGGAATATTTGTATTGCATTGAGACAAGCCAGTATTGCCAAAGATCTCTATCATATTTACCTCGTTTCCCCCTTATTTTCTCGTTGTGTACCCTCTTCGCAAATAGATCATTTTTTTCAACCTCCCCACGATCCCCCCTTTTCCCCTTCCCCCCAATCTCAGCTGTGGACGTGGGGGCTATTTAGATATAGATAGAGAAAAGGATATAAAGTTCAAGTATCATTGACTGGAATGCTAGATTTTAACTAGGGTATTACAGCAGTGATATGTTTCCACTAAGGGCACAATTTGAGGAAGATCTTGTGCATATAACACTGTCCTGCAGCCCCGTGCTTTAAACATAATTCGGAAGATTACCTACGCCCCTATCCTTCTTGATCCCGGAAAATATCCTGTAAGTTTTGTTGATAATACGGGCATTTGTGTAGGTATGATATCATAGTTGTAATTAACATTCGGAAATATTTAAGGGGAGCAACCGTTGTGGGGAGTGTTCTTCTATGTATCATAAAGTTTTTAGAGGGCTTTGCCCCCTCCACCTGTCTCTTACATATTATAAGGGAGGGTAGAACCCGGCACCAATGACAAGAACAACCAACATCGCCCTTATATTTGAGAAAACGGACGAATGTGGGTACGACCTAGAAGTTAATTTGTTTCTCTTCTCTTGCTCTTTTTGATTGTAAGACCCTATGTGAACCTTTGCGAAACTGCACCTATAGGCTCTTATGGTGAACATTGGCTTTGCCTCCTTCAGTCACAAATGTCACAATTGTTGAACGTGGATCGTTCTGGACTGCTCACCATTTGCATATATTCCCATGCGCGTTGGATTGGGACCCTTATTGCTCAGACCCGTTACTCGTAATGTCCTGACGTTTGTGAACACAACTGCTATTGCATACCTCCAAAATTGAGCTCTTTTGGGCTGATCTTGGCATCATGCAATAGCAGTTGTGTTCACAAACGTCAGGACATTACTCATAAAAATAGGCTATGATGGGTAGAGAGTCTTGCGGTCCTTATTCCTTCTGTGCTGCCAGCAGCGTCCTATATATACACAAAACTCTCATACAGGAAACTTCTTCACCACCGTTCAAGTCCGCTCTTCCATCACCGTCTCTTGTCTTCCAAACCGCTCCCTCAAGTTTCCAACAGATTTTCTCCTTCAATCCCTTCACCCGTTTCAACTACTTACAGACTTTTCCTGAATGCTCCTTCCCAAACTTTCCTCATACCTTTGCCTGTTTCACTATCATGAAAGTGTGACACTCGTTCGTTGCATCTTCTAGCTAACACTAGTTCCAAACCTTTAGTACCGCTAGTCTGATTCATGAAGCCTCTCAAAACATCTCCGCTGCACCTAACCATTCGTCCTTACATGCCATCGCTTCAACCTCCATACTTCCAAACACTTTCCAAACAAAAACTATCCTGATCCAAACCTTCCGTGTAGTACAACTGTCGTAGATATGGAACCTTCGTGAATATTCTAACAATTACGAGTACACACTAAGTCTTCGAAAGATGTCTCACGACTATTAGCTTCATACCTCTCAAATATAGGCTATGATCGGTAGAGTGTGTATTGGTCCTTATTCTTTCGACATCGCCAGCGGTGTCCTATATATACAAAGTTGACCGCGCAGAAAAACATTCCTTCAACTTCGTCCAAGTTCTCCACACTCATTCGATCACCGTCTCCTTCCTTTCACATAATACCCTCAAACTTCCTCCAAAACAAGACATCCCTTAGTCCCTTGCCTCTGCCTTGTTTACATACAGAGTTCCTCCATTCCCAAACGTTCCTGCTACTTTTATCTGTTTCGCTAACCTTGTAGTGTGACACTCGTACGTTCCATCACTTCGTTCCAAACCTTTTAGTACCTCTAGCGTAAGTTCCTGCATCATCCTAAACATCTCTGCTGCACTTAACCGTTTACCCACACGTACTACAACTTCAACTCCTATCTTCTCCCACACTCTCGAAACCAAGCTTCTCCTAAGTCAAACGTTCCTTGTTGTAGTTTGTGTCGTAGATATGGAACCTACGTGAAAACTTTAACAATACCGATCTCCAACATCAACCCTGCATATCTAGTGCAACAGCATCAAACCTCCATTCATCGACAATGAAATACCAACTATCATCATTGCCGAACAACCATGGCATCCGCAGTTATGCACTCAGTATTCAGCAAGCCGGTTAACCACATCCTCGGTGCTTGTGTTTTCACCTCGGATAGGATTCGGCTGAGAGTAGGAAAGGGCCACTATGCGGAAGAAACTGATCGAATATATGGCATGCGCAGGAAGTGCGACGCGGAGGAAAGGTCTCATGTCAAGGAGGATATAAGAAAGCCTGTTCTTCCCTTTGTTGGTTTGTTATTAGGCAGTCATCGCATTCATTTTCTGTTCACTTGGTCTTTCTACTTTTTGTCAAAGTCATTCGTTACCGCACACGATTCCACCAATTTTCGAAAGCAGTACAAGGATATTATGAAAGCCTAAAAACAGTGAGAGAAGAGGAAAATAAACCAAGAGAAGAGTAACGCCAAAAGAAAATAGTAGACCCATGTCCTGCCTATACGATGCCTGTGACTTGGTTCCGCTGCGGGAGGTGTTGGGAGAGTTGCCGCTGCCCTTGCCGTGGGAGATTGTCGCCGCTGATATGTCCCGAGACAAGGCAGGCTCTGGGGCCAGGAGACTGAGTTTGCCTGCCGTTCAGAGGCCACTATCTCCCATATTGAGGCAGGCTCAACTGTGCGCTATAGGGGTTGCAGCTAGCTTGTCTGAAAGCGTTTAGAGAGTAAGATTCGCTCCTGCTTCGAATACTCAATGTATGCCTTGTAGGCATCCGACCGCCAGGGTCCGAGAGTTTGTATTTCGTTTTCTGCCATTCCGACTTCTGCAGCCCAAGTGGCTGCTCCTCTGCGAAAGCTATGTCCGGTCTATGTACCGTGTCCCAAGCCAGCTGTGGTTGCTAGCTGCTGTAGTCTTTGCACTATATACTCCCGTGTTAGTGCGCTTTGTATATCCTTTCCGATGCAGAATAAGGGTGCGTGTGATGGTCTGTGGGTATCGATTGTGAGTAGCTGCTGCATAGCCTTCACCGGGCATCCTGCATCATAGGTAGCCGCAATGGTCAGCCGTATTCCCTTGCGAAATGGGTCAGTTTTCGAGGAGGGGAGGCTGAGTTCCATATGTGCGCCGCTCTGCGATATGTGAATGCAACTCTTCGCTAAGAACCACTTGGGGAAACTTAGTCCTAGCTCCCGGTCAACCTCCTTGTATGTAAACTCCCTGATGCGAAGAAATCCGGCCAACGCAAGAGTGAATGCCACCCGGGTCATAATGTTGTTGTAAGTGGACGGGGGTAGGAAGGTGAGAATCCGAAGTAAGTGTGGCTGGGTGAGAGGTGTTCGAGTCCGCCGTTCGGGTTCGTTGTGATCCCACTTGATTCCCTGTATTGTCCGCTCGAGCCATGGATCGGCAAAAGCCTTGCAGTCGATGCCAAGGTCGAGCTGGTACGACTTGATCCCCGAAAGATATAGCTTGAGGGTTTTCACCTTAACTGTTCCGGCTAGGGTACAGAGCCATTCAATAAGCCACACTGCCTTGCCCGGGAAGCATCCTCTGTTGCTGTGTCTGAAGTTCGACAGTGCACAGAAAGTCACGAAACGGGATCTTGGAATGTCGTAGTTGTACCTTGCAGTAGGTGCTAGTCCCCGCCATAGGTAGTATGCCGCTATTGTGGAAAGCCCCGATTGCTGTACATGAGAAACCCACGTCTCGGGAGGCCTTGGGTGTGGTGTATCAACTGTGGGGCAAGGTTAGCAATTCTGTTGAGATCAAACCTCGAGAGTGCGTCTGCAAGGCTATTATCCCCTGTTGGTATCCATCTTGCTTGAAGGTCCAGGTCATATTCGGTGGCCAGTAACAGGCATCTCCTTAGAATATCCATTGGAGATCCGCGTATTGTTCGGTTCTCGAGAGCATGTGCTACGGCTTGGTTGTCAACGTGTATGATAAGGCTTTTTCCGATCCACTCCTTTCCCCAGTGCAAAAGTACCTGCTCCACCGCCCGCATCTCCTGGGTGTTTATATCTTCCCGCCCTTGGGCCAGGTGGTGGGGGAGGGTTATTGAAAAGGCGGAGTTATACGTTGGAGTCGGTTGCATAAGGCTGGTGTAGAAGGCTCCGAGCCCTTTGGTGCTAGCGGCGTCGGACCAGGCGTAGATATCTTCACGGGTTTTGAGGGCGATTGACCTTGCTGGTGCATGGGAGAGTGCATTTGCCCACCCGTCTAGGTCCTTCTGGGCCTCTCGTGAGACTCTTCGCTTTGCGTACCGGATCCCAGGGGGGTAGTAGAGCTCCATGTTGTATAAACGATGGAGGAAGGTTCTGCCTAGTGGTATTACAGTCGTGATGAAATTGAGGTATCCCGTAATTTGTTGCAGTTCGAGCAGTGACAGGCAGCGCTGGGTTTTTGCATTTTGGATTATGTGGCGGGCCTTTATTAGCTTTTTAGCAGGCAACCGAATAAACATTGCTTGTGTGTCTAGCTCAAAACCGGCGAAGCTACCGACAGGTCCCTCCTCATTTTTTGCTTCCTTGATTGAGAAGCCGGTGTCAGAGCAGAGGTCAGTGAATATCCTTCGATACTTTTCACGGCTGTCCCCACCCGGTATAACAACCAAAAAGTCATCTAGGTAGTGGATCACGTGTGCGTTGAGGTTTTGTTCTTGGAACTGCGTCTCCAGCCCCCAGTGGAATAATTCAGCGAATAGGTTGAATAGGTATGGGGCCGTCCGAAGTCCAAAAGGTAGGTAGCGTTCAGCATAGAATGTGTTCTCCCAATGAAATCCGAGCAGTGGGGAGTCGAGTGGTGAAACGGGTAGATGCCGGAAAGCTGACTCAAAGTCGCGCTTGATAAAGCTGCATCCTTTCCCAAGGTCCTGTACTGCCTGAATGGCATCCTCGATAGTGCTGTATCTAATCGCCCCGTACTCTTCTGGGATCCCATAGTTTATTGAGTAGGCGCTACCTGTCGGGTAGGATAGGTGGTGGATACGACGCTTGCTACCGTCGGACTTGTCGGTGCGTCCTAATGGTGATGCAGTATAGTGTCGTGGTAGGCTTGCCCGATTCAGGTACACTTCCAACCGGCCTCTTCTCATCTCGGACTCTATCTCCTGGGTCACTATGGCTGCATTTTGGTCTACCGTTGGCAGGTTGGGGTATATCGTAGGCGCAGTGCCTTGACCGCAGTACCCTATTCTTGCACCATATTGGCATACGCCGAGTATGGCTGCAATGACCTCCTAATCTTGGAACTTTGCCGTGAGTCTTTTCCACCCGGCAGTCTTGAGAGGGCCAGCTGGCATGGGGAGGTTATGTGGGGTAAAAAGTATGTAATGCAAGACAGTATTGGGTCTGGGTGGTAGTTTGGGTGTAGCCATGCTTGGCTGGACTGAGGCAGCAGCTGCTGGAGGGCAGGGGTCATATATTGACGGGATTATCATTGCTTGTATGGACGTGAGCCTTGTGTTGCTATTATTCTATTTGCTAGAGAGAGTGCGGAAAAGGAACAAGGGGAGGGGCAGAAGGTATTAGGGTAGTTTAGGAGAGTGGGGGTTCTAACGTCCTTGGGAGTTGGTGTGGGAGAGGTGTGGGGGTATATTGTTTCCGCTTGGGCATTGGGAAGCTTTGTGATCGCTACCACAGGTAATACACTGGTGCTGGAACCGGCACTGTACTGCACGGCATTCTCTGTAGTTCCAGTTCCTGCATCCTTGGGTAGTCTGCGTGGTTCCTCCGCTACCAGCTAGCAGTCGGCGAGGTGGGACTGATATGAACTGGGTGTTGCTGGCTCGTTACCCTTGTTGGGTGTAGTACGGCGTTGTACTAGTTCCCGGAGGCCCATAGGATGGGGCGGATAGGCTCTTGTGGATCGGGAGGTCGTATGTCCTTCTTGCGATAGTAGAGGTACTCTTCTGGCTTTGTACCCATGAGGGCCGGGGGGCAGGGTGGGCGAAGCATTTCGATGCCACAAGTTCGCTATCCAGGTGGCGCCACTCTACTGGTTGGTATATTCCCTTGCCGCTAGCAACCCGTTTCCGATGAAACTGGAAATGGTAACCCTTCACTCCATCCCAGGTATACTTCTCTAGCAAGTCGTATAGATTCATTGTATTGATCAAGAGCGTGGTGGCGAGATCTCCTTGGAGCCCATGTGGAGCCAACTGGACTAAGATTCCGCAATAGGCAGCCCATGCCTTGAAGAAACCGCTCATTCTATATTCACTCTCTTTGCCGTCCCTTTCCGTCTGCTCGAACTCTATCCCACCAATGCTTATCGTCCGCTGTGACTCAGCCCTGTCCTTCTCGCTGGCTAGTAACCGATAGATATTTGTCGGTTTGAACCTGTTTTCGATAATCTGGACCAGGGTGGTTCGCTCGACTCTGGGGAATAATGTTTCCACAGAGTCTACCATTGCAGATGCGCTCTCGTCCGCCAGTGCTGTTTGGGCTTGGGTGGGACTATACGTACCATATGCTCTAGGGTGTCCTCTGTCTTGTGGTTCGCCCTCCATCTCCCCACGTAGTTGAGCTAGTTGGCTTTCCAAGTCGGCAATTCTGGTCAGCGTCGGGTTTGATTGTCGTGGTTGAGCAGCAGGAACTGGGAGTGTCTGTGGCTGGCTATTTGCTGGCGGTATAGGTTGCCCGGTATTGTTGTAAGACCGTAGCTGGTGCATCACACGGTCTACAATTTCCTCTTCATGGGAGCGTAGGACTTCTTTCATAGTGTTCAGGTTTATGGACATATTGGGTGAGCTGGGTGATGGAGGAAGGGAGCGTAGCTCGCTATGGGTTGCTTGGGATCGTGATCGGAGCGTTGTAGTGGTAGGGCGTGGAGAGCTTGGTTCTGGGTGGTTGGCTTCGATTTCTGGTGAGTGGCTGTAGAGTGGAATACTCGGTTCATCATCTCCACTTCCACTTGAAGGTTCGATTGTCCCCTCCGTTGCTGGTATCCTGGTGTGGCCCTCTACTTGTTGACCATAGCGATTGGGAGGTTGACGGCTCCGTCTATTCCTCCGAATTCCGCCCTTAGCCCTCTGGCTAGTAGCTTGTGCAGGGCCCTGAGTACGCGTTGAGGGTCTTCTTGGGGCCATTGTCTTTGCTATTTTCGGTTCGGGGGGTCTTTCACGCGAGTTGGGTGTGATAGTTGTGTTTGTAGAACTTTTGGAGGAGAAGACAATAGAGAACGCGAGGTGAAGGCAATGAAGAACGCGAGGTGGAGGAAAGATCGTGGTTTCTTGGGTGATAAAGAAGATAGGAGGAACAATAGGTGAAAGGGAGTAGCTGATGATACCGCGTTCAGGAGCTATGACCCCGCACTGCCCCAGCAACCGGCTATACATTTTTCCGGAGGTCCGCCAGGGTACTGTGCGTTCCCGGGCCCCTGCTTGGGGTTTAGTGCGCTTCGCCCAATTGGCAACAGGTTTTTTCCAACCCACTATTTATATCTTCTTGTTTCTTTAATAACTTTTCTCTATTCAAATTATTCGTACAAATAAAAGTTCCGTATCGCCAGATGACTGTAATCTCTATTCGCTGCTCATAACCTTATAGTGTTAAATATCAATCTCATCTGCAAACGTTATCTTTTATCTTCTGATATATGTTTGAGGTAGGGAAGGGGTCGAACTGTTACTTCTCCGAGTATTACGAAAGAGATAGTCTGTGTCTGTGAGCCACGGGTATTTTATGTGAATCAGGGGGCAGACAAGAGGGTAATCATCCTTTCAGTATTCGAGTGGATTATGGCTACATGTGCGGGTAGCGGCTGTATGGGAGCCCCCAACATATGATAAAGAATTTCACAAACTTCCAGGCATTGTGTGGCATAGCTGGTAAGGTATAGTGGGATGGAATGTAACGTTAGAGGCTCTTCAATGATATATATGAGGCCACGGCCTTTGGTTGTGGTGTGCTGTACTGTGCCATAACTGGGTAGGGCTGAAATAATTCCTCCCACTATAGCACTCATAGACAGTTGTTGCTAGGATATGAGTATGATATGAGTTGGCTTCCGAAAAAATCAGTGCCAGGATTTTGCCCGATAATGTTTCCGGCCACTAGGGCCCTCACCCAAACCTTCCAATGGGCCAACCCGGGTCCAAAAAGGGCCAGCCCGACCCGGCCCAAGAAATGAAAGCCCAGGTTAGCCCAATGGGCCCATATAAGAAAAGGAATTAAATATTATATATTAACATTGGTGTGAAATTGGTATTAGAATACAAAATGGATGATAGGAAAAGTTAGATGGTAAAATAGAGATAATTCATGAAGAGAGGAAAGAGAGTGGAGACATGGGCGTGGAGGGGTTTCAGTAGGAAAGCATGAGTTTAGTTAGGTGAGTGCCAACTTCGTAGACATTGAGTTGCTTGAATTGTTGCGGGGTTGAGAGAGTGCCGTGAGTCGGATATTGTTCTCTTGGTTCCAGAGAATACTCGTTCTGGCTCTGACAACATTGCCGGAATTGATAGGACAGTTATGGCCCAGGCTGAAAGGATCGGGTACTTCTTTTGTTGACGATCTTCAAGCCACCAGCTATTATCGAACTATTAGTACTAATGGGTATCAGAATTAAATAGAGAGAGGCTAAATATACTCAATTTTCCTTCTCGCTTTTCACTATTCAATCGCAATTTGAACACGCGTCTGCTAGGACCTAGCTGCTAAAGGCAAATCCATTCCCAAATTTTGTGTGCTCAGATTCTGGTTTCCGTGGTGACAATGACTTGAAGGATCGTCATGGTGAAAGCCAGGAAGGCGAGACAAAACATTCACTAGGCCCGCCGGGTTACCCAGGCTTGGCACCTCTGGGCCCGACCCGGCCCAAGCCCATCTAAAGTTGAGCCCAGCCCAATGGGCCCAGCTCGGCCTAACCAAGAGCTCGGGCTGGCCCAACGAAGCCCGGACCCATTGGAAGGCTTGCCCTGACCCTATCCATGCTACAAGTTAAATGCCAAGGCTACAAAAAAATATATATATGAGAGGGTTAACACCATATTTCCCCAAGAATCAGGTTTTCTTTCTTCATCTACTCCATAATACACCTGAATTTAGGGGAATACTGAATAGCTCTAAGCTGGCAAATAGTAAACTGGGCCTAGAGAAGCAAAAGGCTTCGCGCTTTACATAATAATTCCCTGTGGACGAAGAGGTCTTGCGACAGTTTGATATAGCTGTGGGTTCCCATGATATCTGCCGCTTCTTGAAATATAGTTTAGCCGTTTGACACTACACAAAGTCATGGTTATCAGAAATTCAGGATTGGGCAAATGCCAACCAAATTTTGACACCAACCCTCCACCTACCAGTATGCTGCAGAGGCATCAAAGAAGAGAGTTAGGTAGAACCACTGTGTGGGCGCTAGGTAGTAAATGGAACATCACTTTTTTCTTCTCCTTTCTTCCATCTAAAGCCGTGAGGAATGACGTTTATATAATCAACTTCCTAACTGACTAACTATGATAGCTCCCCATACCGCTAATAACAGTACCAAGGGTTACAAATTGTGTTACGCAAAACAAACAGGGTCAAGTTTTTACCGAATGTTCTCCTAGCTCACAAAGAGAAGTTCGCAAAGAAAAATAAAAGACGAAGAATGGAAGGAGAGAGAGGCACTAAACTAAGTCTCCCAGCAACTTTTGCTCCATTTCTATCTTCCGAGCCCCAAGTTCACTTAAACCATACCTCACTTTGCCCTTCTTGTGACCTCTAGTAATCTTTGCTTCTGGAAGCTGTAATTTAACATTCCGGGTTGCAGCCGCACGGCCCCTTGATTTCTTTTTATAAAATCCCAACTTAGTGTCTGATAACCGGAATTTCGGGTGGGTTTGGAACCACGATCTGTCACTCGTAGCCAAGAGGTGGGTACATATTGTAAAATAGCTTGGTTGAACAAAAAGTAAATCCACCTCTCGACCAGCTCCTGCGAGAAAAGAGCACTATTATACTTCATGGACTTAGCAGTCACACCGGACAACCTGTCCTATACCATAGAGAACACATCTCTAACATGACGCACTACTGACATTCCATCTCGGTATCCATATACAAAATGGATCCGCTATGGTCATCCACCGCAACCAGATCCTGAGAAGCCACATTTTCCAACAGTACATGTTGGTGAAGGATGTGCCCGTACTCTGCGGCCGCTGAGGTATACGTACGCACTAGTCAAAGGGCGCACAAGCTATAAAAATGATTTCACCCCCCTTGTTTTTCTTTCTTTCTCACTTTGGCTCGCTATACACCTTCCATCCTGTACATAACTTTCCTCAAGCCTTTGCTTTCCATCAAACTATCAATCAATCATGATCTTCACGTCCACTTAAGCAGTTTCACCCCCCTGGGTAAATTTTCACCGTAAATCTATACCTCCACAGCCCACATTTTCAACAGTAACTTTAAACGTCTAAATGGCATTCATGCCGATATCACCGCCCCGCCCCCCCGTTGGTTACAAGCTACTGAGGAATAGAAACTGATTCTTGCTGGAGTAACGAGGCCTAAAAACCATTACTTTATTATCAGTTCACAACGCTGCCAGGGGGGCTGGTACTAAAAACCCCCTAAATCATACATCATGATAAGAGTCCATTCCCGCTAATACCCACCGTGATATACTAGCAGGCACCCATTTTCTACCAAAATAGTAACAGAAGATTTAATCCTATAAGCCATATCTTGGGCTTATAAAAAAAAACAAAGGTGCAAAATGCGCATTGGGGGGGTAAATATCTGCCCCCCCCCCCAACCCCCTCTATCCTTCAACCGCGACACCCATTCCTGACTATGCGGTGTGGACGGAATTTGGCGACTAGGATCCCTATCGATCTCCTGGGTCACTCAGCTCCTCAATTTTCAAATCGTAATCATTTTCGCTGCTAGTCACCTGATGAGAGAGCAGAGTTTGGGGAGCACATTCTTTATGGTGGTGTAATCCTGTAACAAGTGCATTGGGGGCTCGGCTACTGCCGCTCGGGGAGGACACCGAGGTTGAATCACTAGGTGGCTTGCATTCCTACAGCTGATCCTCGACGTCATCTATTTTTTTCTTGGGGGATAGACCTTTTGGACTTCGACGACGAAACGATACACAGCGAAACAGGATACAGCGAGTGACGGGCGGTGAAACGAACCCCCAAGCAGCTCACAACGAAAAACGATCGCACCCAGGAGCGGGGGAAAAACTCTTAACTAACTTAACAACCTCAGGCTCATGCTCAACGACCACTCCCCAATACTTGATGCTCTCTAACCGATTAACTAAGGGCGATCACAGGAGTATATATCAATCACAAAAACATCATATCCATCCATGAGGCACCACACTACTCCATGTGAGTCTCTCCTTCAGCGCGAGCACTCCCGGCTAACTAAAAGGAAAACAACCCCACTGCCACAGGGCTTCCATCCCTCTCACGCTGGCTTTACAGTGCTTCCGCTTTTCTCCCGGCTCTCCCGAAAGCTGCACGATCCCAAAACTATCGCGCATTCCTCCATTCGCAATGCTTTCCCAAACGTACAAACCAAACACCCAAAGCCGAAACGTATACCCGAAGTCAAAGAGTCTCCGAAGACGAACCCATGCCTAAATCCTCAGAACATCTCCGAATACAAACCTATACCTAATGCCGGAGCCATATGCCCGGATCCTCAGCGCATATCCAAAGCCACAAACAAGTGTGCTCCCGGAAGCTATCTGAACAGAGGAAGTATCGTGAGAGTATGGCGAGCAGCACCATTTTCAACAAGACCCAATTTCCTTCCGACGTAGGATCTGAATCTCACTATCGGACGACGTTCCCAGAAGGTGATTATTACTGCTAGTAGTATTATTCCAGCACATAGAGGGCCTGTGATCTGCCAGAAATCGTTTCGGGATAGTGGATGGTCATTGAATTCCTTTATGTTGTTCATGCCGAAATACTAATAGAAGATCTTGTCAGGAAATGCTCATAGGGCAGGCAGGAGGCAACATACCGAAGCGCAAAAACTAAGGGGAAGAAAGGCTGTGGTCACGATAGTGAAAACAGATAACGTCTGCGTCTGGTGCACTTGCTGCTCAAGTATAAACTTGGTCTCGCTCGTAGTAGTCTGTGTCTGCTCAAGTATGCGCTGGGTATTCTTCATACAATCCTCTGTCCGCTTCATCACGGCAGTTGCTTCGTTATCTGACTTCAAGAATCCAAGGAGCTTTCAATTCATTAGCCTTCTTGTTCTAGGTTTGGAGATTAGAACTATACAATTTTCCTTCTGATTTCCATATTTTCTACTAGCCTCGTGATTTTGCTAATAAAGCACTCCCTCTCTCGAACCAACTCGTCAATAGTTTCCAAGGTATTCTGCCATAGCTGCTTGGGAGATTCTGAGAGGATAGGGATCGGGATAATATTCTTGTGGAAGAGATTCCGCCGGAGCGGGCATCCGTTCTCATAATGACTAGTTTTTGTTCGGTAGCTCGTCAAAAACACGGTGTGTAGATCTCGGAGAATGGCAATCTGTCGTTCAGCCACGCTGCTAGCAGCAAACAAATTTGCCGAAAGACGGTTAAGAGAGGTGATGTAGTCTCGGGCTCCCTCATAATATCCATCCCAGTTCAATCCTTCATCAGAAAGACTCATCCCCGCGATCCTTTTGTCATTCTCGTAGGCTTTTGCACATGATATCATTCGGTCTGTGTCCTCCTCCTAATCGCCCTCAAAATTAATGCCCGGGTTCTTAGGCATAGGAAGTGGATAGACTAACTAGTTTGAATAGAGAGGCTTGAATTTTTCCCAATGTTCGCGATTCCGAGTCAACACGATTGGCAATCATGTTGACCATTGCATGAAAAGTGCCGATGCGCTCCTGAAAGAGGTGAAGTGGAACTTGGCATCTAGCACTGTCCTCCCTAGATCTGAATGTTGCCATTGTATCTTCAGATGTTATTTGGTAAGATGTTTAGGTCAACAGTGGGGGGAGCGGGTGCTTACGGTTATCAAATATCATATATCGTACCTGATGGACTAAAGTATCCCCAATATCGACTAGTAACCCCCCTGCATAGTCTATCTCCGCCTTACACCTTACGGTTGTGCAGTCAGGGGCACCTAGCCCCAGGCGTTTGAAATCCAAGAGTTTAACGCTCTCGCTCCTAGGGCACAGGGTAACCTTCTCGCTAGCTTCCCCAAAATACGGAAATGATACCAAAAGGATGAATCTGTCTCCCGATGAACATGGCCTAGCCAACTCAGATGATTTTTTTAAAGATGCCAGTGATGAGATGCCTGTTCTGAAAAACCGACGACCAGGCAGTGCTCGAATCCTTTGTGCATATTGATTCATGAAAGTAGTTTCCCCTTTCCTCTGAAGGCCGAGTTTTTCTCCCATGGAATAGAGTAGACTATCATCCTATTTCTAGTAAGTAATTTCCTTGAAAGATAAGATTACTGCCTAGCCACACAGGAACTTACGTGTGTATCATAACATTGGGGAAAGTCACTCGAGAAAGAAAAAACCCCCCTAAGTGTTAGCATGGGGAACGTAAATTGGGCCTTAATAGGAGCTATCGTGGGTATGTAGCAGGGCGTTGTTCATGGCACAGATGCGTAGTAAGTAAATTTCTGAGAGGTAAACTTACACGATACCCAACCGTAGTCCCCGTGTCTGGATTGGCTGAGATTCTTTCTCAGGTTTAATTGTTTGGTTGAATTGTTTGGACTCTAAGAGCTCATTTTTTGGCACTCGAAAGAATATATCATTGTCTGCACAAAAGGGCACCGAGGAGGGACAGCCCCCCCCAACTGGAGGATCCCCTTCCACACGGCTCAGGTTATCCGGGTCTAAGGGATAGCGAAAAATCACGACATCGTCCCTTCCTCTGTCTTTTAGCTTTTCGCTCACGAGATTGTAGCTTGGGTCCAGGCAATCTCGCTCATCGTAAAAGTCTCGTTGTCCACCGATGGTTTCCCAACCACAGCGGGGGTCCTGTGGTTCCTGACCGAGCTTAGGTGGTAGTGATGGCAGATGCGACAACGCGTGAATTGATCCCTCTGTGGCTTCGAGGGTTGAGCCAGGGTCTAGCGGAGTGGCAGAGTTCGTGCATGAGTCGCCCATCTTGAATTGGTAACCAGTGTTTGAAGGGGGGGTATAGCAATAGTTTCCTAGCTTCTTACTAGTATGATGTTAATAGTTGGCTCAAGAGCTCCATTCTTATGTAGAGAATTCAGTCCGGTGGAGGCTCCCACAATTCACAAGGCTCAGGCTAAAACTTCTGCTGCTTCTTGTGGCCAACTGCGCCTGGAAGGGGAGGGAAGTACAACCCGTCTCGGGCGAGAGGGGGAACGGGCTCCCGAGAAATCCGAATCTACGCATTACCGAGGTACAGGGCCGAAGTTTTGTAGGTTCCACAGGGGGAGAGTGCCGCCAATCGCTTGTGGAAAATACAAAACTTAGCCCCTGTACCTCCGTAAGTTGATCTGTCGGGGGATGTAATATTCCACTATGGCAGAGAACGGACTGAACTAGTCTAGAAAACTCTTGAACCCTAGTACTTTGCAAGCACCGTAGTATGTTAATGGGGGTAAAAGGATATATTATTTTTTGGGTCAAAGTTTCGCAGAGGAGTCGAAGATGGTCACTAGTCTAACCAAAGCTTGCTATGCCACTACATCTAGGAGATCCCCATCCCCTGCCACACATGTTTAGTGGAGCGGGGTGAATAAAGATGCTATTGGAGGGGCTAATGGAAGACCTGACCTACCGTAAGAACTGGAATAATTGAACCTCGCGCTAAGACGTCTGAAATTCCCTCTCTTAGATAGGGGCTCGAGAGCGCTGCGAAAACCGGCCCCCTCAGCTCCGGACTTAAGACAAAAAAAACAAAAAAAACAAAAAATAGTTGACCTTACCAGAAAAGGCAACTCCAACTTCCAAAAGTCAGGTTCAATTATTCCAGTTCTTACGGTAGTATACCTTCTGTTGTTCAAAATTGTGAAAAGCCCGGCCATCCCCTGCTCACCAGCCAACCGGCCATCCATTACAAGCCGGAAACTCTGTGGGGGGAACTTCTATCCTAACGTGGGTGCTCGGCTTCAGCTCGACTGAGGGTACTGTGCTAGTAGCGTGACAAATTTTATGGTGGGTATATTATAGCTCTTTTGTGTTACAGCGCCGGTACCAACCAGGGTACCAGAAAACCTTAGCATGCGGCTACACCCTCTTGGGGGCTTGACCACTGGAACATACTTTTTAATAAGTCAAGTACGGTTGGTTTTAAATTACTAATAGAGGTAGTGGAAAAAGCAAACTGGAGGCCCCACACGTCCCTCGTCCTCCTTGTATCATAGGAGAACAGCACTATCAGTAGGCAAAAATTACTGAGCGCGGCTTACTCTTACTTTGGTCCTCCATCAAGAGTCACTCGTTTCCTAATTTGGGCTAGTGACACGCAAATACCCTACCGTTTTAGGAAGCGCGCCCCACCTTTATCTACAAGTAGTTGCCCCACATCACTAGCACATCATGCAATGTGTTTTCAATGTCGGACACTACTAGTACCGGTCTTTGTGGTTTCCGTGGTACCGAGAGGCTCCGTACTTTTTGCTGCCCTGCAGCATGCGGCTGCGCATTCCCGCTAAAGGGCAATATCTGTTGAAAGGATGTGGTTGACTTTGGAAGATGCGAGAGAGTCTGAAAGATTGGATAGATGCTTGCGGATGATTTGGGAGATTGAGATAGAATGGTTAATGATTTGAAAGAGATTAGATAGCCATGTCTTTCCTTTGTTTATCACGGGAGTGCACGGAGGAATAAAGGCATGGCAGGATAGAGAGATAGGTGTGGTGATCGAAGGAATGATCATGAAGTGCTACTTATGTTTTACTTATACACTTGTTTCTGTCATGAGTTTTTTGTTTTAGTTAGAGCGAATTCTAAGAGCTGAGCGAGGTGTCTAAGTTCCGTGTGAATTCTCTTTCTATCGTTGACCACTGTGCCAAACATAACCTGCCTACGTTAATAATATCATCTCCTGGGCTACCGGAACCGTGGAAAATAAATACCAACATGTGGGAAAACATCTGTGCATATCTGAAGGCTTACATAAAAATGTGCCTTTATTTCTAGGTATTTTTTGCTTGGGACGCGTACGCCCTTTCAGGTGAGTCGCACTTACTCCACCGTAAGAAATCCAACAATTGAGCCTTAAGCAATGGGGTTAGAGTTCCCTTTGCTGGTAAGGTCTGTCAATTTTTGCTTTTTTTGTCTCAAGTCGAGACTAAGAGGGTGGATTCTCGGTGTGCCCTCGCCCCGCTATCCAAGAGAGGGAATTCAGGACGTCTTTGCCGGGTGTTCATTTATTCGAACTGTTACGGCACGTTACTACGGACTAGGGCTTGCTGTTCCTTCCGGGATTTCTGAATTGTTGATCTTTCCCAGAAATTCCCTCTGAGGGATTATCTGCGATATTGAGAAGGATTTGGTGTCTTAGGCTTTGTGCAAGGAAGGAAATTTGGTGAGTTAAGTTATGCAAATCCTTAGCTCGTACATCCTAAGCTCTCATGTTGTGAACCCAAGGCTTGCGCGAAAATTTCTGCCAGACATCCTTCTTTCGACTGACTGGCTAACCTAGCATCTTGCTAACAGGGATGGTTGACACCTTATCTAGCCAGCATTCTCTCCTGTGGATCTCGGGGACCGACGACTCCGCTTAAACTGAAACAGATTATCCAAGTACCGAGTGATATAATAAGCTCCATCCTACGATCTAGTGCTTCTTGGCATGAGGTGGCTAGTGGTATTTGCGCCCTATTATATTGCTCTGTTTTAAACAGGATAACATCTCACCCCATAAATTCGTCAGCATACTCTTAACGGGGGGGACTGGGGTGATATCAACACCACTACTGGGAATGCCCAAGCACCGTGCTTAACTACCCGTATAAACTGCGGAAATGGGCCCGGACCCGATATATGTTAAATCCGGGCCAGTGAGAGTAATACCCGCCCTCCGCGGGCGATTCTCATTGGCCAGTTTATACTAGCACAACCTATTCTTTATGCCAAAATCTCAAGCTATAGTATCTTACTATGCGGGAATTAAGATACCCCCGTCCGGACTTTGTTAATTTCCGCAGCCTATGGTGCTAGAGGATCAGGGTGAGTAGGGAGAGGTGGGCCTGATTGTCTCGTAGGTCACCTCACGCATTCAGAGAGCAGTGCAATCGCGCCCAGCTATCCCAGGGGGCCAAGATCCAAGGAATTTTTTAACCACCACCGGTATACCGTGACCCGGGGTGACAGGTCAGATCGTGCTATGAGGAAATCTATGATAGGACTCGCATATTGGATTGCCTATAGGGCATGCGGTTTAGACGGTTGTGTGGATATGCATCTATCATATGCGGATATGCTGCCAGGAGAGATACGGTTATAGGGCATGAAGCTTTCTGATTTCTGACGGTTGGTCATTCTCCCATGGGTTTTTGTTCTCACATCCTATACCACTAGGCATAGAATATTTCTTTCATGGTTTTCTTGATGTTTCTAGCCATAGGGTATGAGGTGTCTGGTATTTGGTTTTATTGCTCCTCCCATACCCATGTATGCTCAAGATTTGTGTTGAATTATCACTCACCTTGCCCTCCAAATGACTAAGGTTAGTCCTTGGTTCCAAAAACTATGGTTTTGATGTTCTGATTGCAGGTAAACGGGCCCGTGGCTTCCTTTTGCCAAAATTTGACCTAGTACTAGATAACCAGTATTTTCCAGTTGGCTCTTTATCATATCCCATCACTCGTAGGGATGAGTCAGGACAAAGCTTTCGAACCGCAAGCATGCGGATATTGCAGCAGGCCCCATATGTTACACACTATCGAAGAAGGGTAACTTGTCCTTGTCGGAGCAACGGAAAATCCTTTGGCTTATCACCTGCGCATACCTCAAGCTGGCCCCAATATTCTTCAATTTTATTCAATTCCAGCCCTGTATAAAAGCCTAGTCTTGCCAATACTTCTGGTAATATAAATACGTGTCTCTGTCCGGCTAATAATACAGAGAACAATTCTATACTAAGTCTTCATCTCATTTCATCAAATAGCATCGAAATCTAAGTATAAAAATACTTATTAAAGGAATAGATCCATCTCTCCCCTAGCCCCTGTACCCTCCAATTTTGATATTTCCACTATAGTCCAGGCAGGGTAGATAGGGTTTAGTGATCAGGTTCTTGTCCGCCTCTGGCTTTCCTATTTCATCTATTTTCGGATATCCGGCCATGCACGAGAAAATAGGATCATGACAAATCACTCATCTTTTGGCTCCTTATGCTTGTTGCAATATAAGACCGGTACTTGGGCGAAGTAGTAATAGATAGTAGTTATCTCTTATTGCGACAACCCTCATCAACTGAATAATAAGAAAAACATTGGGCAGCTGCATAGTACAGTAGTTCAGTCCAGCCATTACCACCTGGATCCCCTCCACAAGAAAAAGAGGAAACAAAGGCAATCAAAGAAGCAACATGGGAAGAACAAAAGGAACAATGAAAGAGCGAACATTAGCCCTCAGCCAGTATCGAGCATGAAAGACATAGAGAGCCGAAGGAAGCATTTGAGAGGAGAAAGAAACCATATACAAACAATGCCCAAAGCCAGGCCCCTATTAGTGGGGCATGGGAGGAAGAAATTCGCTGAAGAATCCCTGGGCCAGAAAGGAGACTATAGGTTAGATGGTGAAAGTGATACAGAAAGCGATGAGCAGGAAAACTTAGTTGTTATAGATTGGTTTTTTGTAAAAAGGAATTGCTGATCCTAACATGTGAGTATCCCAAAGCAGTATATTGGAAATAGGAAATGGAAATAGGAAATGTAGTTACTGCAAAACGAACAACCAGAATCCATTTTTCAACGGTATTCTGACAGCCGAAGTAGCTGGGATAACACTAGAGTGAGGTGGATGATAACCAACTATCCCAAATTAATCTCAAGCATGGGTCATGATAGATCACTCGATCAGCCCAAAGCCCATTTGTTGAAGCGTCCTTCCATATCCAGCAGGGTCAGCTATGAGGGAGTATGTCAGCCGGTGAAGTGGCAGGTGAGGCCGCGAGTGAGGCTGTGTGAACCTGGGAAATAGTGGCTGGTGCTCTTCTATGCAGATAGCCGGGGATGCCCCCCTTTGTTTCTTTCTCAAACAACAAAAGTTGTTTCAACACCTTTGATCCATCATCCGATCATGTGTTCCTCTCAATCAGATCGTAGTCGAGAATAGCCCCCGTGATCTTCTCGGTCGTGTTCATGTCCATCATTAGATACCGGTACCGATACAATGCGATACACGCTCTCCTCAACCGAATGCCCTACTTTTCTCTTTCTACCTTCATTTTGAGGTATCATAATGAGCAATGACCATAGAGCCAACTCACTAGCCAATTCGTTGTCTCACCATCTGACTAATGCCAATCCTCGGTCTCCGGGCAATTTTTGTACGATTTCCTATCTCCTCAAGACACCCCTGGATGTACTTGAACTATATCCATCTTTGGCATTGGGGAGAATACTTGTAATACCCAGTTTCCAGAGCTATAGTCTAGTATCCTAATTGTAGCCAAACAGGCTCTCAGTTTCTTTTATCAAATTATAGCCTCAAATATCTCACCTATGATACTAAAAGATCATACCGGGTAAGCGATTGCTAGAACCAACGGACTTCAAAAGACAGCAAGACGACCTTACAGGCATATAGACCACCTTCTCCACCAACCCGCCCGTTTAAGATAATTTTTTGTCCGTTTCCGATTTTTTTCCCCTGATTGAGGTATAGGCTGAAGGGGAAATGAATATAGTGAGGAGAGGTTTTCTGGTCAAGAAAATCACAATTTGGGGTACTTGAACTATGTACTAGAATACTGTCGGCACATCATTGCTCTAATATGGGTCCCGTTTTTATTTTTCTAGTTCTACGGGTTTAAGGATTGTTTGTAGAGCAGGGAATTCAAGTTCATAATGACAAAATACCAACAGTGTCGTTTTCGACAGGGTGGCGACTGGGTTTTTTTTTTTAAAAAAAAAGAGCTTTGGGGGTGTTCGGCGACTTGAGAGGAGAGCCCTACCAGCATGCCGTGTTCCGATCCGGAACATCAAGATTGCATATGCACCCAAAGCAACTGCCTTTTGTGAGGCTGATTGTCTATGATACCCGGGTGATCATTTACAAGGCGAAACAAGTTAGTATTGGACCACCAAGGGTTTCAACTGTGGAGATTGATCATAACTTATCACTCGCAGAGGAGAAGCAAGTAAACACTCAAATAGCTGCATGTGGATATCGTCGCCCGCCCCTTAGGTTATACGTTATTGAAGTAGGGGAAAGTTTTTTTGCTGGAGTAACGGGGGGGGGGTAAAAAACTTTACTCTATCGGCCACACATGCTGCTGCTGGGGTCTCTAGCGCAAAATTTCCCCGAATCAAGTGGCTCTACCAACGTCGATTCTTACTAATATTCCCGACAACATAAATCCTCATTTCTGCATAACTATTATAGTAGCAAGAGATCTAATCCGGCGAGTCATCTCCTCATCTTATCAAACACATCAAAAACAGAAGTACAAAAATATATATTGGAGAATCAAATGTCTCCTTCCCCTAGCCCATGCATCCCTCAATCGTAATATTTCCACTGCTGCCTATATAGTATAGGCAGAGTGTGGCGATTAGGTTTCTTGTCCACCTCCCAGCTTCCTCAGCGCCATTCTAGGATCGCAATGGTGAGCCCTGCTGCTCTCGTGATAGTGGAGCAGAGTTTGGCGATCAGATTTTTATGGTGTTCATAGCGCTGCGCTCTCATGGTATGCCGGGGGCTCGGCTGCTGATTTTTCAGATGCCCGCGGGGGTTCTATGCTACTGAGTCGATCGAAGGGTCCAGGCCCGTGAGTGTGAGGGTTGGATGAAGGGCTCCTGTAGTTCCGCCCTTAGACGCTCCGCCTCCAAGGTGAATAATTCTTGCGAGTTGGGCATAGGTGAAGTCTGGTCCTCAAGATCATTTATCTTTCCCTTGGGAGTTCGGTGTAACTTCTCCTTAACATAGCTTTTGACTGTTGCTGCCCTTGGATGTTTCCAGAGGACCATTACTGCAGTCAGTAGTACTATTGCAGCGGATACTGGGCCCGCTATCAGCCAGAAATCCCGCCTGGATATGGGGTGGGCGTTGAATTCGTTTATGTTGTTCATGCCGAAATACTGGTGGGGTGTCTTGTCAGAAAATACTTATGCTGTGGACAAGAGGTAACATACCGAAGGAAAAAATCCGAGCGGAAGAAACGCTGTAGTCACGACAGCGAAGCTAGATAATGTCTGTGTTTGCTGGACAAGATTCTCCTCTTTCCTCTTGTCAGCCGCACACCTTAAGAATCCAAAAAGCTGGCGGGTAGTTAGCATTCCCGTTGTGACATTAGATGTGGGAATTATACAATATATCTCCTGATCTCCATATATTCTACCAAGTTCTTGAGTTTCTTAATGAATAATTTCCTTTCCAGAAGCAACTCGCCAATAGTTTCAGAGATTCTGGATACCTGCTCGGGATATTCTGAGAGGATAGGGATCAGGGCAGCATTCCTGAGGTAGGGAGTCTTTCTAGAGCCTGTCGAAAACACACCGCGTAGGTCCTCGAGAACGGCAAGCTGTTTTTCAACGACGCTTGTAGCAGCGAATAAACCTGCGGAAAGCCCGCTAAGGGAGGCGAAGAGGTCCTCGACGCTCCGTTGCTTCCTCTTCTGAATGGTATTCTGCCGGGCCCCCTCATAACCCTCCCGCCCTCCCTGTTGAACCCTCGCACTGGGAACCACTCCCGGCACTAGTTCTTCCTGTTGCGGATCATCAGTGGGAATTATCCTCATCTCTTGATTGCCCTCGTACTCGTCTCCATTTGACATCATTTGGTCGATATCCCTCTCCTAGTCGTCCTTAAAATTAATACAAGATCCATTTGATCCAAGGAGAGGGCAGACTAACTAATTCGCACAAGGAGGCTTGAAGCTTTCCCAATACCCATAATTCCGAGTCCGTACTATTAGAGATCATATGAATCATTGTAAGAAATGAGCCCATACGCTCTTGAAAGCGGTGAAGTGGGACCTGGTCTTTGGCACTATCCTCCTTAGATCTGAATGTCGCCATTTTATCTTCGGGAATTGGTTAGCAGAGGTGTTTTGGCTAACACTAGGAAAATAAAAGGATAGCTTACAGTTATCAAATATTATATATCGTGCCTGATGCACTAATATCTTCTCAAAGCCATCTCCCCCCTTTTCACTAGCCACTGGTCTGCGGCCGTGAACACGAGCTCCTAGGTTGTTGAAATCTAAAAGTGCAACACTCTCGCACTCCGAGCCAAATGTAATCTCCCCTCTAGATTCCCCGAAATATGGAAACGATGTGAAAAGGATTAATTTGTCTTCCGGCGAACCCGACTTAAGCAACTCCAATGGCTCATGGGGAGATGCCCATAATGAGATGCCAGTTCTAAAACGTCCGCAACCGGGTAGTGCTTGAACTCCTTGTAAGTATGCCCTCGCGAAACCAGTTTCACCTGCCCCCTGAAGGGCAAGTTTTTCCCCCATAGAATTCAGTAAATGGAAGTCCTATTTTTGGTAAGCAGTTGCTTTAAAACTGCTGATTGGCCACACAGCAACTTACGTATGTATCGTAACATTGGGGAAAGTCGCTTGAAAAAAATCCATGAAATATTAGCCTATAAAGCGCAAATTCGACTCTCGTAGGAGATAACATGGAGCATGCAGCACAGAATTGTTTATAGCATAGATGGGTAGTGACAAGGTAGATCCTTGGGCAGTAAACTCACATGATACCCAACTGCGGCATCCGTGACCGTCTTAGTCGAGGTTCTTTCATAGGGTTAATTATTTGGTTAAACTCCTTGGAGTCTATGAGCCTATCCTTTGACACTCGGAAGAATATATCATTGTCTTCACTAAATCCCTGGGAAATATCCTCTTCATCCGGAGGATATTCCCCCACATATCCCAAGTAATCTGGGTCCAAGGGATAGTCAAACCCTACCACATCGTCCGCTTTTCTGTTCTTTAGCTTTTGGCTCTTGAGGTTGGAGCCGGGGCGAAGGAAATCTTGCTCATCGTAAAAGCGTGGTTGTTCACCGATGGGTTCCCAACTAACACAGTTGGCCGCTTGTTCATGAGAGAGCACGGGAGATAACTGTAAGGGCGGCGATAATTCGTGTCTGGATCCCACTGAGGGTGGAGAGGGAGAGCGGGGGACTGGCGGAGGAGGAAGGTTCGTGTCTGGGGTTTTTTCCATCTTAGCTTGGGAAGGCAGATTTTCAGGGAGGAATATAGCTGAAGTTTCTTAGCACCCTACTGGCACGATTCCAGCAGCCGGTGGGAGAGCTCCATCCTTATGCAGAGCATTCAGTACTGTCGAGGCGATCACAACTCTCGCAGCTCCGACTGAAACCATGGACCGCCTCTTACGATCAACTGCGGCTGGGAGGGGGGGAGGCGCAATCCAATTCAGGTGAGGATCAGCCCATCATGGAAGGGCAGATTTGCGCATTAAGTTGACTCTGGGTGGGCCGACCTTTGTAAACACGGCTGCCATTGGATAAAGTTAGCCGGATAGTTCAGATGAATAAAAATTAGGTCTCTTGCATACAACCAAAATCCTGAGGCACTAGCCTATTTTTTGCCTGCACGCAATAGCAGCTGTGTTTACGAATTCCAGTTTATTACAAGTACTAAGGCATGAACAAAAGTCTGCCGAGCTTGGGGTTACCGTGGATAGTCTAGATTAGGCCTTTATAATGATTATTGTGCAACTGAGAACAGATAGGCAAAAACGAGATAGTAATATGTTAATTTTTGGTGAAGGAAGAGAATGTATAGAACTCATGCTCTGTCTCTATTTCTCTCTCAATTGGAATATACATGCTATGTTTTTATTACTTGCTACACAACTTTCTACTTCCCAAACAAGGGGCGTTCTCGTTTCGGGCTTTGGGTATTTGCACGGAGCAACCACGAGGTTATTTAGGATCGCTGGCGAGGTTCCTGGCTATCCGAATGTTTCACTTGAGAACGCAGGCTGATACGGTACTTAGGTTCCCTATTCCAGTTGCCTCGAATCCAATGGCGTTCGCAAGTGCTATACAAGTGTCACGGGGAATGTTTTTGTACAAGTCAGGGGTGGTTTACCACCAAAATGATCCTTCTCTTATACGAAAACTTCCCCCATGGCACCTGTACCAAAATAACTTATTTACCCAGCTCTCCCTTTTCCGGCATAGACTCAACCCGATTGTATGGTATACCGTATAATCTGGTGAAAGTCGGATTGGCGCTAGCGAGGATTTTCTTGAACCTGCCCAATCACCGCTACCTATGTGTTTAAGCTGTGGCGAATTTGCTTTCTTCGTGGCCTCCTGTTGGCTCGGTTGCCTCAGTTTCGCTTTAGCTCCAATCCGGCTTTCACCAGATTACCGTATACGGTACTAGGTGTAGGCATATAGCGATGGAACACACCACTTTGTGACCTCACTGGTTTTTGAGGATTTTTTGCGGGTAAGCCACTTTGGTGTGTTCGAAATCTTTATGCCTGCCCCTAGTACTTCTGGTGCCAGGTGGAGGAAACCCCTGGAGCACTAACAGTATTAGTGAACACCGCACTTACCTTAAAAACCCAAATAATTGAACCGTGTGCTATGTTGTTGGAGTTGCCACCTCTGGTGAGATTTGGTGTTTTTTTGTTTTTTTCTGGCTTTCAGGTGGGCTGAACACCTGATTTTTTGCTATGTTTCCCCCGATTCTAAAGTAGGTAATTCTCAACTACATTGCACAAGGTTCTATTACTTGGGTTCTTACGGTGTTATCTGCTGTTGAAAGCGATATGTTCCTGACCAAAGTCTCACTAGCCCTAGTCAAGGCTTGTTGTGACATTGCATCTACTCGAGATTTCCCCATCACTCGCGGCACACATTCTAAAATGTAATGAGAAGGAAGAAATAAAGGTGTGATCTAACAGTGGTGTCGCAATACAGTGATAGCATCCCCTGGCATAAACCAAAGTTTGTAGTCTGAGGTCTGAAGCCTTAGAAATGGCCGAGGCAACGCTGGAGAAAAACAAGGTATACGCAAGGATCCAAACTTCTTGCCCTGAAGGAATATTCTTCCCTCCCAAATATTCTCTTGGAGTCCCAACTTCCGACTTTCGCTCCTCCGTGGGGGTGCTGTCACTCTGGTATAATACCTCCCGACAAACCAGCTGCCGGTACTCGGGATACAGATGCTTAGCATAAGCCACTCAGCCTAGCTTCAGAGTCCACCATTGCCAGTCCCGCTTTTAGATAAGTTGCACCACCCTTTGTGCGGCCCGGAATACTAACTTAGGATTCGTTATCATTACGCCAAGGCTGTTTTCGAGCGATTTGAGTGGAAGAAATTTTTAAGCAAGCCAGAATCGTCGAATCATTCGAGCTCCAAAAAAAAGAAAGAAAACGCCCATATCCTAACGCAGTAAGTGAAAGACTGCGGATACCTGATCTGGCCTTAGCGTGCTGGTAACGAATCCTAGTGTTTCAGACCGTCCGAGGGATACTCCAGTACCTCACTCGGGGGCACCCGCATTCGCAATGCTCTCGTACCCTGATCTGTACCAATATCCGGCCTGACTACAAGATGTATTATCTTGTAGCAAAAAAATCAACAAGTATATAAAGAGTTGAATCATCTATTATTTCATATGCTAACCATTATAATAGCTGAAATTATAGCTGCCACACAGTTAGATATAGTACTCGAGTAGAACTGTCGGCGTTCTTTTGGAGACTTGAAGGGCGGGGTTGTGAATTAAATGATGGGGAGTCAGAATAACAATGATCACTCCTGTGTTACACTACATCATAATACATCTGCTATAGCCAAGCCAGGGTATTGTCGGATCACTTCCGGTGAAGGCGTTCTTTGGTGGCTGTTTTGGCAAAGACTTTCTATTGATCAAAGACGGTTCTGAAAACAGAAAATAGGCACGAAGAAAAGCCGCACTCAAAGATCAAACTATCCTTGAGAATCTCGGTTGTTGTGCTCCTTGCCTTCGTTGTTTTCGGACAAGCCCCTTTTTCTCCAAAATCTATGCTACCTGCCAAGCTTTCTGTCTAAACCTAACCACGATCACATTACATGGTGTTTATCACCGTTTTCCCTATTGCCCATTTATCCATCCGACAGTATTGGTACCAATCGGGGTGCTTGTACAAGTACCAGAATTTTGCGAATGCTGCATTATCACCCGCACGATCGCTTAGCCATTCCCTGTTCACGAGACTACAAGCCACTCATTACACAGTGCTGTAGGAGTACCAGCACTTAAGTACCAGTACTCGCGCGGCTGAATTTAAGCCGGACACTTTGCCGGCAGTACGAGGGAGCGTACGGTATGCGCCCGGCTTCAACTTGACAATGCGAGCACCGTCCTCGAGTACATTACGAGGGTAAGTTAAGTCTCGGACACTAGCTTTGGAGCTTGCTTTGTGGGCTAAATAACCCCCGAGATTTCCGCAAACTCCTGCTTCCCCTCTGTCACCTCTCTGAACCTCCTTGCGAGCAGGTAGGTACTAAATTACGAATACATGTAGTGGTAAAAGCGAAACGGAGGATCGGTCCCTAGGCCACCTTTAGAGAGTAACACTACAAGTACCGGTGGGCGGGGGTTACCGTGCCAACTGTGAGCCTCACTTTTGTCGTTCGTGAGTGATCACTTAAGGTTCCTGATTTGTGCTAGTTCCACGCAAAACACCCTGCTCGAGTACTCGTACCTGTTTTGGAAGCGCGCCCAAGCCAATGTTACCCCAAGTCAGTCTTTTCCAGATCAGGCTGTACTAGTATCGTATGTGTGTGTAGCCATGATACCGAGAGGCTCCACGCTGCTTTGCTGAGGTGCCACATGCCCCCGCATGTTCGCTAAAGAGAATGACAGGAACAAGGAGGTCGCCGACAAGGCACAAATTTGGTTGCAACCACCCAGATTAAACCCTGGTTACTCACTAATACACTTAAATTTTTCTAGGGGCGCGATATTGCCCTGTCACGCTCTCTAAGCGCATTTTGTTAATTACCACGAGTCCGCGGATAGCAAACTTCAGACCATAACGAGGATTAACTATACGGAGGTAGAGCGCCTAAGTTTTGTAGGTTCCACAAGCTAGGTTTTCTTCCTTTACCCCCTGTGGAACATACAAAATTCGAGAGCTGTACGAGTACAGTATCGCTACTTCCGTATGATCGGACCTAGGCACATCATCGCTGAGGTACCGTAGGTTATCGGGGGTGCACCTCCGTCATCTGTCCTGGAAACTGACAGGGGCGGTGCAAATTTTTCCAGGGTTTTAGTAGTCCGGGAGATACCGTAGGATCCCGAACAGGGTCTTGGTGTAACACGGGCCGCCCTGGTGGCCATGAGAATGGTACGAGTACTCAAGCAGTGGTGGGGTTGGGCTTGTCCCGAGCGGGTGGTCCCCCGGGGCGGGGATTAAAGGAATACCCACATGTGTTAAATATCTGTGCATATCTGATGGCCCCCAGAAAAGTTACTGCGAATCTGTGCTTGCTAGTTCCTGCCGGCATACTCGAGTACCTGGCTTGTTGATCTTTTTCAGCCACGCCTTCTGAGGGATTATCAATGATACGGTACTGAGAAGGATATGTTGTCTTAGGCTTTGTCTAAGGGGGCCCATTTGATGAGTTCAGTATGCAAATTCTCAGCTCGTACAGTACATCCTACGCTCTCATGTTGTGGACCCAAGGCTTGCTCCAAAGCTTCTGCTAGATGTCCCCCTCTCGACTTATTGGCTGACCTATAATAGCATCTTTCCAGCAGGAGGGCTGATCCCTAATTTGGCTAACATTCCCTCTTATAAACACGGAAGAAAATGTGGGGGTCGACTGTTCCGCTTAAAGTCCAATAGAATGCCGTATCCAAGTACCGAATGGCATTCTAAGCTCTTTCGGCGATCTACTCCCCGGATCATAAAATCTGCGTCCGCCTCAAACCTCATAAACCTCTGTCGCAACGAACTTGCCCCAACCCAATGGATTTTGAAAACAAATAAATAATAGAAAAAAGAGAAAAAGCATATATACGATGAAAGACTCACTACTAGTTCTTCGGAGGTCCTATAATAGTAGAAGTTCGGGGTTTATTGTATAAGTGGAGTGAATCGCTGTCACGGAGGTTTCCCGGGTTTGGGGTGGATGCTGACTTTATGATCTGGGGAGCAGTGCTCCCTAGCATGGGGTGGTTAGTAGATATGCGCCCTACCATATTTCCAAGTCTAGCAAGATACTCGAGTAGTTTTCCGCCCCATGAATTCCACATTATGCTCTTAGCGGGCACAGACTGGGATAATACCAATACCACTGCTGTACTAGTACAAGTACTCTAAAAGCCCCCAAGCATCGTGATTGACTATCGGTGCTGGAGGCTGAGGGTAAGTGAGGCGAAGTGGAGGTTGTTGTCTTGGAGGTCACTTTAGCTATTCGGGGAGCTAACACAGTCGCACTCCGGTATCCCCCGGCAAACGAGATCCAAGGGATCTGTCAGCCATTGCCCTGTGACCCGGGGTGACAGTCAGAGTCTGCTGTAAAGAAATCTGGGACTCGGAAAGGCCCATAACTTATGAGACAGCCTGTGGAGTATTACGCGGGGTACCGGGGTGTAACTGCGTATCGTAGTGCCACCATGTCACGAGTAGGGGCACCCAATATTTCCTAAGGGAAGTGGAGATTGGACCTCACCTGTTAACTTTCACTAAATTTCGGCCATCAAAAACTGAGATCCTTTCGTCTGATACTCCGCGGAAACGTTATGCCCTGGGAATCTCTCGTGTCTACTGAGAGTTCTGCCCGTGGTGTGGTGTGGTGTGGTGGTGGTGGTATCTGGGTTGTGGTTGTGGTTAGGTTTAACAGGAGGGGGGCTGCCGGGTGGGATTTAGGCCGTGCTGGTGGTGTGGTATATTGACTCACCTATGATCACTCCATGTCTAGGTGCTTCTACCCATACAGAAGAACCGGAACGAATCAATCGAAGTGCAGTAAACCCACTTCCCAATCCCCGCATAGCCTCTGCAGGGAAACAGTGGCATTTACCTCACCGCCCTCTATCCTACCAGGAATTACTATATTCATCACTAGAATTTACAATACCCTGGATAGACCACCGCGATATAGCAACGAGTAAGCTCTGATAGAGCGCGGAGTAATGGCATGCGAAGGTGAGCGCAGCACAACCCGCATAAATCCAATTTTGCATACCGGAATCAAAGTGAACTATGACTACCGGCTCTCTGTGGGATGGCCAACATTGTATAGGGGGTTTTGCAGACTTCAACCCACGGCGCGGTATAGAGTACTTTGGGAGGGCACCGCGCCTTGGGATGGAGTGTTGGAGTTCTGGGATGATATATATGAGGTCCCAGCGTTTAGTTGTGATGCGAAGTCTGGGTGAGGCCAAAATGAGTGCCGTCATACCATAGCACTCGGAGACTTGGTTGTTAGGCGTTATTAATCTTGTATTCTACTAGCTGCCCGGAATGTGTTGCGCTAGGATTGCTAGAATGGTTGGCGTTGCAGGAATGGTGGATAGTATTTTGGATTTCATGGCTAGGAAAGGAATGATATGTTGAAAATGGCTAGTTGTGGCGAAACGGCGAGACGGCGGAGGGCGAAACGGTGAAACTGCCACTATGAAACGAAACGCCAAGATCAAAACAACACTAAAGAGTTCGATCGCCAATACACGGAACTTAGAGAGGGGAAAAACTTCTTCTGATTCAACTACTCACTCATGCTCACGACTCACGACTCACGATGCTCGATGCTCACTACTCTCACTAACTAACCAGTGAGGATGATAGGAGTATATATTAATCATAACGGTGAGGCCTTCCAGGCCATTCCTCCCACCTTTTCATCGATTGCGGCGTAAGTTATATCCATTCTCTTCTATGCATGCCTCTGCTCTTCTACCCATGTTCCCCTTTTTCTTCCGCAAAACTATCATGCTAACAAAGAACACAACAAATGTCACAAAGAAGACTTCCTCATGCCACATAGCCTCTGCGCATCCGACCCTTCCTTCTGTCACTGCACCGATCCCTAGCGCATATCCGGTCTGTCGAACTATACCAGCATATTCTGCGCCTATACTAAACATACCGAACAACATCAAAGAACTTACTCCCGGCGGGCGTATCAATCCTGAGCGCGTATCAAAACTTCTTGTCTGAACGATAACGGGACAGGCTGTGTGCGTACCAGATAGGTCGAGCATGCCGAGCAGCATTACAAAATTCCAACATGGTAGTGAGGGAGGTGTGTTGAAAATCACCGACGATCACTCCGTCCTGAAGCGAGTTTGCTTTTTTGTACCTTCCCCATATACTCGGTCTTTTGTTAGTGGTTTCCTTTTTAGCTCATTATGTATCGGTGAGAAGGAATTGGTATACCTGGTTTATATACAATATGTGCGGAGTCGCATATATGGCCAGCAATGTTAAGGGAAGATCAATTGGAATACTAGCAAAAAGGGGACCGGAACTCCGCTGTTGTATGAGCATCTCCGGAAGCATTTCCGAGATCAAGGGAGTTCTTGGTATTTCCTCGCTGCCCTGAAGACAGGAACGTGGACCTAGGAAATATTGTTGTATTTTCCTATATAAACCTTCTGCTTTGCTATAGATAGGAACGAAGCAAGATACGATTTCCATAATTCACAGATATTATCACCCTTGTCTTAATTCCCTCTCCCGCTGTCTTCGATTCCCGCAATCTGCACCTCATAACGATATAGGGGCTGGTAGAGGAGTTGATGAAATCCTGATGGCCGTGCTTGACTTGGAGGTTTGTATATATTTCGTTTTGGCTGTTGTTTGAAGACATAGTGGTGGAACGATTGAATACGATCGCAGTCGAGGTGGGGCATTTTTATTTATTAGGGTGTGAGTGTGATCTGGCTTCGCCCAAAACTTGATGGTAAGGTTTTGTAATACTTATGGCTGATTAGCCTCCCCCCCTATCCGTTATAAAGCATATTAAACCAAGGGATTTCAAAAGGACGGGAAATACACAGGAGGGCGAACACCAATACTTCCAGAAAATGCCCCTCTCTCCCTCCCTTTCCCTCCACTCCTCAATGCGCCCCATTTTCAAGAAACACCAGATATTTCTAACCCCGTACATGCTGACACTGGCTCAAGAAAGCAAAAACTTCCTCACTTAGGGCAGCTAAGGGGTTGGATATTTTGCGACCTGTTGATACAGCAGTTGGTGTCTTGCGATATCTGCCATCCATAATGCTTGGCTTAATGCATATTTAGCTGTTGCATATGCTGAGTAAAAACCTCTCAGCAGACACATCAGTGACATCACTTCATCTCCTGGTTCCCTGGCCGGTTTGCCATAATAACCCAAAATAGGAACTACGCTGGGTACTGAAAACGCAATCCCCAGTGTCAATGCCTATCCGGAGACCTTCAAAAACAAAAAGGGTTTTCCCCTAGAAGGAAGGGAAAAAGGCTACATAGAAGAGAAATAGTAGAAGAAGAGGCTTAACCCGCCCGCCCACCAAAAACACCAAGAAAAAAGCCGGCGAGAAAGAAAATAAAGTGAGTAACTATCACTTTTTTCTTCCCTCCCGGAGATGTAGAAACGATCGTCCATTCTCTAGAAAACATGCGCTGGCTTAAGGGCTTTTAAACTAGTCCCCCATCTCTCCCCCGTCGGGCAACACCATTAACCAAGCGACCTTCTCCGCTCTTTAGCCTCCACTCCACCACTCCTTCTCTATTGTTCAGGCTTTATATCTCCGGCGCCATCCACCTATTAGACTAGAAAAAAATAAAAATAAAACCCGTAAAACCCGTAAAACCCAGTTTCCACTTTTTTCCAGCTAATAGTAGCAGTGTATCATAATGTGGGGCGCCAGGTAGTATTACTAAATGCCCTTCCTTATTTTCTTTATCTCCTCCATTTAAAGCGAGGAAGAGTGATGACATGATTAGCCCACAAACTACCCCGCTGACTCCTCAAGCTCATCAAAGTCTGGAAACAATTTTTCCCCCATTTTCTGTGACTGGGGTTAAAGATTTGTTTAAAAACTGGCTTTTGGTATTCTGATTGCAACTGAAAACGCCTTAGGTTTCTTTTTACCAGATCTCGAGTTGGCATTGGATGACGGATGTTGTCGGGTGTATCAGCGATCATAACTTGTCACTCGGAGTAAGTTAGTGACCAGAGAGAGTCCAAAACACGAAAATTGCGAATTTGAACTATCATACCATTACCCAACCACCATAGGCGGAAACCACTTGGAAAAAAATTCAAAAAATAATTTGCTATAATGGCGCCCACAAAAACAAAGTGTAGGGCTTTTGCCTTCAATTCTCCTAGAGCAATAAGGAGTGAAATCTCCTTTCCAACAAGGTATTAATACCTACTAAGACAACAGTTTTTGTGTGGGAAAGATACACTGGAACACGCCTAACCCACAAACTCCATACAATAACCTGAGGTAAATGTATGCCATACCTCAGACGTGACATATTTTTTCAAAAAATCGAAAACTGAGTTTCAAGATATCCTTAGAAATATAATGGTTGGAAAAAACCTGCAATCTTGATGTGTTTTGTCAGCTGTCTGCTTATCAAAGGACCCCATTAGGGCAAGGTAAACTTTTAATTCGCACTCAGGCGAGCATTATCTCAGGCCTGGCAGGTTAAGCACTATTGAAAGGGGAAAATTGCTCTTACTGCAGTAAGAATCGCAAAAGTCTTTAGCTTATTTTCTGAGCATGCCATGGTGAGGCCAGCACCAATAGTTATTCAATTCTGTCCTTGGATACATTCCAAATCGTGCCAGCATAAATGCATATCTCTGCCCAACTATTGATAAAGGAGACAATCCTATAAGTCGACATCATTCCGTCAAATAACATCAAAAAAAACTAAACACAAAAATAGCTATTGAAGAAGAAAATCCCTCCTTCACCTAGCCTCCGTGCCCTTCAACTGTCAGATTTCCACTATTGACCATGCAGCTTAGAGGGAGCTTAGCGATCGGGTTTCTTGTGCATCTCCCTGCTTTTCCGGTCCGTCCATTTTCGGGTCACAATAGCTGCCGCTCCTGCTCTGCGCAACAGCAGAGCGGGGTTTGATGATCGGATTCTTGATCCACCGCTTTCCACTCCAGGGTGTAAGGGGTAAGTGCCCGACTATCGAGAGGTTGCTAGAAGCAACAACGTGCTCGGTTCTCCTGTAGATGATATGAGAAGCTCTGCTCAAATCCATCGTGCTCGTCATGTTTGCTCAGTGTGTCCCTGTCAGAAAACTGGTGCTGTGGGGAGTGGGCTAGGTGAGGGAGGCCGTAGTGGTCTAACCGATGGTAATACTGTTACTAGGTGGGCCCAAGTCCTTGGCCCTGTAGATTGTGGTATTGGGGGTAGGTGGGGCCGGACTCTCGATGTCTATCCTCCGACCGGTATATCGACTCCATTTCTCCATGATATAGGCCTTGCAACTGGATCGGCTGCATATCTTCCGGATTTTGGACCCGAACCTTACCCCCCATAGGCGCTTCCAGATGCCCACTATCGTTATTATCAGTAGTATGAAACCACATAATATGAGCGTCATGGCCCAGAAAAGGTAGAGAGGTATAGGGTTTTTTTGCCAATCCGTTATGTTGTCCATGCCGAAATACTGATAGGGGTTCTTGTCAGAAAATACTCATAATGTAGAGAGGAAGCAATATACAGAAGTACAGAAGCTGAGGGGAAGAAACGCTGTGGCAACAAGGGAGAGAAAATGGAAAGTCTGCGTTTGCTCCGCTTGCTTCGCAAGTAGGGCGTGGGTCCTCTCCAATGTATCCCCGGTGCGCTGGATTGCATTTCTCGCTGCTTCAGCTGTTCTCTCGCTATCAGACCTTAAAAATCCATAAAGCTGCACAGTTGTTAGCATCCTTGCTATGGGTTTCGATATGAGAGTTATTACAATTTCTCTTCTGACCTCCATATTTTCTACTAGCACATTGATTTTCTTGGTGAAACATTTCCTCCCTCGGACAACCACATCAACAGTATCCAAAGTATTCAGCCACATCTGTTCGGGATTTTCTGAGGCGATAGGAGTTGGGGAAATACTCATGAGGGGGTTTTGCCGAAGTGGGTATTCCTTCTCGTGATCTTTAGCTTTCGTCCGGTAGCTTGTCAAAAATAGGCTGCGTAGGTCCTGGAGAACGGCTACCTGTCGTTCAGCCACGCTGACAGTAGCAAACAAACTTGCCGAAAGCCTGTTAAGCGAGGCGAGGAGTTCTCGGACCCTCCTCTGCTTCCTCTTCCGGACATTGTTCTGCCGTGCTCGCTCGTCTTCCTCTTCCCGTCTCTGTCGATCCTCCTCAGCAAGAATCACTCCTAGTTGTAATTCTTCTGGTTGTGGTTCTTCTCGGTGCGGTTCATCGGAGGGAATTCCTCTCATCCCTTGATTATCCTCGTAGGTTTCTGCGTCCGATATCATTTGGTCGATAGCCTCCTCCTGATGGTCCTCAAAAATTAGTGCTAGATTAATTTGGTCAAAGTGGGAGGATAGACTAACTAGCTTGCACAACGAAACCTGAAGCTTCAGCAATGTCCATGATTCTGAATCCGTACGATTGGCAATCATATGAAGCATTGCCAGAAGGGCGCCGACACGTTCCTGAAGCCGGTGAAGTGGCACTTGGTCATTGGCACTGTCCTCCTTAGATCTGAATGTCGTCATCGTATCTTCGGAAATTACTAAGTAAAGATATCTAGGTGAACAGCAGGCAAAAGGTAGAGCCTACAGTTATCAAATATCATATATCGTGCCTGATGCACTAATATCTCTCCTATATCATCTTAGTCTTCCACATTCACCAAGGAGATGCGATTGGGGACATCAGCTCCCAGGTGTTTGAAATCTAATAGTTCAACGCTCTCGCTTTCCGGACCCAACGGGATACCTCTGCTCGATTTCCCAAAATATGGGAATGATACGAAAAGGGTGAATCTACCTTTCGACGGGCCCGACTTGAACAACTCCGATTGATTTTTGGAAGGTATCCGTAATGAAATACCTGTTCTAAACCTTCCACAGCCAGACAGTGCGAGAACTCTTTTTGAATGTGCGTCCCCAAAAGAGGCCGCATCTCGAAGGTGGAGTTCTTTCGCTATCGAATTTAGTAGAGTATGATCCTACTTAGTAAGAGCTTGTTTTGAAAGACAATTACTACGGGAGAGCAGAGAAACTTACGGATGTATCATAACATTGGAGAAAGTCTCTTGGGAAAAGCCCCTCAAGTATTAGCATGTGGAGGATAAATTCGACTCTGAAATGGGCCGGCAAGTTATATGCCGAACGAAATTGTTCATAGTGAAAACAGGCAGTGAGAAAGTAATTCTTTGGAAGATAAACTTACATGATAGCCAACCGTGGCCCCAGTGACTGTATTGGTCGAGACTCTTTCGTAGGGTTAAGTATTTGGTTGAGTTGTTTGGACTCTATGAGCCTATCCTTGGACACTTGGAAGAATATATCATCCTCTTCACTAAAGCATCCCGAGGAAGGACCGTCCTCCTCAGCCACAGGATTTCTATCTGCGGGTTTCAACGAGTAGGCAAAAATCACGACATCCTCCTCCTTTCTATTTTTTAGCTTTTCACTCGCGAGGTTGGAGCTCGGGTAAAGGAAGTCTTTCTCATCGTAAAAGTCTTCTGGATCACGGATGTTTTCCCAACCATCAAAGTGGTCCTGTGGTTCCGGAGAGAGGGCAGGAGGCGGCTGTGGCGCCTGTGATGATTGGTGAATGGATCCCGCTGAGGGCTCGAGGCTCGAGCGGGAGTCTAGCCGAGCAGTAGAGTTTATGCCTAAGTTGCCCATCTTAACTTAGTAATAGGGAGTTTGGGGGGGAGGGGGAGGGGGTAAAGAGATAGTTTCATAGCTTCCTACTAGCATGAGAGCAGTTGGTTGGGGGGCTCTATTTTTATGTAGAGCATAAGTCTGGCAAGGAAACACACAATTCGCGCGGCTCAGGCTAAAACTTTTGGGTTCCTCGCGCAGAGCACTGGGCTAGGCAAGGAGGGGAGGCGTGATCCAATTCCGCAGAGAGGGAACACCCCCGGGAAGGCCAAGACTGGGGCATTCAGTTGATCAGCGGGGAGGCTTAGTGAACTAGCACTAGGACATGGACGAAAGTCTGCCAAACCCCCGCCTGGTTACCAGTAGTTAAAACTGGGTGTGTGTGATGCGAATTATCCAACAGAATACTCACGTAGGCAAGATACTTTGATTTTTGGTGAGGGAGAAAGGTCTTTCAAACTCTTGGCGTTCCGATTAGGGGAAGTTCGGTCCAACTAGGTACTGATGAATGGATGGACTTGTGGTGACTACTAAGTGGCTGGGCAATGTTGTTCTTGTTATTTATTGGTATTATGGAAAACATTGATGTTTTGTAATAGATTGATTATAGCAATGATCGGGATAGGGCACTTTCGGGTAGCCTCCCGGTAAATTAAGAAACTGATCGAAGGAACTCATTGCATATCGGAAATAAGCAAAAGAATCTCTCGATGCAGGGTTTGGGTTCTAGTTGAACCATTTCTATTCCTGGGGGGAGGGGCTCTATCATTTTGGATCTGATCTGCATGCTCAGAGCGATCAGTGGTTATTCATGACCAATGGTGAGCTTCCAGCTTGTCTAAATGTTTCACTTAAGAACCAACACTGGTGCCTTGTCTTGGCATTCGGGCTGTCTCAAGCACTCGAACTCTTGGTAGATGCAGTGAAAACTAAATACCTAATTACCCCATTCACCCTTTTCTGGTGTCGACTGAGTCTTCGCATGGTGCGCTGGAGTACGAGTACTCATGGCTGCAGGTGAGGGAACCCCTCTCCCCGCGAGTTTTATCGTCGGTACCATTGGTGAGCGCTGCACTGTTTTAGTGGGTGGGAAGAAATACTATTCGTTGAATATCATAAATTTATCCGAGTTGTGCCTGTACCGTATGTTCAGGATTAAAGTCTACCCGAAGCCCGGCAACTGTTCACTGCTGCTCGCTATCCCTGGCTAAGGCTTGCCGAGTCATTGCACCTGCTCGAGATTTCCCTCTCACCTGTGGGGCATATTGTAATAATACTGGAGAAATAAAGATACTATAGTATAGGTTGAAGGATGCACGACCTAACCTTTACACACCTCATAGTTTGCCAAAACTACAGAACAGGTACTTTATTATCTTCCCCATCCCCGCGTTTACCAAGCGACCAAGAGCCCCCTATGCGGTGATATTTGTTGAACGGATAGCTACTGAATACAGCCAAAATTAGCCATAGCCTCAGAATTTTAGTGGCATGCAACAGTAGTCCATTTTACAAACGTCATGATATTACGAGTATTCTAGTACCGGTAATCGAGTACACGTCAGTTGATGGCCTGGCGCTCACTGCATATTTGTTTTTCGAAATCGGAATTTATGTGTATCTGCGAGACCGAGAGGCTCTTTGCTTTTGCTGCCCTGATTCATGTTAGCCAAACGAAGGGCGAGGTTGTCATATTCCGAAAAAACTTTCGGTAGATTACTGGCCGTGATACTGGCCGGGGTGTTGTATGCATTTTTGAGTACCTCGTGTTTACTCCAGGCTACTGTACAGTACTCGAGTAGATCTGGACCTGCTGCTGATTCCTACTTGCATTTCTAAATTGTCGATCATTTTCACCCTGGCCCGTCACGGATTATTTACCGCATGGAGAAGGATAGGTTGCCTTGCGGTTTGCCCGGGGAAGGTAACCTGGTGAGTTATCCAAATTTCAACTCGCACGGACTGTGATCTAGTTTTATAAACCCGAGGTTTTAGTTACACCAAGGTTTTTGTGAGCCATCCACCCTTCAGATTACTAGCTAACCTAGCATTTTAAAGGCAGGGAGGTCTAACACCTAATGTTAGGATAATGGGGTGAAAGGATTGCTCAGTTATGTCGACGTCGGAGATGTAATACGGTAAAATCACGCGCTTAATGAACTGGCCTGGACTAGGACTTTTCAAAATCTCAGGTATAATACCGCAAGAACTGGAATAACTGCCCCCTGGCTTTCGGACGCCGGAGCCGCCTTTGCTGGTAGGGTCAACCTTTTTTTTTTTTTTTTTTTTTTTTTTTGCTAAATACCAGGGTGAGGGGGGCAGTTTAAAGGAAGCCTATTGTACCTTTCATTTGCTATTGGTTCATCACACTTCGTTCCTGCCAGTCTTTATTTTATCTTATCCTTTACTGCTGTGGATCACTTTTTGATTGTCTCTTCCTTTAATAAGTTCTTTTTTGCACTCTTTTATATCTGCTATATTATACAACCAATTTTCCAAAGCCAAACAAATAAATTGAGCGAACAACCAAAATAAGAAGAGAAATATTTCATGAGTACAGAGACGTAAGAAAACCAACACCCTCCGAGCGACCTAGTCCATCAATCAACCGTCTTCGATATGTCCACTGTCGGAGGCAATGGGAGAGATGCCGCTGCCCTTGTCGTTGGAGATCGTTGGCACCGATAGATCCCTAGGTGACAATGAGGGCGCCATGAGAGAGTTAGGGGTGGTGGGCGGGTAACAAAAACGCGAGCTGTAGTGAGCTTGGAGACGAGAATGCGAGTTGTAGCTAGCATCGAGGTACGCAACTCCAGGGAGACGATGGTTCTAAAGCACCTACGCAAAAGTCTTGGTGAAAACGGCCGATAAGCGAAGACAACGCAACCGTGTGACCAAGAAGACCGAACGAGTTTTCACAACAGGAGCAACCATGGCACCGCAGACTTTACGCAAAGAGCTTACCCAAGTTGAGAAAGGCATGATCCTTGCCTTTTTTGAGATTTTTCAAAAAATATCTACCGTTAGCCAGGTAGTTGGCCGTCCATGGTCCACAGTCAGAAATTTCCTTGCCCAGTCATTGACGCAGGGCTCAATTGAAAACCTTCCCCGCTCTGGCCAACCGCCCCTGGTCTCCCAGAAAGCTAAGAGATCTTTAGTGCGGGGGGCAAGGGTTCACAGAGACTGGAATAGGGAAAAGCTGCGGGAGATATTAGCACCTAATGTCTCATTATGTACAGTGGACCGGGCTCTCAGAGAGAGTGGCATTAAGAAGTGGCTAGCTAAGAAAAGAGTGAAGCTGACACCAGAGCATGCTTAAAAGAGGCTAGCTTGGGTGAGGGCACACCAAAATTGGACTGCAGAGGATTTTGAAGGGGTAATTTGGAGTGATGAATGCTCTGTGGAAAGGAGCCGCAATCCACAGCAAAAATGAATCTTCAGATCTGCCTCTGAAAAGTGGCATCCAGAGTGTATCAGAGGGGTAGGAAAGGGCAAGGGTATTGCTTTGATGGTCTGGGGGTGCTTCTGGGGCAAACCCCGGGAAACCTTTGTGCCCTTGGTTGTAAAATCAGTGGACCGGTGGGTCTATCTTCAGTGGTTGGAAATTTGTCTTATCCCAGTCCGAAACCGGGTTCAAGTTCGCAACACCCTTGGCGACCCCATCTTTCAGCAAGACAATTCTACTGTCCATACCGCTCAGGCCGTACTAGAATAGTTTGAGGAGAATGGAATTGACCTAGCTGAACACCCCCCTGTTCCCCTGCCCTAAATCCTATTGAACATGTCTGGGTTGAAATGAAGAAAAGACTTCAGATCCAGTATCCTGATATTGCTTCAACACCTGGTGGTCCTCAGAAGGTCAAGGAGAAACTAGCTGAGGCATTACCTATAGTATGGGATACGATACCTTCTGGGTTTTTTGAGCAGTTGTGGAGGTCAATGCCTGACCAGGTTCAGGCTGTTATTGCAGCAAAGGGCTGGTATACAAGATACTAGAAATTACCTTTTCCTTTTTTTTTCTTTTCATTTATATGTAAAGGCTGGTCCTAAAATTCATTCTCTCTAATCTTTTATCAATTGAATCATTTGTGGTTGGGTTATTGCAATTTCTTTACTCTACATTTACCGTTGTCGCGATCGTTGAAATATGCGATCACCAAGACTTTTGCGTAGGTGCTTTATATGCAGTAGGTTCTCCGGTCTGTCCGTGGTGAGCTATGACCTCCGAGCAACAAGACAACCCTTCCTACAAGACAACCCTTCCTACAAAAAAATCCCCGCAGTTCTCCTGAGCTTTACCCAATTGGCAACGGGTTGTTCCAACCCAACATTCAATTTGAGTATATCCGTATCAGAACTCTGAATCTGCTGCGCCTGAACCTTGTTGTTCAAGAGATCATTGCACAACCTTGCCTACGGGAAAGTTGTTTCAACAAGCAGATATGACTAACAGAAATCCTAGCCTTCAGGCTTTCTTGACTGGCTCTGTGATTAAGCCGGGACCCATAATAGACACCGCTGTTCCCGGCCCGTACTGCGATTACCTTATCTGGAAGAAGCACTCCACAGCAGACATGTTGGGAGCAATCTCCAGGCAGCTTTTGGAGAGGGATTGGATCCCGAGGCCCATCCGGCAGGCTTTCCTCTACTAGCAAAGGGGGTTTAGTGGATAGGTAGTGTATCCCTTGGACTTGGTAAAGGAACCGGAGAGGACCTTCTCATCGCCACCGGAATACCTCGTGTGGACTTATGGCTCAGAAGAATATTTTCTAAATAATCGACAAGAGATTCTTGAGCCAGTGCAAGACATTGAGAGGTCTTCGCCGGCGGTGGGGGTGTTCACAAGTGGAAAACATCACATTCTGGACGAGATCGAGAGATATTTCAATAAGGTGATCATGATACTAGTTATCTCCTTCCTGAGACCTAACCTTCCTCCATGGTATGCTACCTGCTCATGCCTAATCTTCCTTCAGTTTCTCCCACTCAGTAGTTTCAACAGGGTCTTTTCTGAGCCGGTTCCAAGGTGGGATCAGAATTCCGGAGGGTATAGCGAAGTGGCCAGTCATGGGCTGAGTGTGTAGCTGAAGGTGAGGTTGTTGTCCGGTTATCGTGAGTGGTACTGTTTCAGTGCTCTGCAATTGGTATTTGATGTTGTTGCATTGGGTATGTGAAGCTAATGTCCATGGCAGTATAAGTCTAATAGCCTGAGTAGTGGAATAGTTCTCAAGCAACGGTGTGTAATAGATAATAAAGTTACGCTTCTGATCAAACACACATGGGAATATATGCATGTGGTGAGTAGCCAATTTCCAACATGATCCCAGAGGCCAAACGGGTCTATGTGCTTTCTAGCGCTCGTAGAAGGAGGGGTGATCCCCTTGTTTCCTTGGTAGCGTTGTCAGATCATTTCACTCCAAGAAAATATTGGTCAGAGGAAAGCTACCACGGAGCGGCCAAACATACCAGGGTCGCAATCAGTTGAGGGGAAATACTGTCCGGTAGTATAAAATTCATGAGTCCCAGGTGTGTGATACTGCATTGTGCCTATTTAGGTGCTTCATATCAAATTTATACAGGCGGAGGCTCCAACTCTCACCTCGCATATAGGAACCGCTATCTAGCTTGCCCTGAAGAACACCTGCCAGACAATCTAACGGCTGCAAGATAAAAAATCTGTTAGTCAAGGAACAATAAGATTAACATATGTGATTTTCAAGGTGAAACTCGCATACCTCCTCTCAACTAACCCCAAGGTATACAGCAGATAAAATTTCTCATTCAGCCCTTCCACTTTCCCCTGACTCAGGATCGAAATATCTTAATTACGGTAGCCTTGCCGCTTGTACTTAATTCAATAACTTATGCTGACTACACTTATCCGGCCCACATCAGTCAAATCACTGCCGCGGCCATGAACCCTCCCAGAAACCGAACATATAAAATCCCCCATTATAAAAACGTAAATGAGGTCACAAGTCCGTCGAGGTGCCGCCTCAACCCCTTGAACAAAATACTGGCTTTAATTTAGCGAGGTGATTACTCAAGTATTTAAACTTGACACTGGAGTGCTATACCAAGTTTGGTTAAGAATTTGGGGGGTCCTAGTTCATAGGAATGTAAACATAAATTGTCTACCGGGTTTAGAATTAGTGAGTTTGGCAAGTGGGATGGTATGGGATGGAATTTCGCCGGCTGCCGGGTTGGATTAGTAAAAGGATTGGAGTTAACTGTCTTAGAATATGGGAGGGCGTGCTCGAACGGCCGATATATTCACTAGAATACAAGGGTAATAAAGCAAGCGACGGGAGACTTGATTCTTATTTAAAGAGAGAGGGAAAGAGACAAAACGAACGATGATAGATGGAGGGAGGTATCGGAAAAGAAACAAGAACAAGATGGTCTCTTATAGAGACCAAGTCGGCCAAAGTGAGAGACAGAAAAGGAAAAACAAAAAGGAAATGTAGGAACTCCTCGACTGTCTCCCATCTCAAACAATCCCACTACTAATCCAGTGTCATAGTTGATAGATAGTGCTAGTCTGTTTAATATCCACCTTTCATGTTTCCACTATAAAGTTACAAGTCAAACGCATATCAGAGTTTTCCAAACACCGGGTGGTTCGGGTGAGGGCGTGAAACAGTAGGTCCAGCCATAGTGAGTTTCAACAAACTGTAGAGTAGGGAAACGGATAGTTTTTAGCCCAGTGTGTGAATATGCCGATATCATACTGTATTCATGCTAGTATCATGGAGTTCACGATGCTTGGCAGGGAAGCTAGTGAACTAGCGTTAAGAGGTCTGTGGGATTCTGTATACGGACAGCTATAATAGGGGTACTCGGGTATATAGCAACACCCCCGAGCACCATAGTTAATTAAGCAATTATTCTATCGCAATTCCCCTCTTACTTGTCGATATCTCTTTAGATTTCAACACCCAGGACTCCTCTAGGCCGAGTGAGCACCCATGAGTACACGCCTAACTAAGCAGCCAACGGAGTAGTCTGGGTTTCATCCTCACCACACCCCCTCCCCATGCTGCCTACTGTGAGATATCGCGCGGAATGAACTGGCCTGGACTCTTAGTAGGTTGAATTTCCTTTGGTAGGGGTTTGAACTCTCAGGGTCCACCAAATGAAGTATCTTCTATCCCTAGCCGGGATTACTTGTAGGTATGCCAGTGCTAATGGATTCCCCTAGTGTTAAAGTCACGGTGGTATGTTCTTGGTACCTGGATAGAATAGGAGGCAAATCAGTTAATAAAAGTATCACAGATCATCACAGGTAGCGTTAAGACAAATCTGGCAAGGCACAGAACAACACTCCGGCCAGGATCTAACTACCTGTGTATCTAGATTTCTTTCATAACGAGTTACTGACTCACCATGTCGGTAGAGTACCTGACTACAGACCGCAATATATAGCACAACGAACAATTTGGAGGGCAACACCACCACTTCAGAACAAAATGTATGTAAAAGATATTGGGTTGAAAGAATTAACCATCAAATGTCGAAAGAGTTAATACCAAGAGAAGTATCAGACTCTAAATGAGGATCAATATTTTCCACATACTCTGTCGCCCATGTTTCTTCTTGTGGAAGTGGTTTGATCTCTCCATACGGTTGATTTTCTAAGAGGTTTCCCAGACTCAGGAAATTTTTCATTGTGCCATATTTCTCAGTATGCGGTCAGGTACGTTATCTTCTTACTCTTACAATTTCTGTCATCCAACTCGCAAATTATCAATGACACAATGGACCAAGATGCCTAACGTTTCCGACCGGGTAATTGACCACCACGGGGAGTTTGACCACCATCGTGCAACCCCAACACAGGAGATTATTCGGCCTATTTCTCAACAATGCCCCGATCCCGAGCCCAAGTAAGAAAGTCTGCATATGCAGAGCGGGAAACCAGCCTCACTCAGGCAATTTCACATCTGAGTGAGCATCCTGAGGCAACCTATCGTGGTGTTGCGAGCTTATTTGGGTTGAATAAAGGTACCTGAAAAAATCGCTTAGAAGGACGGACAAAGACCTTTAATCAAGCTCATGAAAAGCAGCAGAAATTCGATCAACAGGAGGAGGAAAGAATGGTACAATGGGTGAAGGAATTGGATGATATGGGGGTTCCCCCAAGACGTCACCATGTGAAGGAGATGATGAGAGCTATTCTCATGAGACGGGGGTCTCCAAAGGATATTACCCAACGAGAGGTGGGAAAGCACCTCATCCAACTGGAATGCTTTATGAACTGCCATCCGGAGGTCTCCACACGCTTTGCTAATACAGTAAACTGTGAACGTGCACTGGCAAGCGATCCTCAGGTTGTGTAACGACCCTATAGATAGGTAGCTACAGTGGACTAAAACTCAAGCCCATATGGTATACCAAGAGGTAACCAGATTGAGGATAGACCAGTATACTTAGTATACTAATGCAGGACATGAGTTGGTACAAGTGTCTACAAAGTGACTTAGTGACATCGGGTTAGACAGGGTAACCTTCGGAGGACATGTTCGCGTAAAGTTAAGGAAACATAGTAAACGTTGCACGGGTCTCCGGGGTAACATTATATGTGGTGGCGCGGACTGCCAAAGGGAATAAAGGCATAATAGGGTGAAGTTACCCTACCTTGGAAACATGATTACCCTACCTTAGGGACCCAGTTACCCTACTGAGGTACTCCAGTTACCCTACTTTCACCGACAAAGTCATCTTCGGACTTAGGGGGAAGTTATCCCACCAGAGTGGACCTCTTAAATGTTCATAGGGCCGCTTCGTATGGTACGAAATGGACTAATGAGGGAGCAGGAGTTGTCCAAACATCCTATAACTTTCAGGGGATATTCCTAACACCCTCCTGCGGCCCCAGCGTTGGTACGGCGCGACGGCACTGTACGGCTGTGTAGTTGTGTGCTTCCTAGTAAAGTGAGATCCATAGGAACGCTCCCACAACACCGTCTGAGTTGTGGCCGTCCAACTGACCAGAAGCTGTTCGCAGGATATATAAGGGGTGTGAGGGTGACCGCCTCCTGGGGCGCCACCTGGATAACACCTGGGAACCACCTACGGGCATACTTTGACCTCCG
>Ga0307509_10000616_pt1 | contig 60705 bp, 53 predicted proteins | sample 10_EM_MG_FD_202245 | JGI IMG/M metagenome (GOLD analysis project Ga0307509, IMG submission 202245) | Populus trichocarpa ectomycorrhiza microbial communities from riparian zone in the Pacific Northwest, United States - 10_EM | ecosystem: Host-associated > Plants > Roots > Unclassified | place...
TAATTCTCTTGATCTTATACGAATGTTTTCCCGAAAGGTTACCCTGCCTAATAGAGTACCTCAAGGCTACTCAACTATTCCCTAGGCCTTATCCTAGGTTTACCAGCTATGTATATACTAAGTATACGAGACCATACCACCTCTAGTTACCACTTGGTATACCATTTGGGCTAAGGTGATAGTGATTGTAGCTACCTATCGTAGGGTCGTTACAGCATGACACGGATGGAGCTTCGCAATCGCCATGCACCTCATGTCTCGATCCGCACAATTGATTAGGTATTGCAGGAGGCCAACATAAAAAAATGGTTGGCTCAGACAAGGCCCCGGTTAACCGCCGCCCATGCAAGGAAGTGGCTTGCCTAGGCCTTGGCGAGGAAGGATTGGTTGGTGCAGGATTTCAAAGGAACTCTTTACAGTGACGAGTGCACTGTTTGGAAGTCTACCAACCCTAAGTAGCAGTGGGTATTTCGCATACCGCAGGAGAAATGGCTTACACCTTGCATTAAGCCACGGGGAAGGACAATGATATTGGGCTGATGGTTTGGGGTTGTTTTTCGGGGGGGGCACCGGGGGCCACTGGTGCACATTCTAGAGAGTTCTGTGAATCGCTTTGTCTACTCAGCTCGCCGGAATTAGTCATTGGACACGTGAAGTGTAGTGAAGTCACTAAGCATGAAGCTCGGTGCGATGCAACTATCATTAACATCGGAGCTGCATTCAAGAACCCAGGTTTCAAGCGCTTCGGATCTGTTGTTCATTTTCACAATGGATACTCCAATTTCAGTCAGAGGAGCTGAGATTCCCAACCTCAAGCACCCGTTCTCATCCTCCAGGTAATGTACTGGTACTTCTTCACAGATCACGTGACCAATGACTAATTCCGGCGAGGTGAGTATATCAATCTTTTGGCAGAAACTCTACCCCCAGTACTTCAAGAAATCGCCGACGATGTAGGGGATCCTGTCTTCATGCAAGACAATTCGAGTGTTCATACGGCGCATGACACACTCGAATGGTTTGATGAAAACAATATTGATCTTGAAGATCATCCTCCGCTCTCCCCAGACCTCAACCTGATCGAACATGCTTGGGTCGAACTCAAGCGACGTCTCCACCAACAGTATCCTGATATCTTGGATACTCCCGGTGGTCCTGACAGGATTCGTGCACGCCTCGCTGAGGTCCTCCCTCTCATATGGGACACCATCCCAGATAGCTTCTTTAAGAAGCTCTGGCAGTCTATGCCTTCACGGGTGGCAGCGGTAATTGACGTGAAGGGCTGGTATACTTGTTACTAGCTATATAGATAGACAGACTCTGGCTTTTGTTTCATTTCATTTTTTAATTTTTAATTTTTAGTTCGTAATGTATAATTAAATTTCATCTGATCTTTCTCAACGGGTAGGCACGGACATTGTGTGAGATTGCGCCATCACCAAGACTTTTGTCTAGTGGCTCTACCGCCAAAACCTACCGCCAGTACCCGGTGTTATATCAGAAAACGCTTCATGGAACTCTCTCGCCCGGGCTTAGAATAAACTCCTATGTAAAGGCACCCACGATACCCATGCCTTACTGGAAGCTAGCATGGGTATGAGTCTTGAAACAAATAGTGGGTAACTAGAGACCCAAGAGCAAGGCAGGGAAGGGGGGCTGAACGGGAGAGATATTCTCCCTAACTCAAGCCTCAAGCTGGAGAAAAGGTATGTTGAGGGAGGATCCCACGGAGGATACGGCGGGGTAAAAATACCCCATTGATTGAAAAGAGAACGTTCTCCAGGCAACTCCCTAGGAAAAGGCACTCCGATATTACGAAAATGAGTAGTAATTATGTATTCGCTGAGGTATTATATATCATACCGCATACACTGAAGTTCGAAAGATACAACAGTGTGAGGATGTCTCGAGGATCTACCTGCCCTCGCTCTCTCTCTCCTTTTCTCTCCCGATATGGGGTTCTGCAAGACACTGGGGTATAATGACAACCCCCGCCCCCGCCCTTATCCTTATCCTTATCCTTATCCTTCCTCCTCTCATCCATGGCGACAGCACTACTGTAGTTGTAGAACTCCGTGGGTATATATATATTCCGGGTAAAAACTTAGTTCTGGCACGAGTGATATATCATGGGTTTCGGATCCTCATCCCCCCCCCCAAGCACTGGGACTGGCCCGTGAACAATTGAGCAGGAGAAAAGAAAAAGAAAAAAAAGAAGAGAAAGAGAAAGAAAGGTAAGTAGGGGCCACGCGATTGGTAGTATAGTATACTAGCCAAGGGAGAAGCCGGAGATATGCGTTCCCTGGGGCCTTCGTTAGGGCTTCTGGGCGCGGGGCTAGAAAAGTGAGTTTGAGGTAACCCTATGGTATTATATCTACCGTCAGAACATTGCCGGAGCCGCCGATGTTCCGGTGAAGTGAATATGTTATGCTCAGTGGTTTAGGCCATATAGTGCATATGGAGAAAAATCCGCGGCTCAGTGTTCGAGGTAAATTGGTGGCAGATCGTGGTTCATGGCTTACTGTGTGAATGTGGTGCTAGGGCTGGGGGCTGTCATGTCAGGATACCCCCAAGTACCGGATTGGGAAAGAACTCTAGCATAGCACTACTCTCTGATAGAGCCTAGCTTCTGAGACTCAACCTCAACTGTCACAAGTAAACTTCAAAAGATCAACCCGGGGTAAACGATTGTATAAATGCTACGTTTGACAACCGCCGACTATATAATCCAGTAAGTAAGTATGTTACCCAGTTACAATTAAACCCCCAGCAAACCCCCAAAATACCCTACGGAAGCCCTCATAAAATCACATCAATGAAAAAGTCTATATACAAGAATATACACCCCCTAGAAGAAATAAAAGATCGTGACACATAAGACTCCCCTTTTCAATGTAACATCACCTACCAGCCACCTCTTCTACAGAATTTTACTCTGATAGCCTCCTCTCCACGGCCCTCCACCACGCCTAGACGTAATTTGATCTTCTCCGCAAAGTCGCGGACATTCCCAGTTTCGCTGCGACCCCCGACGACACCACTACTGTCTACGTCTGTGCGTACTTCTGTCTCGAGGCCGAGGAAAAGCGCAGCAATTTGGCTGTGACCTAGCCAGCCGACCATGGTGTTCTTAGAGTAAGATTTGATTGTAACAATGACGACGAAAATGAGGGCTAGAAATGTCATCGAGGCCGGCCAGGCAATCCACCTCCAGTGAACTTTGACATGGTCGACTTTAATTTTAACTTGGCCTTTGGCAGATTCTTTATTATCGTTCCGAATGGCATGACTCATTGAGAGCGCCATTTCGGACATGATTGTCGAAAAGTCTTTGTTCAGGAGGTCCTCGTAAAGGCCTCTATGGAATTCGCTGATTTTGTCTCCTGGGGATGGTGCCTCGGTGATAACTGAAGCGGTGCCGGTGAGTGAAAGAGCGAGTCCTTCACCCATGGCGAAAAGAGCGGCTGTAGAGACATTAGTTTCCTTGTTTGGAGCAACAGCAAGTGGCGCATTGAGAAGTGTATCGCTGATGTCTTCAACATTTGGGATTGAAAGAACGTAGGAGGGAACTTGAGATGTTGAAATTGAGGTTTCTGCATATTTTCCGTTGGTAACAGATGCGCGGAAAGTCTGCTGACAAAACGAGAGACCGCAAGAGAAGGCACGGGCAACGTGAGAGCCGCCGGCTGGGATGAAGCCTGGTGCGACAGGAAGCGATTGTGTCGATTTTGATGCCTGGTCTGGCTGAATGTAGAGTGCAGTCATCTCAATGCGCTTGGAAGGTATAGAGACCTTGCCATTATCAGTAGTAGACTGGGCTGGATTTGCGCGAACATCAATGAATGTTTGACCGCCGCCGACAGACGCATTGCTGAAACTATAAGTGCATAATTGGCCGGATGTGAAACACTGAGTGCCGCGGCAGAGGGGCTGTTGGGCACTCAAGGTTGTACAGTTTCGGTCGATTTTGGCAGTGATTTCTGTGCAAACTTGGCACACACCAACCGACACCGTTTCAGGATATTCACAACTCCCCGAGGGACAATCCCATGACGGCTGAATCGGAGCCCCAAAGACGCTAGATTGTGCTCCCCAAAGAAGAGCACGAGGGACGGCAAGAATTAGACCGTTATCAAAGCCACGGACAGGACTATAATTGGTGTTTCTAGAGACGGTAGCTGTCTGTGTTGTGTCTACGACAGTGCGTGGCTCATAAGATACGAGTTGCTGGGCAGCTGGGTCAAAACCGATAGATGCAACAACGAATGCGGCACCTAGATGGACAAGAAACCTAAAACAAAAGCAAGAATAAGAACGTCAGTGATAATTCTAGAGCCTCAATGAAAATACGTACCTACCCTCCACGAAACCTAAGCATCCAGTTTAGCGCACCTAACGGGTCCCTTGAGGCGCCATCAATCAAGTCCATGTCTGAGAGCTTTCTCTTCTCTCTCCCGAAAAGAATCCACTTCATCTGGCCAATACACTCTGCAACAACCATCATCAAAGGGAGTTTCCCGAAAACGGCCAGCCAGGACAAGACCGAGTTCATTGTGACAGTCTTCCAGTCTGGAGCTGGTTTATTTTCGTACTTTTGTAATAACAAAATCATAACCGCAATCATAATTCCGCTCAAACACAAGGCAGCTATATGATTTAACAAATAACTGATTCCGAAACGCCGCTGGGGCTGGGGAGGTGGAGGGGCACGATGCGAGTGAGTGGGGGATTCCATTTGATATGATGGCGGCTCAGAATCGGCAACATCTTTGGAAGTTCTTCGTTGAGGCTTGAGGAAAAGGAGAACATTGACGGTTAACGACCTGAGGGATTGTGCCATTGCTAATAGTGCAGCCAAATTCGGACAATAAAGGACGAAACCAACGCGGAAATAGTAGGACAAAAAAATGGAATAAGCAAAATGGAGTGCAAACTCTCCCGGAGATTGATTGAATAAAATATGACAGCCAGGTATCGCGGAGTGGTTTGATCCCGCAAAGCCTAAGCAATAAGGAAAAGCACAGAAAATGGAAGGAAATGGGGGAAGAAGTGAGGAGAGGAAAGAAATGAAAAGGAGGAAGAAGAAGAAGGGCTTTGAATAGAAGGAGACTGAGGGTGGAGAGTAGAGAGGAGAAGATGGAGAGAAGGGAGAGGAGGATGAGGGAGGAATTCAAGCCAACAAACTTGGGATACCATTGAAAAGCTGGGATTACGATTGGTCATGGTAGAGCAGGCAAAAGTCACAGTGCTGTAAGGGGTGTGGCTATTGTTATCGACATTTCAATTTTTGTGGGGTTTGCCTTCGGCCAAAATGCCACACCAAGATGCATTTCACCGGAAGGCCAGGCACCCTCGACAACCTCTCAACCAATGCACCTCTTTTCCCTTCCTGATAGGCCAAAAATAGCCTTATTCTGCACTTGACCATCAGTGTTGGAAGACTCGCAAGGATTTTTGAATCAACTCAAAAATAACCGAGACGAGAAAACTTTGTCCTTCCCCCAACCCTGACACTCAGGATCCGATTGGTTCGAAGGGCGCTTGAATGGCAGAACCCTTGTCGCTGATTGGTGAGAGGATTGGTGGTGCCTGAACCATTACTCGAGTATATCTTGGCGGATCTGTGCTCTGGTAAATCAGAGATCAGAAAGCCACTTTTATCTCCCGGGAACATCTTGAAGTGCAACCCTCCTGCTGCTGCCGCTGTGAGATGGTGCACCGCGGAACGGCTCGCTCTCTTTCCATCCATAGAAACACGGTTCATAAACCCTTAAAAAAGAAAACCCAGTCCAGGGTGCAGGTTGTTTGCTCGTTGGTATGATACGGTAGTCTATAACGTGCGGATTGCCCCGTGTAGGGGTACTGTATATGTTCGCCCATCTGTCTGAACCATCTGCATTATGTCGATGTCGTTGGGCATGAGTATGAGTGTTTATAGGAAGAGGCATACCGGTAGTGTGTGTGTTCTGGCCTAGTGTGTCTTCATTGTTCCATACGGGCGCTCGAGATTTACGTCCCACCGGCCAAACGGGGGCCAAATGCTGTAGGCAAGAGTAACACTCGAGATGATAGGATACTACTGTTGAGGGATTCTGTAGGCCTCACTGGTTGGCAAGCTGGCAAGAACTCACTCCCCTTTAGTCTATGTGCTATGAAGGTGTCATTGAATATAGCCGTTCCAGTACCCACAATAACCTACCCTATTAATTCTATTAATTTGCCTTATCAAATTTTGGTAGGTTAGGAGGCGGAAGAAAGACAGAGTCAGCCACACGGTATGATTCCCCACTCGATGGATGTGCGCTTGCCAATACTATACAATCTGAGCGGGAGAGGGACATTCAGCCTAGGGGTTGAAAAGCGTTCATGTTAGTTCTTCAGTCCTAGGCTACCGGTAAGTGTCCGCAACGCAGGCAAAACTCTTTTGTTTTTCTGCAGCCAGAGACCACAATGAACCGGGTCATGAATAAGCACCGTCGGGCCAACATTTTTGACCCCTTGGTGTTTGTTCTCTCGGTGGGCGATAGTTACTGGGAATGGTATCATAGCTTGATCGGGTGTTTATCAACCATGGTATGTATATCACTCTGAATATGATCAACTTGTCACCGGCGCTCAAGACTCCTAGCTGGTAGCAAATAGCAGTTGAACGATGGACACAACAGTTCTGTCTCAATAGTCTAACTTTAGCACAACATTGGGCACACAGTGAGCTATCATATCTACATTGACGGACTGGAGCACTTTTTGACGTGCCATCATATAAAAGAAATGCTCTTTTTCCCGAGAATCTAGTTTTTTATCATATATAGTGCAGGAAGCCTGTAAGTTGGGCCAGTCAAAATGGTGCAATGTGGCAATATTTCGCAACGAAAATGCCATAAAAAATAATCGGGGAAGTGCCATTTTTCTTGCATGCCAAACAGGATCTAAAACTTGATAGGAGCGCTTTAATTGGGTCTTGGCATCTCTATTTCCATATTATCACTGTAATTTATAGTGGTGGGTCGAGTCTTTGTCTATTGGTAAGAAAAATAAAAAAACTCCACACACACACCTTTGAGGCTCAAAAGCCTGGCAGGAGGAGAACGCCTTGACGCCATTATGTGTAACCCGAAATACTCAGGGTTGAAAGCATACGGAGGTACAGGGCATAAGTTTTGTAGGTTCCACAAGCGAAGTTTGCTGCCCTCACCCCCTGTGTAACCTACAAAACTTATGCCCTGTACCTCCGTAGATAGCTGTGTCTTTCTTGGGGCTCTGCCGGTAATTGAGTACGGTGTCGTATCATACCTAAGCAAGCATAAAGCGGTGTCCAACGTCGGATAAATTGTTGAAGAAAGCAAAGTAATCACGTATGATACCCTCCGTTTGTAATATATAATCTTTCGGTTCGCTTGATTATCTGGAATATGCCCCCGTTGGGACCTTGTATGATATTATATAGTGTGCGTGCACGTAGTCTGCAAAGGTGCGGGGTCCCGGGTTTGGGAACTGGGCGCAAGCGTGATAGCTTGAAGAGTTTTCATGTCTGCTATAAGATCCTACTTTTGTCTACTCTTTCCTTCGCATCACCTAGTTTTTAACTGCGGTGACTCCACCTACCGCCCCTATATCCTCCGCAAGCAAGAGTCCATTAATACGTCTGCTCATGGCTTCTCCTGTCGCTCCGACAACAATTGCTGAGCTCCAAGCCTTGATCAACACGCACCCTATCATCGACAATCACGCCCACAACCTTCTCCGCAATACAGATTCAACCTCTTATCCCCTCGAATCCATAGTATCCGAAGCGTCTGGGCCCGCCCTCAACGATGCCGCCCGTACCCTCGCGCACGCCCGAGCCGTCACCCAACTTTCTGGCTTGCTGGCTTGTGCTCCAACTTGGGAAGCAATTAAAGACAAACGCAGGGCTGTCGATTATGAAGCGTGGACTAGGAAATGTCTCTCGGGAACTCAGTGTCTGCTCATAGACGATGGACTGGATGGGGAAGCGGTGCATCCTTACGATTGGCATGACCGCTATACCTCGTCACCTTCAAAGCGTCTTGTTCGAATCGAGAAGCTTGCTGAACAGACACTTCGTGAATTTGCCCCTGTCTTCAAGGAAGACGGGAGCGGCAATTCGCTAGAAGGGGATTTGGGTTACAGTGCGGAAGCGGAGCTATTCAATCGATGGTCTGAACGGTTTGCCGGGTTGATCAATGCTGCTGTTCAAGACCCAGCAGTTGCGGGATTCAAGTCTATTATTTGTTATCGGAGCGGGCTCGACATCGCCAGTGAGACGACAGGGGGGTTGCTTTTAGGGGCGGTAAAGAATGCTTTGCGGAGATCTAGGAGACATGGCGCGCGATATAGGATTCGTGATAAAATTTTGGGGGATTTCCTGGTGTGCGAAGTTGCTAGAATCATCGCAAAGAGCGGATCTTGGAAGCCCTTGCAATTACACACCGGATTAGGGGATAATGATCTCAATATTAGGAAGGCTAATCCTGCGTGCGTGCCTCCCGCTTTGTGCAATCCATTCTCCTCACTAATTGCTTAGCTATTTGCAAGCCTTTATCAAGGAGAACCCGGATGTCCCGATTGTCCTATTGCACTCCTCCTATCCCTTTACCCGTGAGGCCGGGTACCTTGTATCTGTGTATAAGAACGTATATCTTGATATTGGGGAAGTCTTTCCTATGATTTCCAAAGACGGGCAAAAATCTGTTATCAAGCAATGTCTAGAGTGTACGCCGGCCAATAAGCTCCTCTGGAGCACTGATGGTCATTGGTTCCCAGAGGGATTTGCCCTGGCAAACATACAGATACGTGAAGTATTAGGTGAGGTGTGTGTTTCCTGCGCTCTATCGAGAAACGTTTGTACCATGGCCTCACGTGTCGCTATTTTATCAACAGGTTCTTTCAAAGTGCGTAGCAAAGGGTCAGTTGACTGTTCCCCAAGCGGCGGATTTTGTCAGAGACCTGCTCTTCGAGAACTCCAATAAGCTCTACAGACTAAACCTCAATCCTATCTTCACTCCTACAATTAATCTTGTCGGCCACTCACTCTCGACTAACCAAGGGATGCAAGTTCTCTCTGAATTTCTCTACAAGAATCCTCATGTCAAATACTTTCGTCTGCAATGGGTGGATTACACCAACACTCTCCGTCTCAGGCTTGTGACTCTAGCACAAATGAACAAGATGGTTTCGGAGGACACCACTCTGACGGTGACCAAAGCCGTCCTATCGCTCCTGCAAGACGACTCCCCGACAGATGACTTCACACCTGCTGGCAGATATAATCTTGTCCCGGATTGGTCGAGTTTGAGGACTTGCCCCGGAGAGTCTGATGTTCCGGAGAAAAACCCCAAATACGCGAGTGTGATGTGCTTCTTCAAGGACAATAAACAAGAAGTAGATACCTGTCCACGTACTATACTTTCCCGAGCGGTTCGGCGGGCTAGAGAAGAACACGAGGTGGACTTCCTCATCGGGTGGGAAACCGAAGTAGTCTTCCTTAATAAGGCCGGTCTCGGGGCTGCCAGCGAAACGCACGCCTGGAGCACTGCTCAATCCTTACACAATCACTGCCTCAAAGCTCTCGAACAAATAGTCGATGCGCTCGAAGCATCTGGGATAGAAGTCCTTCTATTCCACCCCGAGAGTGCGCCATCTCAGTACGAGATTGTTACGGGCCCACTCCCACCTCTTGAATCTATCGATGCACTCTACCATACTCGCGAGACAATTGCGCGCATTTGTTCCCACCACAACCTTCGTGCTACACTTCATCCAAAGCCCTTCAAAGGCGCCGCTGGTACTGCTGCGCACATGCATATATCGATGACACCGCCGACAGAACCAATCCAAAACGCTTTCTTTGCAGGCGTGCTATCCCACCTTGGGTCTCTAGCAGCACTGACGCTACCACAATCAGCCAGCTATGAGAGGCTTAAGGATAGCTGCTGGTCGGGGGGCACCTGGATTGCTTGGGGAGAGGAAAATAGGGAAGTTCCCCTAAGGCAGGTGAACAAGGGGGAAGCCCACTGGGAAATTCGATGTATTGATGGGCTTGCAAACGCTTATCTCGCTGCCGCCGGCATCATCTCAGCTGGGTGCATGGGTATGTTAGACGGGATAAAATTGCCCAGCGAGAGCTGTAACTGTAATACCTCCTCACTTTCTCCCTACTTTATCTATCGCAAGAATGCTAATAACTCTAGCCGACCCATCCAAATTGACATCTCAGGAACGTCACGACTTAGGAATCACTAGGCAGCTCCCTGATGGGATAGGCAAAGCGATGGAACTTTTGAAAGTCGACAAGAAGTTGAAAGCTCGGATTGGTGAGGCCTGTATGGCAAAGTACATCATAACGAAGAAAGCTGAAATTGCGGCCCTTGAAGGAAAAGGGACTTCCGTACGGGAGTGGATTATCGATAGGTATTAGATGATTGGGGAGCTGTATTGTTGTTTCGAGGGGATTTTATATCAATCTAAATCTTTAGTCTGAGCGATATTATATTACGGGGGCTCTGAAATAGTGCCCTAGCTGCGTTGTATGGCTGTTTCGCTGGGTTCTTGTTCCTCGCCATTCTTGGCTTGTGCTAATTATAAATTTATGTCACGGCTTTTCATGAATTCGCAACCTTCCCTCACCTGTGGTACTATTCGTGATCCCCTAAACGGGATTAGCGGGGGTCAGGAATATCATGCCTCACAAACCATTACCCACCGTTTAGGATCTAGCGTCTGCTCTAGCCTCCCACAGTGCTTACACATCGCGTTGAAGCTGCATCTCTGGGTTTAAATTCCTCCAAGAATTTCAATTGAACGAACGAACTACCCTAGAACGACTAAACACAGACAAGATACTCCCCGCAACCTACCAAATCCCCCAAATGACCTTCCCTTTCGCACCAACCATTGCCTACCAGCGTAGTTCCGTTAACCAAGTCATGTGCTTTTATGATCAGGTCCCATCGTAGCTGCAACAAAAAAAAATGATTCATTAGCCTACCTTGTCTGTTCCAGTATGCTCCAAATCGGATGAGGGTTGATTTATACTGACTATCTCCTAAGCACCAGAAGTGTCAATCGCGACAGGATTGAATTCAATAGATCCGCGACCAGGAATCTCCAATCCGAGACCAACAGAAATTCCGCTCCCAGTGAACCGGGAAGGAGGATTGCTAGGAATAGGGTGTAGGATACTCGCCTTTTTAGAGATGCTGCTGCTAAAGGCGGTTTTGGAACCGAGATACAGAGTTATGGAAGTTACAGTGGCATTTCCACCGGAAAGGCCGACACGGACAGTCTGCAGCCATAGCGTTTCTTCTTGTGGGCTGGGCAAAGGGAAGAAAACCAGGGAATCGACTTTTTCGGATGTCAAATTCTCCACTTTTGAAGTGCCAGGCAAATACTGAACTGAGAGTTGGGGAGTGGCGTTGACTCTGATACCATGACCGTGGATAGAGATAATTCCTGTTGACACTTTTTCTTCTTGATAATATGTGCCGGTGGTTATGTTGTTACAATTTTTCTAGAGAAAGATTAGCAACTACGGCCAAAGGTTGTGTGGAAGCAAGTATAGAAATCGGTGCCTACGGTTTTGCAGAAGCTGTGGAGATATTTTCTGGAAGAAGGCAAGAGCTGATGGGGGATGTGATTGCTACGGGGGAAATCCTACATCTTAAATACTCTGAGCAGGCCCTCCAAACATTTAACTTACTGTCTTGTATGTAGTGCAGGGTCAGCCAAAACCGCTATCAAGAATGACGGACTCCCTATCTGGGGGTTACGATTAACAAATTACAAGAGTGAGTGTGCCTGTTGTGCAGGTGAAAGAAAAAAAAGAAGTATAAATTAAAACCTCATAGCTGAGCTCACATAGTTCCCCCCTCCTCGCCCGGGGGGTATCAATAGATATCGACCGCAGTCCATCTCATGACGTACGTGATACTGATAAGATGCTGACCCCGCAAGCCATATCTTTCATATCTAGCGGACTCGAGGGTCCAGCCCGTCCGTTTTCTGGTCCGGGCGGGACGGGCGGCTCTACCTGAAAGGACGCAGGGGACAGGCAGGCTGGACCGCAGGCGTCTCAGGTTGCGGAATTTCCCGGCTAATTCCGGATGATGATGGGCGGCCCCTGCAGGTAATACGGGTGGGGACTGCAGGTACGGTCCGGGAGTTACCTATCCACAGAGGGCTGCCTGGACCTACCGTCACCCTCTTAGACGGCAGTCTTTTCCCAAAGGAAGGCCCAACAGCCTGAGACACATGCCCGGGACGGCCGGGACTGGAGTCCAGCGGGTGCCTACAGGGACTGGTTGGACGCTTGGGATCACTACTCATATCTCTGTAGGTCTGTCTCCGCAGCAATTTGAACATATATATGCATGTCTATTTATCGTAGCTCTTGTATATCATTCTTGACCTGTGTGCAATTGCTTCCCGCTTACCGGAGCCAACATACCTGCATCTCTTAGTTTCCGTCAGATTCTGTCAAACATTCAATAGTGCTACTACAAGTTCAACTGGATTTAGTTATCACTCAGGGCTGGTGTCTGCAAACCGCGAACTCTCTCTAAAACCTCACTACAGACAGCTCATAAGTTAACTTACGTAATAACCCAAGTTCTAATAGTTTAGTTAGTCAATAATATTCAGAATAGAAATTCATTGAGGGCCTCGGAATGATTGGTCCGTCCATGGTGGAAGTGGCTTGAGTCCTATCCCTTGGGTAGTGTAAACTGGTAAAAAATTCAGTCCCAGGCAGACTAAGTTGGATGTGGAAGAGTTGGGTTTTGTGATTCGTTGAGCGCTTGGCAGCTCTGGGGGCCGCTGAGTCTGTTCTTGTATGAAAAGTCCAATTTTGGAAAACCAATGATATCTATTCGGCAGCAACTTTTGGCTCGGAGAAGTGCACCTGGGATAGAATATTACTGTTTCACACCACAACCCAAGGGGTAACTGCCCCTATTATTACGTAGGGATAGAGACTTCATACGCACTGATCAAGGTCCTCGATAATATATTAGTGAGTGTGGGAGCGAAATCCATTTCTCTCTTACCTAGAGCAGCTCCAGTTGGCCCTGCAGATGGCAACGAGATATCCAATTGCTATCCTCTAGCATCGTAAGGCTGTCTTTACCCCGCTCTCTCAAGATCACTTGTAGGATGAAAAAAGCTCACCCGCCGCGTTTAAACGATGCCCCTTTTTTTATCCTCATTCGCAACCCATTACCTTTTCTTTCTTGAAGCGGTAGGAACGAGGGGAGCCATGGCCCACGCGGTAACCGGGGAGAAGGGGATCTGAGCCCAGGAGTGCTTTGCCACCCCAGACACCCTATTAGTTAGTCCGATTTAACTAGCAGTTCCTCTATTACCCCTACACCATTGATTCCCTAACAGGGAGCAGTGACCCCTTCATCGTTAGTCACTCGTATCATAGTTGGTATGACCGGATTGTAGTGGTGGCTAGTATGATACTTGGATGTGTGGCCTACTACCGTATTAACTCGCATAAGAGAACGGTGTGCTAGTATGTTGATTTAGAGTCTGGCATGAGTTGCGTAAACTGAATCCTGCCAAGTGCCAAGAAAACGCGGCTGAGGAGAGAGAATGGCTTTTGATCCTTATACAGTGGGGGAAGTCTTTAACAGGAGCACTCGGACCTGCGAAGTGAATGTTGTCGGTCCTCCGGTTTAAGACTTCCCTCACCTTATTCCTTCTTTAATTTCTCGTACATTTATTCTTCTTGCACAGACCTCTCCCCTTATTGCGACTTCCATTCCGTGATGTTTTACCTTAAATTGACCTACTAGCACACCGTTCTCTTATACGAGTTAATACGGTATGCCCTAGAATTGGTTACAGAGCACCACTATTAATATAAATACCATACTGTACCGTCCTCGATTAACTTCTTTTTGTTCCCTCCGAAGATAGAGCAAGCTAGGCGTTAATTGCTTTAATCAGTAAAAATTTCTTACTATATCCTCTTAGGAATAATTGTCGCATCGGATATTAAGGACCGGGTGAGAATCTGTGAGATATGTCACTTTAAGAACCGGGAAGGAGTGGGCGAGTGAGTGGGTAGAAGTGGTTATAATAGTTAACAGAGCTCGGGGGGGTACTTTTTCTTCCTATTATTTCATTCACTCTCGACAGCTAGGTTACCGCACTGTGTCCTGGGTGGTTATGCGGTACTTATCATCGTGAGAGAATAATTCCAACTAAGCACTATGCCACTCACCACGAAAGGCGTTTCCTCATACTCACGAGGATGGTGTGGACCTTATAATGGCCTTTATCGCCCCGCCTTTAGTCATTATTTTTCACCACTCTTCCACCCCCGCCCCTGATAACCTAGCCCCCTTTCATCTATCACACCTTTCAACTACAGCTTGATATACGATCTAACGTATACATTCATTGTCCACCTTAATCTCACCCCGACAGCTACCACAGTATACATCATACCGGCGAATATTACCAAGCCCCAGCTTCCCCCGAACTCCTCTTCAAACCCCCCTCCCAACTGCCTCCACAAAACAGGGTCAAACAGGTCCTGCTAATAGATCTCTCCAAAGCAGCTCCAACACCAGGCCTCCTCCCAGCAGCGTCGCTGGCTTATTCCGTCCATGAGGTGCTAACGCATCCGTACATGTACACGGAAACGCTCCTAGTGGGATCAAGCAAGCTGCGAACAGTGATCGCAAGCTGGTTGGGCAGCTACTACGCTCCTAACGGAGGAGCTATCGATGAAGCGAGGATTGCGGTGACGATGAGCGTCCAGGATGGTGCCCTAGCCGCTATTCCGGGAAGGTTCATAGACCCTGTATAGACTAGAACCGTGCGCGCGGCGTATCATACCTACCGAAGTGGAGTGGCCGAAGAGCGCGCTGCTGGGATGTAGGGCTGGGTGGAAAGTGATGGAGGTAGTTGCACGATTCGTTAGGAATGTGTTGAACGGAGGAGATGTTGGAGTTGTATTAAGTTAAGTTGTCTATGGAGGTTGCTAGCTACGGTTCCCTCTGGTGGGGAAAACTCTGCTCTCTACATGTGATACCCATATGTCTCCGCATATGCCCTAATCATCCATACTTACCCTAAAACGTTCACCCATCCACACTTCTATATTCCTCCATACATGCCCGCGCTGCCTATCAGCCTGCGGTATCTCTGCTCCTATTGCAGTGCTCTACTACTAGGATAATAATACCATCAGAAAGCTTAGGACCTTACCTGAAGGTAACAATGGTGGAGGGATCGATGTTGAGATGTTTAGGAGTGGGCTTCAGGAAGAAGAGGATAGGGCTCTCTCATCTAGTAACCTTTGCCGGGTTGCGGTGCACCCGAAGCAATTGCGGATATTATAGAGCATTGACAATAACGGATGATGGTGATGATGATGATGATGGAAAAAGCAGATTTTCAAGACAGGAAACAAATATCCCAAGATATACAAGTTAATTATCTACCTGCAGCCTACTTTTAAGAACGCTACCGGTTCTACAATACCTTTACCTGTTCGCAGGCGACTAGTAGAGCTGGCGCGCGAGTATGATATTCTCATTTTTGAGGAAGAGGACTTTGATTTTCTTAGATAGGGGGAAGGAGCGCAGAGCCTCCGATACCTCGCCTTTGCGATATCGAAAAGGTTATGATGGGTGATGCTGGCGCAATTAACTGTGGGAGTTTTAGCAGGGCAATTATGCCGGGATGTAGGGTTGGCTGGATCGAAGGGTTTAAATGTTTTGTGGAGGAATCCGAGAAGGCGTGAGTTGGTTGCCCGAATCGTTAGTTTTAGGAACTAGAAATGCTGACTAGAATAGGAATTCGACAAAGGGCTCGCAGATCATGGAGGCGACTATGTGGAATTTGCTAAGTACAAAGACCTTACAATCGCATCTTTCCGACGTGTTGATATCAGTGTATCGAAAATGGCATTCAGCAGTTGTTTCAGCAATAACGACATCCCTGCCCCGCGGGGTAAACCTTATCACCGACACAAGTTATACCTCCGGCGGTTGGTATCTCTGGATGGAATTACCTAACTATTGTGATGGGAGCTTCCGAGACCGCCTCAGAGTGGACTATAACCTTATCCTTGCTGCTGGCAACGAGTTTGAGGCGGGTTTGGGAGATTTTGCTGTAATTTACATTTCCTTGGAAGCCGAAAATGAGCTTGTTGAAGCGATGAGAGGAGCCTCACGGTGCTTGCAGGGTATTGGACCTAGGCACCCTGTTAGAGGAGCGGAGACAAAGGATCTTGGCGCGGAGCAGTCATTTCCCCCTTGATTTCAACCCTCCCGCCGGCTGTGCTGGGCAGGAATGGTTATAGACGGGGAGCCCACAATATTTTCTCACATAACCCCGGTAGAGCACCATACTTTATCCCAGTGTTTGCTCCCGTCCACGAGCCAGTATCTGTAACACGGTAGGGTTTCTTATGTTCCAGCTAGAGTTAAGATTAATATTGCTGGAACCGAGTTGAGGTGGAATAGTTGGCTATTTAGGACACATGAAATATTTCCGTCATGCGCCAGGTGGAGGCTCAGTCCGTGGGAGTTGCTGCCTGCAAGCGTGGCTGGTAGCTTTTTTGGAGAATAAAACTTCTGGCTTACCTGCTCGAAGTACAGTCTAGATATGCTGTCCAATTCTCTTAAAATCAGGATCACCCCCGCATCAGTTGATTGAACCCTATTGATGGAAATTGGAATTTGTAAAGGGATCTGTCACCTTACTCGCAACTTATATCTCGTGAATGTGGCCCGGGCGGGCCTGCGCCCTCCCAATCCTTTCACAATCCTAGCCCTGTTGAACGCCATCATAAATGCAAACCCGCCACCACCGGATTGGTATCCCCTGTCCCAACTCTCTGAAGTGCTTTGAAAACGTCACCTAGTACCATATAGCAGCATCAATGATGTCTACCACCTCTCCTCTTACCAATCCCCGTTCTCTGACCTACTAATTCCCCCCTCAACTCCCCCACACAACTCCCCGAATTGCCGGTAGTTTGCCAGAAAATACCCTTAAAATGCCACCACCCCCACCCCCACGGTTTCTAAACATACCATATAAGCCAGTTAGGATCTCACTTTATCTCCCGCAGTGTTCAGACTCGTACCCGAGAGTTCAATTTCTCCTACCATCACTTTCAACATCTCTCAGAAGTCAGTACCAACCTCAGCTATCAGAATGGCACTGGTGAAGGGCTCTCAAGACGGATAATACGGGATTAGAGTCTTACTATAACGAAATTTGTAAGGTGAGGGATAAGGATTCAAAGACCCTATAGAGGAACCAATTTGCTTGGGAGTTGGCAAGGAAGCCTATTCGTAAGGCAGGTTCTATACCGGGTCATTAGTAGTGGTAAAGATACTAATGATTCACAGGGGTTGGTGGTCTACCTCGCTATGGAAAAGCACCTTCCAGAAGGGAAAGGCATCACTCAGAAAGACGCCGTCAAGAGCGATGAGGCGATCCCACACCTCCATTATCCCCCTCCTCTCAATCCATGCTAGCACCTATAACTCAAAATCTAATTGAAATCTTTCCAAGTATTCTTCCGACAGGCCACAACCTCTGGCCAAAACTACCCAGTCTCTCCTGCACACCTCTCCCAACTAATAATTAGGGAGGAGGTCGCGGACTTGCCCGCACTTGAGGAAGGTCTACGAAGAGAGAGCAAGTACTATAACAGCTAGAGTCTAATCAAAAGGTTTAAGCGAGGGAGGATGTTCATGCAACTCTCGGCCTCACCCGAGGACTCGAGATAAGCCGCCGTTCGAGACCGATGTGGCCATTGGGTGAGGCTGGTAGACAGGTTTGTGGATTCCTCCAGAAGTTTACAAAGCGGCCAAGTTCTGAGATTGGGGCTTTTGCTCATGGGATGTCACTCGGGAGCTTTTGGTCGCAGGTTGCATGATAAACAATACTAAGGTAATGATCGAGGATATAGGTTTTAAGCAGAGGAGTGGAGCAGCTCAAGTGAGGACACAGAGTCTGTATTAAGAAGTAAAGAAGTACATGACTAATTTTGAGTGTGTAGAAGGGAAGGTCTTGGGGAAAGCCAAGAACAGGAAGTAATTTAGGCGAAGAAAAGATTGGAGGGAAGGGGAAACGAATCAGAGAAAACTTTCCATAGCTTGCATGTCCCTCCGCTGCATCAGAATGCGGGCGCTCCCCATACCAATTGCGGCTATTTCCAACACATTTGTTGGAGATAGAGTGTGCGTGATGAGGGGCCGGAGAGAAAGTAAAGACTCGATACAGACGGGAACAGGGGTGCTAAGGGGTGATAAAAAGGGACCTAGTATGTTATATCTACTCTTTCATTACTACTTGGGCTTAGGTCATTGTACTTATACCTATGAGAAATACACAGCGCCAATGATATGAGACCCGCTATTTCCTCCCGGACATACTGTACTTCCGCCGCACTGAAGCAATATTCTCAACAGTATTGTACCCGAGTATGATAGTATATCGGTAGCAACACCTCCTGCTTAAAGACAAGTTAAAGAATTAAAATACTCTTTCAATACTCAAGAAGCGCTACAACTGTCTCTAGCCTTTCTTATTAGAGTCAGAGTAAATTAAGTTAGTTCAAGTGAATCAAGCGTGAATACCACCCAGAAACATATTTCAACCCCCCCTCGAAGAACTCCTTCCGAAACCAGTTAAGCTCTATTCTTTTACTTATGCTAGTGGCCCCACGACGACGGTTGCTTCATACAAATCTCTACCCCGCTGGTGTGCCGAACCTATTTACAAAACCTACCCTTCTCATACAGAAACTTGCTGGAGACAAGGGAAGGAGTCCTCCAAAATGTACCGAAATTCCCGGATGCTCGCATAAGTATCGAAAGATAGGCCCCAGTCCCAAACCTTCTATCCCTCTGGCAGCCCCCAAGGAGCCTTCCTCTAGTACTAGTGAGATCTTTTTTTTTTTTTACAGTTTGTTTCCCACTCCAGATGACAACGACTCTAAGACAAGGCGTGTATAGGTGCTATGCAAATGCCACGATGCGCTTGCTCCAGTACTAGTATTTGTATATGTTCCACCCATACACCATTCCTAGGGAAGACCCCTCCATGTAACAATGGTGAGGCGGTGAGGGACCTTCATAACGCACTCCTTAATCCGATTGATCCTAACAACATTAGATAGAAGTTCTACATCTAGTACTATATCTAGAACTTCTTTAAGCGCTCTCCCATCCCCTCTATATTTCCCGAAACTCCGGGGAGCACCCTCGAGGAGTCAGGCTTTTGTAACACTCCTTTCCTTCTTCTTGGGAAAAATGCGAAAATCAACTCAACAGTGAATAAGTATTTGGGGAGAGACGGCGTCAGGAGCGAATCTACCTCCAGAACCAAGAAGCAGGTCATAGAGCAAAAGTATCGTCAGCCCGTAGGCTCTACAGCACCAAGAACATAAGTATTTAAAATTTTGACTTAAATAAGTGAGAAGAAAATCCTTCTCTTCGAGGTCCAATGGTTCTGGGAAGGTGCCCTTTTTAGCCGGAGGATATTTACGAGTAATGCCTGCCCATAAATATCTAAGGAACTTTTTTTGCTCTGCTAGCGCAGCTCAGAAATTCCAGTGACCCCCCCCGGCGCGAGAATAAGGGTGATGAAGGTGGCGCGATCGCGTAGGGGTGGTGATAGGAGGGATGATGCCTAGGCGTATGTTCTACTCTATTGAGGTTGCTAGCTAACTGCTAATTAAGGCCCTGTTTGGCAGGCCATTTTTTCCTGAAAACAAAGTATTCGTTAGGACAAAAATACTCAAAATACCTGTGTTCGGCATGTCTAAAGGTAGCTTTTTTTTCTTTCAATTGAATCATAGGCCTGTTTTTCTTTCTCTAGGGAACAAGAGGTAGAAACAAAGTGGAAGATTGTATCTATAGAGTTTGATTTACAAAAGCAAAATTTTAATGAGTGTGATTTTGAAATTTAAATGGTCTGAGAACCCACTTTGCACTAGTGCATAGTGACTTACAAGCAGTGTTCGCAACGGGCCAGACCTGACTAGGAGGACTGGAGGCCGTCCGCGCCAGGCCAGACCGTCCAGATGTGAGGCAGTGGACTAGGCAGTCTAGTCAGGGGAAATGGCCGGACTGGACGGACTGGACTGGCCTGAAAATGGCCTACCAGAATTTGTAGGTAGTTGATAATAGGATTTTGTAGAAGCACTGGCATCACATCTCATGGATTTCAAAAAGGTCATTAGCTTGTCGGCTATTCAACTTCATTTTTTTCTTTTTCTCTCAATGCTACAGCACTGCTCAAGTTATCTGATTGAGTTTCTTCTTTATTTGAAAATTATTTCACTTAACTGTACGAACTTATACCATTTACCTCCCCACAGCCTGCTGTAGTTGTGTTAAGAATTTTTAAATCACAGTGATGGTAGCTGTAGGCGGACTGTAGGCGAACTATAGTCAGTCCAAACTGCTACTCCTATGGTCTATAGGACTGGAGTCTAACCTTACTCCCCTCACCTACTGGACTAGGCAGTCTGGGCACTACCGTGGACTGGACGGACTGGCCGCTTGCGAACACTGCTTAGAAGTAATATTTTGTCAGTGATTGTGGAAAAACAATAACTGTACAGTGATAGTGACAGGTTTAGAAGAAATACTGTGGTAAAAAAAACCAGAGAAAAATTCAGAGGGATAAAAATACGATGGCATCTGTGTGCGAGCCAATAACAGTGCTGTTTGTTTATTCTTTTACAACCAGAAATACTCAGAATAACTGGAAATATCATACCATGATATTTGTTGCCTGCCAAACAGGGCCTAAGTAGTGAAAACTTCTGCGTGTATAGCCCTATACATCCTTCTATGTCCTAAAACGTTTACATGTCCACACTTCAGTGTTCCTCCATACTATGTGCGCTTCCCTTTGTCTGTGCTCCTAATACAACACCCGATCACTGGGATTATTATATCATACCATCGAAGGGCAGTTCCGAATAGCTTGTGTCGCGTATGCTTTCCTTATTACGGGATCCCGTTTAGGCCAGGGCAGAATCACCGGCAGGGAGCCATCGCCAAATTCTGGGGGCTGCTCTGTGGCCTAAGTATGCGTTGTCCTCGCCACCGATTCGCAATGCCCACCCCTCACCCTCAGCTTTCGGGCAGTTATCTGTCCCGGCTCGCTCACCGGTACCCCAACTGCCCTCCCAATGCCAACTGTACCCCATATCGAGAGAGAGCCCACAAAAACCACGAACAACCATGAAGCCCCCAGGATATCATCGGGCTGGGGCTCCTCGGGGAAATTCGTATCAGGGCACTTTGCTCTAGTCTAGAGCTTTCGAAGGCTATAGCAGCGTCTGGTTTCCTCCTTTATGGTTTTAAATTTGTACGACAGTTCTTTATTATAAACTTCCAGAGAAGGAATATCCTAGGAGGGCCTCCTGCCTCCCTCCCCTCCCCAATAAATTATCCTAGACCATCCCATACATAGAATTATCCAAATTACATTGAAAAATTGCGGATTTCTAGGTAAGGGGAGAGATACTGATACTCTTACAAAAGTCAATAGTCATCCAGATCTGGTATCGTAAGAACTCGAATAGGATATGAACGTGCTAGGACGTTGGAATTCCCTCTCTCGGTCATCTGAAGGGGTAACACAGCAAACTCAGCTCTCTATTGAGACAATATACTCAGCGACAATATACTAGGAGAGGCACTAGCATATTTACCTTCTATCCGAGATTTGACAGTATCTTACAATTTCTATCGCACACATTATGAGGTTGCATCGGCAGGTCCAAGCAAACATCTCCACCCTACATTGTTAGCAACTGCCGGGCTACTGTACGACCAGCCATAGCTAGTAGGAACAGGAGCCGACCAAAAACAAAGGGCGACAAAGGACACCCCACTTCCTCGAAACAACATGTTCGTCAGACAAATTGGTGTGAATTCTGTGGCAAAAGAAAAACAAAAAAACTAAGGTGCGGGTGAAAAAGCCTTCTGCAAAGATAAATCCCAAATATCCCCAACATCCCCGGCTCGTCCTATGCCCTGCACAGAAGAGGGGAAGGGAAAACAACGCTTGCATCATATGCATGCCACGGACCAATACAGTATTTCGCCTCCCGCTACAATTTGGTGAATGACGGGCCCCTCCAATCTCTCCAGTAGTAGTGTAAGCTACCCAATACTTCATAGCCCTCTCACTGCTAAGCATGGGCCAGGAGACCATTAAAAAGAGCCTGATCCAAATAGTGGGCTCAAGCCATCTAAAGAAAAAATATGGGGAATGAAAAGGAAGACTTTCATGATTGTGTTGGGGATCCTTATCTTCCTTATCATCGTGGTGGTGGCGAAAGGAGCAGAGGGCGAGCGGCAGCCACTACTGCAAAGAATAAGAGCATTTACGAAATCCGCGAAACCCCCGGTCATCAAACGAGCCCATCATTCTTTCACGCCTACCATCACGCTTCAAGCAACTCGGCAACAACAGAACCCAATTCCCGAAGTTGCTCTACTTCGTATTTTTTTCTCTTTTTCTTTTTCTTTCTTTAAAAAAAAAGAGAGGGGGGGAGAGAGAAGAAAAGAAGCACAGGGAGGGACAACTCAGCCTTGCATGGCACAGCCAGCAGAAATTACTCAAGCTTCTAATCACCTAAGAACCCTGATCCGACAGTTTTACATCCCCTATCACTCGGGGTTAGATTTTTAGTGAGGGGCCAATCTGTTTCTACTTTTTTATAGTGAGTAAACTAGGCCCGATGCGGGGACGTTAGTAAATTGGTCTAACATTCAGCCTTCTACACCGCTTCTAGTTACTCCCTTTTTGATAGTTTTTTAAGTTGTACTCACGTTTTAGCCAATCAAAAAAAATCGAGCCGACGCAGAACTTATCATACCAGGTAGTGAGCTTCTGTTTAATGGTGGAAGAGCGCAAATCAGAATTTATCCACTAACCGCGCTAGTATCACATCCCCCCATCCTCAACTACTGCTCACCAGTGCACCGCCACTCGAGATACAGTTGCACCTGGCTATAACGAACCACAAGAATTAAGACCCCAAAGTCTAGTCCCCTAATTTTTACTATAAGCGTTCACTATAGCAAGCTATCCAAATTCACTAGCGTAACTGCCAGATCCTGTTCCCCATATCCAGAGATTCGTTACAAGGAGGTCCGCTATAGCCAGGGAGACCGCATCCTGTAGGGTATACGCGCCTAACTCGATTAGGCGAACCACCAGAAGCGGATATGTCGACTTGGGTACTCGAGTAGGTCGTTCTAAGCAATGTTGCAACGAAGGGGGGGGTTGGATCAAAAAAGGATCGAAGGGCTGGAACGCGCTTTTTCGAACCGGGGGGTTATAAGATAGAACCCCTTCTAATAAAACAATAAATAATGACATTTGAAGCTAGTTGAAAGTAAAGAAACAAAAAATTTTTATAGTAAACGATAGCAAAGTGTGGTAAAAGAAGCAGGCAAACTAGGATTTATGACAAAGCAGACAATTCTTGATAATTTACTCCTCTTCCTAGCTTCTGAAGAATGGATATTTCCTGGTTTTTTTGCTTACTAAGTCTTTAAAGAACCCCTTAATATAATATATTTGTACTAACAGGAAGCATTCCAGTCCTGGCTATCTATCCTACGGCTGTACATTCCCGAAGTACGCCAGTTCATCCCTCATACCTAAATAAATAAACAAAACAAAAACAAAACAAAACAAAACACAAATAAACAAACACAACAAATCTCATGTCCGGCATGATCCTAACAACACACTCTCACACTTCCTATAACACCCTTCAACCGTCCTCACATGCAATCCTATACCAAACTTCAACATATTTTTACCACATCCCACACAATCTATCCTCTTCTCCTTACAACCATCTTTAAACCATCTAATAACAAGAGCAGTCTTGTATTCCTCATCCCACTTATCCCATCCTTGGATTGTTTCTTCCCAAAACAATCTTCTCCAGGTATCCCCGCACTCTTTCCTTCTCTTCAAATGTACCCATAAACCAGAACCACCTGGTCTCGTGGTACTCCCTCCCCCAAAGTTACCACCGCAACCCCTACACTTCAGCTCCTTCTCGTCCGCGAAGAAAAATTCACCTTTGTCTAACACTCGAACTCCCTTAAGACATCTTCCTTTGTGAATCTTCCCGCACTTGTCACATCCTCTCGCAACTGCCTTTTCTGTGACACCTCGTCCATTCCGCTCGATCGTGATCGTGTTATCGAATGGATTCCCGTACATGACTGTCTCGTTCTGTTGTTCCGGAAGGTTGGTAGGTATTCCCATTCCCAAATACTCGTTCCTTACCCACCATCCCTTCCATTTCTCCAACTCCTTGTCATTATACAGGCTCTCCTCTTCCGGCCTATCTTTATCATACCGGTTACAGTGTAATAGGTGGTGTCTCTTATCACTGTCGTCACAATCCTCGTGTTCGCCATCGCATACCCCCGACCGGAGCCTCATGAGGACATTGTAGTCCATCCTACTCAACCTCTTCATATGTTTGGGTCTACCGGGATTTCGTCGATAATAATTGTGTCCTCCCTTGTCGTGCATATCTTGCCATTCAGCCGTCCGGATTTCCCTTAGGAGGGTCGTTTGGTCGACATTATAGTCCACCTCCTTCCATCTCCCATTTTCGTTCAGCCTTCTGTTTTTGTATGCTTTGGCCACACGGTCCGCCGCCTCGTTTCCGTACACTCCCTTGTGTCCCGGGATCCAATCCATCCTCACACTTTCCCACCCGTCCAAGCATTCTGCCAATTTGTCCCACAAGGACGATGATGTTCCTTCATTCTTCATCAATTTAATCATCTCCAAACCTGTCATACTGTCCGAAAACAGCCTAATCCTCTTCTTCCCTAGCCTTTCCAAGTCTTTTAATGCCATGATAATTGCACTAATCTCAATCTTGGTAATGCTCCACGAGTCTGGGACTCTCATTCCATGCTCTTCCTCAATCAGCCCGTTCTCCGCCACTACCACCCAAGATGCTGCCGCCATCCCATGGTTTTTGGCCCTGTCTGTATAGCACCATACCTCCTCCTCCGGAACACGATTCTCAGAAGCGTCACCGTGTTCTTTAATCGCCTTATCCTTGTCTTTTATGATGTATACTCCCGGGGTTGTTCTGATAACCTTTTCCGACAACAACATCTGTTCCACAACCCTATTGTCCTTCCATTCCTCCGCCACTTTTCCATACCACGGGTAATCTTTCCCGTACTTCCATTTAATATGCCTCGCATATCCTTTCCTTTGCGCCATCCTGGCCACTACTTCCACTGGCACAGATCCTGTTTCGGCCCATAGAATTTTGTTGGCATATCTTCTCGGCGCTCGGAATACCGACCGTAACGTATCGTTCACCTCGACTTGGACTTGCTGGACCAATTTGGAGAACCTCGACACAAATTCCAGCCCGTAGTACACCGTTGGAAAATAAACCGATTGTATCAGCCTCATACATTCCCATGCCCCTAGGCCTCCTTCGCTCCCGTATCTCCTACTTATCGCTCCGATTCTTCTTCTAACCCCCATACCTCTTTCCAGCCAATACTCTATATGGCCCTTCAACCCCCGGTCCTTCCCTAACCTATACCCTATTATCCTTATCTCCTTCACCTCTCGTGTTGACACCCCTTCTATCTCCATACTTCCCCAGTCCTCCTCCCCGAACCCAATCCATTCAATCTTTTTGGGGCTGAAGCTCATTCCCCTTCCCTGTGCAACTTCATTGCACATTCCGAAATACTCTCTCAACCCCTCTTTGGTCGAGTCGATCCGATCCGTGCTTATCAATATAGCCCTGTCGTCGACATAGCTCGAAACCATGGCCCTAAAGTTGATTCTTGTTTGTATTCTCGGTCTGAATAGGTCCGCGACGTAAATTCCGAATAAGAACGGTGATAGTGGTGATCCTTGCGGAACCCCCTTGTTCAGGTGATAATCTTTAGTCATTCTTCCATTGAATCTTAACCTGATGCACCGATTCTTTGTCCACCTCTTCACCCACAATGTTAACCCCTCTGAACATCCTCTATCTTTCAGGATTTGACACAACATCCCAATGTCTACCCTGTCAAACCCACCTTCCACATCCATCGATAGCATCCCACACTTCATATTCCTATTATGCTCGACAAATTCGTAAATTTGTTTGAACATGTCATGTGTCGATCTATTCTTCCTCGATCCGTATTGGGTATCCTCCAGGTCCACCTCTTTGACCATTTTACCAAGGATCACTCTTTCCACCACCTTAGCCACGACTGGTAACAAATGTATCATCCTCCATGATTTTACCACATCGTATCTTTCCTTGTCCCCCTTTTTGATCAGAACTGTTTCTGCTTTATGCCAGTCCTTTACATCTTCCCTCATCATACTTTCTAACCCTTCCAACATTCCTTCCTTATCCGACTTGTGCCAAAATCTCAGGAGTGGGTAACTCATTCGGTCGATCCCGGCCGCGGTGTTTCTTGGTGATGTGTCCAGCGCAAACTTAAGCTCCCCTTCGGTCATCCTTATATCCACAATTTCCCTCTCGAAGTTCACCTCTCCTCCCGGTTGTAGTTGTTCCGCTATGAGTTGCCCGATCTATTCGTGTTGAAAAACTTTTGTACCGTTTTCACTAATCATAGGCGGTATTGCTCTTCGTCCTTCAAGGCATTTGACTATCTTGAAGATATCTTTATCTTTCTTTTGGCTAAGGACATCCTTCATGTACTCATAGCGGGTATTAATCAACCGGTGTCTGAACACTTTCCTCACCAACTTCCAGTCCTTGTCACCTTTTCTCCTCATCACTTTCATGTCTCTGTTCATCCTTTCCAACTCTTCTGTCCACCACTCATTTTTCCCTCTTGGTCTCCCTCCTGTGGGTAACGAGTTCATTATGGTCATCATTCCGTCCCAGGTTTTGTCTCCTTTCCCCGGTCCGACTTCCAGCTTTTTCAGGTCTTCTTCCATCTTTTTCCAGTTCACCTTTTTCCATGTCACGTTGGCGGTTGACATTCTATTCGGCTCTTCCAGGTTTATTCTTGTCATTTGTCCGCAGTGTTCAAGACCTGTTTTGTCTATAAGCTGAACTCTTGGTTGTTTGCCACCACTCTTGATCATCGTTAAGTCGATTGTTGATATCGTCCTGAAGGTAACCTTGTCGTGTTGCACAACATCAAAGTTATTGTCGTCCATCCACCTCGATAGTCGTCTTCCGTATACGTTCGTCGTGGTGTCTCCGCTTTTCGCCCCCCACCTGTGATTTCTTGCGTTGAAGTCTCCCATAACCATATCGCACCCACTCAACTTCCCCATCCCCAGGTTGATTTCCGCAACCCCTCTATCAGGCCTTATATAAGCCCCTCCTATCCTGATAGACTTCATCACCCCTTCATCATTCTTCCCCATCCCTTTCAAAACAACCATCCACTCATCATGTTCCTCAACTTCCACCCATCCCACCAAACCTTTTTTAACAAACACCTCCACCCCACTCCCCTTAACAAAAGAAACTAACTCATACATCCCATTTTCATGTTCCACAAACTCCCCATCCTTCCTCACCGGTCCATCAACAAAAATAAAAATATCTACAAAAAACAACACATTCATCACCATATTCCTATTTCCCTCACCTCCTCCAACATTTATGGTACATATGACAGCCCTCATTTAACAAATTAATGAGGTTACGTCACTTTCAACCCCGCCGACTTTCCTCGTTCTTGTTCTTGATGGTACCGAGGAAGATCGTTCTTTTCTCGGTATTGTTGTCTGGTTCCCCTTCTCCAAGTTGTTCCGCAGTTGTTCGTCAACTGGAGTTTTCCTGGTCGTTGGGTTCGTAATCTGGAACCTATTCCGACTTCTATCGTTAACCCCGTTGGCCGACGTATTGTCACTTTCCATCGGTGTTGCTTTCCCATATACCAGCGGTGTTGATCTGCCCCTCAACACGGTACATTCCCGGAATCCTGTATAATGTGAGTCGGATTCGCACAGGTTACACATTCTTCTGCAGTGCATGCACGCAACACCTTTCGGTGCTGGGCAGTCCATGATAGGACATTTGTGTTCCGTTGATAAGTGTTCCTTCCTGCACTATCTGCAAACCGGTTTACCTTTACATTCTGGGAGTGTATGTCCGACCGTACAACACTTGTCGCATAACGATGTATCCGTTTTTTCCCTCCATACCCGGCAGAATCTTTTCTTTCCAGCGACCAATATCTTGGGTTCGTCCTTCATCAGTATTCCTTTAAGGCAATCGTTCTCCTCGCAGAGTAGCGTCAAACCAGCAGTGGTTTGTTTCCTCTCTTTCATGATACCCAACTTACCAACCCATGAAGGTCTTGCTTCGACATGGATTCCAGGATTGCTTCTTTCAATGTCAGCAATCAACTGGTCAAAGCTATTCACCTCTTGCCAATCCTCAATCCTCCACTCCCTCCCGTATCCTCCCTTCATCAGAGGAACCATTGCCACATATACCTTAATCTTCTTGGTATCTCTAACAAATTCAAACTCTTCAAGTCCCATCTCCTCAAGGGCTTGTCTCATTACTACACCCGCCTTTACAAGGTCCACTGCGCTAGTTCTTGTCAGTGTTAGCTCAATATCCCCCCATCTATTCCTCCTGACGATACTAAAGTATCCATCAACGTTAAAGCCCTTCAAAGTCTGGTTTAACTTCACTCTCACATTCTCCGGTGATACACCCTCCGGCAGAGTGTGCCCAACACCTTTCTTACCCAAAAACTTTATTTTCAGGTGCCTCTCCCTCAGCGTAGGAACATCGTGTTTAACAATGTTCATTTTCTTGGCAACAGTCTTCCTTTCTGCTCTGCCAACAACCTTCGTAAACCCGTCTTTATCCCCCTCTTTGGCCACTGTTGACCAGCTTTTTTTGGGGATCTCGTTTCGCTCGTTCGTGAATGATCCGACGTTGCTTCGGTATGCTGGAATGTCAGCATTCTCGACTTTTTTCTCCATCACTTTTGATGATTCCCCTATTTCAACCTTTCTCTTCAGTACCTGCTTCGGTATATACGGGATTTCTTTCCCTTTTCCTTTAGTAACCCTGCACTGGTCACACCCATACTTCCCTCCCTTAACGTCAGCCATAAAGTCCTCCAACTTATCTCTCATGTTGTCAAACTGTTCTCGATCCTCCATCCTCAACTTTTTCAACATATCAACTTCGTTCTTCAACATAATGATTATGTCGTGGTCCGATAGGGTTGATTGTATTCCCATTTCCTCTTCATCATCCGACATATCCATTTCCAATATTCCCGGCACGCACTGTCCACATTCCATTTCTCCTAGCGCCTCCAACATCTTTTTGGTATTACTACTCCCATAAGGCATCGTCGATGGCAACTGGATCGGGGTTTCGTTCACGGAAGTGTCCTCCACTTCTTTCACGCTCTTTTTTTGCCCTCTAACCTTCATAGATTTGGGTTTGGGAACTTCTTTCCCCGAGCTTTCTACTTCGATCTCAGCATGCTTGCTGTCTCCGATTCCATTCCCTTCCGTAGTTTTCCCGTTTTCCAAACCCATTGCTGTGTCATTAGCCATGGATTTTCCTACCTTTTTGGGCACATAGTCCTCATCGGATGTTCTATCATCCTTGTAATTTTTGTACATTCCCCTTTCTGACGATGGTAGTCTGTCCAGGATCGTGCTATTCCCCCAAGATGAAACTGCTGACGCAGCCAGGCTTTCTATCGAAATATAGTTCTCGCTATCCGGAACCGACGAACGAACGTATTCCGAGTCCTGTGAGTGTTCGAACAGTATGCCTGCAGACTGTCCCTTGTCAATACCACAACCATCACAACATTTGATGGTAATCATCACTCCTTTCAACACCATTTCTAGTTCCGAAATTACTTTCGGGTTAGCCTTCTCAATAACGCTCATTATATCTTCATTTCTATCCCCATTCAAACACGCTCTATCGTGTTTCAACACAATTGGCAACCCTGATGGCAATGCATACGAAGTCATCACCACTCTTCTCACCAAAGCTCCATCCTTCCCAATTTCCTCTCTCTTACCCATTCTTCCACGGGGTATGGAAATATCCATCACCCCAACAACCTAAATCTATCAACTTTTATCAAAGTTAATACCTAAAACAATACAAAACCCCTCAATACAATATAAATCAAACAAAAACTTAACAAAACAAATAAAACCAACTCAAAATACCCAAAAAACAATCAAATAAACAAACCAAATAAACAAAATACTCAGCTTGTAACTATTCCCACTTGTGTGTTGGCAATCCGTAATTCGCTTGCGTCGTCTTAGGTTGTTTATTACTCGTTAAACTCCAAAATGTGACACGTCACAATATTGTAGCGAAAATGTTGTAAAGAACCCCCCCTTCTATCCCCATTTTTCAGAAACCCCGATTCAACCCCTCACCCTTCTAACCCCCCGGGTTCGATCACTGAAGGGCCCCCTTGCAACATTGGTTCTAAGTAGCTCACTTGTACAAGATTACTAAACTACAGTGCTTCTAATCTAAAATACAAATCTACGAATTGGAAATTGGAAACAAGGAATGTTTATCTTCACCGTTTGCCATGCCACATGACTTGCAGGGTTGGCCATGATTTGCTTGATGGCTTGGTCGGATTACCTTAATTCCAGGCAGGTAATCTAGCATTAACACGGAGGACCTCTGAGCCGCTTCACTAATTGAGGCTAGAGGTCTGCACGCTAAAGTTTTTTGTCTGGAATTCACTTTATGAAATCATTTCTAGTCCGGTGAAGTAAACAACCGTGAGTCATTCATCCTCCGTTTAAGGAGGGCCGGTATCAGGTACTTGTATATAAAGTGCGTAGTAGCTCGCTCTTGTATATCCTTTCCCTACCTGCTGCTATGTACTCGAGTACCTTTAAGGTGCTAATTGTCTCCTTTCACGGCGGAGCGGGGAGGGTCGCGCGAGCTATGAGTTATAACCATGCACCCAAAACATTGAAACATACCGGTACTTGAGTATACTCCTACTCCGGCACAGCACCGTACTACACCACGCAGTACTTGTATCGCAGCCAATATGATAATCGAGACGTATACCCCGTTTAGGTAGGTATCAAGTATTAAACTGCATCACTATAGTACGACACATGTACTGTACAGCGCTTTCCTGGTCCTCTACTCGAGCACAAAAGAGTGTTTTGTTGACACATTCGTACCAGAACAATCGACAATAGTCCACCACCCTTTATTAGATAAGTATGCCCAACCATGACTCCGCCCAACCGTGAATTACGTATCAAGAGGTCCTTCACTAGGTCAAATCAACCGCAGATCAAAGGCTGAAGTTGCTTACCAATTTAATACACTTTATATCCCGCAAGAATAGAATATGTGAGGATCCCTCAAGGACTTTGGGGTTCCCTCTTCTACGGTAGTGATGCCTACCGGATTTTCCATTTTATTCGCCCCAATCAGGGACTGAAAGAGTCCCCTGGTATAATAGTATCTTCTCCCCTTAATCCAAAGGGGGGGGGCTAGACGTCCTAGAGTCATTCCCAATTATTCCAGTTTTTACAGTAGCCCACAATAGGTATCATTGCCAGGAATCAGCCAAAAACTCAACAACCATATGTTGCACTTTGATTCAACCTGCCCCATTCCGTATTGCTCATCATACAATCTGCGTCACAGCCCCCCATACCCCACCCATTGGACAACGTAATTCTCTATTACCGGTGCTTATCATATCAACTCCCCACAACACCCACGCAAGCACCGATACTGTATCAGTAACGGATAAACATCCAAGCAGCACATATCCACAAACCCAGGGACACTGGCACCTAAACCCCATGATTGTCACACAAAAACCCACCTCAGATATACCTTTGGATCAGCTCCTCACACCAACGCCTGATTCTAAAAATAAAATAAAACCCCATGGGACTTCAAGCTTCGTGACAATAACGTTTCTACACAACTACTATAGTACCGTTCAACACCAACTCCCCTAAGCCCACCCGTCACACTCGTCAAGCCCAACCAAAATTACCGCAGGCATATTTACCGGTACTCGAGTACACGGGAAAGAAGGTATCATATAAAAAGTAAAAAATAAAAAACAAATTACTTACGGTACCGTGCAGTACCATACATGTGTAGGATCGACTCCCCACAATTTTCTGCCAGTACTCGAGTCTGCCATGAGCACGGTAACTTAGTCGGTCGGGCGCATGCAGCGTGTATTTCCCCGCCTAAAGCTACCGCGAAAAGTTCCTCGCTGGTTCGAGGGGAGGCCGCATTTCGGACTGTCGTACTTGTGTTCTCCCAGTGTTCAATTTGAGGATTTTCTCTCGTTTCCTATTTCCCCCGATATTAGGTTTTAAGGAGTATCGTTGGGTTAGCACGAGTACGGGTAACGGTACCGGTAGTAAGATCGGGGGGTAGGATGGGTGGTAGGACTCGTAAAATAGCCTACGGAGGCATTTGTAAGGGCACCGATCAAACCTCCAGAGATTCACGCGGCCGAGTTGAAGCCGAACACCTGAGATGGAAACTTCCCATGCAAAGTGTCCGGGCTTCAATTCGGCAGCGCGAGTATGATGCCGGTACCCTACCGGCATTGCAGAGTTTCTTTTTTTCTTTTTCTTTTCTTGCCATTCCAACCCTTCTTCTACCGTAAAAACTCTTGCGATTCGCTAGCGCCAAATACCTCTGCAAATCACGGCACCAGACCAAAGTAGGTTTAGCTGGATAAGCTGACACAATTGCGACAGCAAATTGATGAGATCCAACACAACCTTTGACTCAGGCTATACTATGTCAGGAAAGCACTAATCCTTCTTAAGGGCTTTTGTCTCTGAATCTAGAGATTAGCGAGCTAACGGAGCTACCGGAGATAGCGAATCGCAAGAGTTTTTACGGTATTCAAACAACCATCAATCCAATTTCCCATCTGAATTTCCACCCCGTAGGTCACTCAGGCACAACTACCCGTATGGTTCTGGTACTGTACTCCCCCAAAATTCTTGTATCCCACTCGTATAAATCCTCGCAAATCCCCAGGAATAAAAAATAATAATAAAAATAAAAAAGCGCAAGCTAAAAACTCTAATACCAAATGCTATTCTTAGGCACTACGGTACCACAACCAACCCCCGCACAGCCCGGACGATCCCCGAATTAAGTTACCCTACTTCACCCCCCTTCTTCCCAGTCAGATAGATCCCCACAATTCAGAAACATTCAGCCTCGGGGTTGAAGAAAGCGTTTTTGGTCCACTGGCAGACTATGCAGGTTCTCCTGGTTCCTCTTCTTCCCTTCTTCCGACCCCCGGGCTTGAATGCCTCTACGGTGGTGTTCCCTTCCCATCCACCAAACGCTGGAACGGGAGCGAACTCCTATTGGAAAAGAAAAGAAAAAAAACCCTCCCTTTCAGGCGTACAAAAGATTCAATATACTTCACACAAAAAACTACGCCACCGGGTATATTCAAAGTTTTATCGCCAGTAATAATAATAATAATAATCTTTGTCCTCTTTTTTGAATTTGAGCCCAGCCTGCCTGTTGCCGGCATAAACTTGAACTGTACGAGTACTTACTGCACTCCACCATAATTACACTCTCTAACCATCTCTCTGTAATCGGAGATAGTCTAAAACACCCAGAGGAGGAATTGTGCTTTTTTTTTCTTTTTTTTTTTCGTTTTGTCTTTCTTTTTCCCACACGAAATATAAAATAACGGGTAAGATGAGCTTGCCGAATCCCATCCACTACCAGTTTTTGTAGCATTCGTAATCTTGTGAACCTACTCCAATAAGCCCACCGTACTGCGGCTCAGCCAGCACAACGATTTCCGCCACGCCATCCTATGGCGAGCCTAACAAGTTTTTGCAGCGCTGCACTGTACCGGCACTCGAGTACTTTACAGCGCCGTGGGCTGCTTCATCAATCCCTGACACCGGTCAGGGAGGGGGGGACGACCGAATGGATTTCCTTAGATCGGTAGTTCTTCGGGGAGAGACAGTAATCATTGTGCACACTGTCATTCAAGCTGCAGAATTGTCACTGGCAAAGCGGGAACAGCCCGCCACTCTTTGTGCAACCAGTGCTCGTGGGGTGGTTTTGAAGGAAGGGTATCGTATGTGCTCGAGTGCTGCGCTTGTTATTCAATGAATCGGGTGTATGGTAAGCCCCTGCCCTGCGGTCATACCATACGAGAAAGATAAAGTCCTTCCTTTCTTACAGATAAAATTTACAGACGAAATCCACAGCAGGAGAAAGGCGCACTTGGAAGCCTGTTTTTTTGTTTTGTTTCTTGTTTCTTTCCCTTTTTTCTTTTTCCCCACCGAATACGCCCTGTGTATTCGTAAGTATGATATGATATATCTGTATCAGATGCGATTCCATCCGTCGAATTTCAACGTTCTCTCTTCCTGCCCAATCATCCATTCTCCGAGCCTCCCGTTGCAACGATCGGTTCACCACTTGAGCACTTGACCAGGAATGGCTGAACTGAATAGAAATTTTGCCTCTTTCCCTCTCTTCCTCCCCCACCCCCTTTCCCCCACTGGAGAGAACTGCCGCAAATAGGTTTTTTTGTGTTACGACAGTAGAGCTGTGATGAAATCATGTGTAATGAACAAGAGTCTCGCTACACAACACGACAGGGAGAGGGAGAGTGAGAGAGGAGCAGTACTGTACAGACCAAAAAAATAATAAATAAAAAATAAAAAATAGACAAGTAATCAGACCTCTATGCTCCGAAACCAAATGCGTAAAAACAGAAAGTGAAAAAAGTTATACAAAGAATTTCTCCACCAATATCTTGAAGATTTGATGAACTTTTCTTTTTGAGCCCGGCAGGGCATGCATGTACAGTTCTCAACCACCTCTGACCTATCCATCCGTCATCAGCTTATTCCGTCCCCGTCACCGCTTACTCCGTCATCTAAACTAAGAGTAACAATAATGGAAATGGAAGGTCCGACCAGGATCGGTGCCGAAAGGGAGGTAAAGTAAAGTGGTGAGAAAGGAAGAAACCAAGTAGGCACCCAAACAACCCAAAAGCCGAAACATGATAAAATAAAAAATAAAAAAGAGCAGTATAGTGAATACTTTGTACAGAAGAAGTGGAATAAGTTAAGGGTCAAAATAAAAAAATAAAAAGAACCCGGGAAGCCATTAAATTTCGCAGCCTCAACCTACGGTACTTTGAACGCCCGCCACCTCCTTTCATGGAATCATACGCCGTTACAGCCAGGCCCCCAGCAAGAGACCACCCAACAACACCGTAATCATCGTAGTTCGATCAAATAGATTCTTCGAGCTGATGGACGATGATCGTGTCGTGTAGACGAGATTGAAACCAAATGTCGTACTGTTTACGCACATCCCATCTGGAATCTTGTCTTCCTCTCCCGGTTCCACAAATGTGATATCGGCGCACTATTCATGAAACAGTAAGCATAAATTCACCAACATTAGTAACGACACCAACAACCCTTCTCTGAAATGTAGTTATGCTGAGGGTCGGAGGGAGGGGTGTGCTCGGTTTGCACTTACGTTGTAAAGAGCAGCGCCATGCAGTGCTAGTTGAATCACTTGGATGGTAGCATTATCACCAGCCTTTACAGAAGCATTGACGGGTAGCGGAACACCTCTGAGACAGAAGGAGCCCGGGTACGGATCTCTGCTCGGCCCGGTCATTTGAAAAACCGGTTGCATAACGTTCGTCATGTTCGGGGGGGTAGAGCCGAAGCCCATGTTGACGTAGAAGAATGCGGATGGATGGCCAGCGTTCCAGCCCGGAACAATCGAGATATCACCTCCCTTGAGCGGCCACTTTGTTCTGTTAGTTGTCACGGGAATTCCACCGCCTACGTGATTGTTTAGCCCCGAGTCCTTTAAAATAGAAAGGAGTTGGCGATCGTACATGGATACTTCCATTGCATATCATCCTTTAGAGTATTTCCTCGCCATGGAGGATACTGAAGTTCGAAATGTGCTGTTGCTAGGCTGAATGATGCGAGAAGAGCTGCAAGAACTAACTTCCAAGAGGGTATTGATGACTGCGACATATTGTCTAGTTGTGTGAACGCGAATGTATGTGACTGAAGGTTGATGTGCTCTGTACGATCCAACGATTTCCAACTCAAAAATCTCCTTTTCTTTCCTTCCCTTTTCCAAATCTCAGGCACAAAAATATCGGGGGCAAAATGCTCCCGAAAAAGGTGAACGAATGAATGAACGTGACTGATTCTAGAAGGGCCCCCGGATTACAAGCAGGCCACGCGCCAAGAGGGTCGTTCGTAGGGAAAGTCGTATAAATGTTTCCTCGGCGGAGTGCAGATAGTTGAAAGTTGTATGGGAAAGAAGCGAGAAAAAAACCGAAAGAGCGGAGGAGGAGGGGGGGGGGGCCAATATGTAGCCTGAAAGATGGGTCTGTCTGTGCAGCGCTTGACGGGCTCGGCGGGTCAGTTTCGAGCGACTGGGGGGAGGGATGGGGGGAGGGATGGGGGGAGGGATGGGGGCGGCGACTTGGAGGTGTGGTCCCTTGTAGGGGTGGCGGAAGCGAATTGATGCGAGCAAAGTAATTATACTCGAGTGCTCGAGTACTAGTACAAGCTGCGATGCTTGGAGCAGCTTCCCTGAAACCCACAAGCTTGAATTTTGGCACCGGGTTTCTATGCGTGTATACTGTTGAGTGTGTCCTCATGGATGGACAAGTACCGATATGCATGTAGGGAGAGTTGTATCCCGTATTCAGCAAGGTGTGCCAACGTATTTAGAGATGATGAGCCTCTGTTGGAAAACATCACAATAGAGTCTGCAGCGGAGAACTCTCCCTCCCTTACAGTACTAGTTACTGTGCTAAATTTTCCAACCCCCATAAACACCCACTGTACTAGTACTGTACTAACAGTAAACATAACTACCCCCCATTCTTCCCTTCTCTCCTGCTTTCCTCCTCCTCCTTCTCCACCAACAGCCAACTTACAGCTGGGGTAAATAAAGTGTTATTGAACAACAACTCACTGACTCTCGACTAACTTCGGCTGACAATTGCCTCAACAGGGGTTTAACCTTTTTGGCTATGAGAGAGGCAGCGGTCAAGATCTATTGCTTGGCTCCTGTCTCTCCAACAGCTGCATGCCAAGAATCACACAAGGTACGGGGATTATTTAAAAGTAGCGAGTAGTTTAGCCATCTCCTCCCTCGTACGCGCCCACAGCTGAGGGAGGGAATCCTCGCCACGAAATATGATTCGCCAATAGAGTGGAAGTCAACTGCAAGCAAGCAAGCAGACGAAATTTGAACCACTCAAACACCTACCCCTGCCAATCTCTCTCTATCCGGACGGTGCTCGATAATCCGGATCATGAGGGTCTTTTTGGTTGGTCTCGCTTGAGCTTGTGCATGTCGTACAACCCACTTTCCTAAAAGATAATAATCTACAGTCACGAAATATCACACACTCACTACATCCCACGGATGCCCTTCTCTTGTCCCACATAGGAACCGGGAGCAGCCGGTGGCATGAGCAATAATAGATATCTCGCCTTATCTAGAATCTATTATACACTCAAAGGAGACGACATAAGTGAGCTCAGAAGTACGCCGTACTATTCCCAGATGGCAACAACATGCCCTACGGGACTGTGCTTGGGTCAAATGATAGATAATGGCCGGTTGATCTCGGCAGGGGGGTCAACAACTCCCGGCCACCGGCTCCTGACTGCCCAAACGTGGAACTCAGAATGCTTTCCGTGTCGTTACATGCATCTATCATATGCTAGCCTAGGCCTTCCGGTATCGGAACACCGTCGGCCGGAAACTTGCAAAAACCACCATATTCATTTCACCTTAGCCATCATTATTAGTACTCTCGATTGCCCTCGTATGATCCATTCGCTCGTACACCATAACCAACTATTCATCGCTAGCCACGAGTACATTCATCTCCCTCACACTTGATAACGTTTCAGCAGGTGAGTGCAACTAAAAACTAAAAAAAATATTATGGATCTCAACCTCACCACGATGCTATAAAAACCCCTATATTAGATACAATTTTTTAAGTGCCCCAACTGCACGCAATCTCCACAATCTCAGGTACCAAAAAAGCCCTACCTTTTTTTCTTTCTTTTCCTACAAGATCTGATCGGAGAGAGCTGAGTCCCGTTTGCCCACCCCGCTAGAAAGCTCGGACCACCGGTCGACGCCCCTGAAGTCAGAATCCAACAAGATTCCATGCTCCGTCCCGTCTAGATCTATTTTGAGCACTCCGACCTGCATACATATCATATTCACTATGCCTGAGCACGTAAAAAAAGCTACAGTAGCTGCCGTACCCACATCGGGAACACGATTTTTTTTGTATTTTTATTCCGTCCTATGCAACTGTGAATTCTTGTTGGCGAACTAACTTCCCTTGCTCGATCTTCCGTGGATGAGAGTCTTGCTAGCGAGTCTCCATATCATATGCTTCTCTTAGCCCTGAGATGCCCATAACCCCCCTACCCCTGAACCTCCTCCCCCGATACGTCCACACCTTGCTTCCATTCCACACTCAAAAAACCCATACCTCCCCTTCCCCCTCTTTAACCGCATATGCACGTAATTGCGGATGCTTTCGTGCTTGACCGTTTTGTGAAAGCCTCGGATGATTGGAGAGGGGGCTCTTCCCCGAAAGCTTGTCTGTTAGTCTATCGGTTAGTCCGTCTAAATTACCGGTGGGGTACTCTAAGCGCCGACACGAAACCCACCCTGCAGACCAGCCCCAAACAATGCCCTTGTAGAAGTTTCGACTGGGTCGGTAGGGGAAAGTCGCCCCAAGGTCCCTAGCACACATCGATATAGGGCTGGTTAGTACTAGTACTAGTACGGTACTACAGCGGCTATGGAGACTCTTGGCCGGGGCGATTGGTGACGGTGGTGGTAGGATCGGGATGCCTTTGTGGCTTTTTTTTCTTTCTTTTTCTTTTCTTTACGCTCCCCGCACCTCCTGACCCGTACTCGAGCACTTGTCCCCGGACATAAGTGTCCGAAGGGAGGGGTTCATGAAGCACTCGAGGATACGGTTCCGGAAACCCAATTTCAAGCCTTACGGCAACCGTTTCATCCAAGACTGTCACACTTCTCGCGAGAAAAGAGGCCCCACCTCTAGGCTTCCGGAACCATACTTGACAATTCATAGAGCATCCGCACGACTTGGCACCACAATTCATAAAGGATTCGAACGACCTGGTGCCAGGTTGTCCGGATGCTCCATGAATTGTCAAGCACGGTAAAATATCTGTGCATATATGAGCGCTCATATAACATATATCCCCCCTCTTTTCCGGTACTTATGGCCAGAGACGAGTATCGGTAGGTAGCGCTTGTGGTGGCGGCTGGAATGCACTGTACTAGCACAGTACGGTATTGTGGGTATTATCGGCCTTGGCGAAGGTGCGGGTGGAGGGAGAGAGAGAGAGAAACCTTCGCAACGGTAGGCAAGCCTCCTCTATTGTGGACGCTAGATCGGTACAGCTAGGGTGAAATTTACGGTGCTGAATCTAGAACCACACGCTGCCGTCCCCATGGTCTAATCTATCCGTGCTCAGGTGCACAAGTGTGACATCCTCCCCATACAAGTACCGGTAGTTCAACTTCATCCTTGTCTCAGACCTCCAACCAAAGCAACACCCCCAACCCTGGAAGAAACTACCCCTAACCCCCTCCCTTACCTAGCCGAGGGTTCCATACAACATTTGTTGGATTCCATGCAATGAGGGTTACTACCTAGGGGTCTTTTCCTGGGGGCATTAAAAAAGTGGTAAGAGTTCATACTGGCAGGTACTACGCCGAGAGGTCGTCTCTCTGACGGTTGGAGTTAGGATTTTTTTTTTTGTTAAATCCTTGGTATGATTTTAGGTACATGACTAGCACTCCCCAGGGTCCAACCGCTGCATTCGGGAAAAATCCCATGGCAAATAAAAACCCAAAACAAAACTCAACAAAAGAAACAAAATCATAAACAAAACCAAAAATACCTAACGGTATGAAATCAACGTGAACATCCCCTGTAATCAGGGTTTCTTGAATATTGTCCTCCTTCAATCAGGACTGTATTTGCGAAGCCCTCGTAAAAGGAAAAACATCCATATTACTAGGAAAATTCAACTTATTCAATGAAATGAAAGAAACCAAACACTTCATCAAATCCCATCCTTTCTTATTTTCGGCCCAAATTAAAGACTCCGGCGAAATATCAAAGATTCCATCAGGTTGTCCAACCCTGGTGCTGGCGAGGGCCTGGCAACTGACTATAACGTGTTCAAAGGTTTCAGGCTCATTTTCACATCTAGGACATAGCACGCTTGCTTCTGGATTCCTCCAGTCCTTCTGTGCTTTCAGGTAGCTCTTGCCAGCCCTCATCTGGTGAAGACGGGAGGCTGCAAATTTATTGATCGTCATAAAGCGCCAACATGTCCTGAAAGCGGGCCTATAGCCGTAGTATTCAGGGTAGTTGAGCAGTTTCCACTTCAGGTGTATACGTTCTCGGACCTGTTTCAGAGTGTTGTCAGAATACTCGCACTCGTCGGGGTCAGGCGGTGACCATATGTTTGGTTTCCGAGGGACAGGCCATTTCGAAAAGAGTAGCCTTGCTCTCCTGGCCACATCGTCAATAGGGATGATCCTTTGGACCGATGTGCAAGAGGTTGAGTCCCAAGTCTTCGGTTTCATGCCTCCAGCCTTAGAAAAAGCAGCCCTCCGATTGGAGGGAAGGCGGAAGCTATCGTGCAGAGGAAAGCCCGGTGGAAAGAGGGCCGTTGCAATGTTATTGTCGGGTAACGCGGTGGACCACCGGATGGCAGCCATGTCGCGGATCTGTTCGAGGTATAGGTCTACCGGCATTATGCAGGCTTCGGCAGACAGTACATTGGTGTTTGTGGAATAAAAGCAGTTGGTAATCCACCGCTTAACTCGGTTCAGCAGAACTTCCATCTTGTGTCTCATGGTGGCACTGGGATCGAGAAATTCCGCGCCATATAGTAGTGTAGGTATTATAATAGCTTTCGCCATCCTTCGCGCACTGTAAGGTGTAAGCCTGCCGCCTGGGGAAGACAGTCTTTTAATCCTGTCAAAGGCTGCTTGTGCAAGGGCGAGTCTGTTTGCGTAATGGGTCCACGTGCCATGGTTATTTTTGAAATAAAATCCAAGCCACTTGACCGCTTTGGGTGCTGGTTGTATGCATTCGCCGTCAACCACTATTGGGTGTTCACTCCTAGCCACTTTCTCTCTAGGGGTTCGCCAGTGGATGAGGTCCGTTTTGTGTGTTGAAAATTCCAATCCTAGGGAGGTCGCTATGATTTTGAACCTCGTGAATGCCCTTTCCAAGAGTTTGGAGTTCATCCACCAAGAGCTGGAACTGACCGTGGTTTGTATGTCGTCAACGTAGGACGAAGTGAATTCTCTGCTAGGATCTATGCAGTCGTGAAGGGGTTCGACATAGATCACAAAGAGTATAGGGGAAAGGGGTGAACCCTGTGGTATACCGGTGTTAATACCTCTCATCTCTCTAGGGGATCCCGGGAAGATGATAGCGCATTGTCTGTAGGAGATAAAGTTGGATATCCATTTCACCATGTAGCTAGGTACGTTCTTGGTCTGGAGCCTTCGCAGTAGGGTAGAATGGTCCACGTTGTCGAATCCGCCTTTGATATCAAGGAACATAGTGCTGGCTTTGAGGCCAGCCGCTTGCGCTTCTTGTACCCAATGTCTTAGTGAAATGCCAGCGTCGAAGGTCGCTCTCTGCGGTAGACTTCCTGTCTGTCTTAACGAATAGAGGCCGTTGAGTTTGGAAAATTTTATGAGTCTTTGGTTGATAATCCTCTCCGCTATCTTCGAAAAGGTCTGCATGAGCGCAATAACCCTATAACTCGCAAACGCATCATAGTCCCCTTTGGCAGGTTTGGGGAGAAGTATGCCTAGCGAGTCCTTGAGTGAGGGTGGGTGGATTGACCAGGAGAGCAAGTGGTTAATGAGTTTAGGTATAACATGGCGATTGACAGTATGTATTCCTTTCCACACTCCATACGGCACCTGATCCGGTCCTGGGGCAGAGTTGTTACTGCATTTCTGAAGGGCCAACGAGACCTCCGCTGCATCTACTTCGTCTTTTTCTTCCAGCTTAATGAATGCCGGTGGCTGTAGGGCGACCGGTCGAGGGTTCGGCGGGAAGAAGTGTTGCATGATTGATTCGTTAAGTGAAGATGCACTTACATGGGTGTGTCCACCCGGTACCATAACACCTAATCTTTTCTTCGTGAATTGATGTGCTGTCCAGACATCATTTTTCTTCGCATTCTCAAGGAAAGTCCGCCAGTGAGCTGCTTTGGCTCTTTTAACATTAGACTGGTAGGCTTTCTTCTTTTCTTTCGCGTCTCTGGTCAGGGTGGAGTCCATCTTGGCCTTTCTTGCGGCACTGGTGAAGTCCTTCCTAAGCTGGGTGAGTTCCGGAGTCCACCAAGGTTTTGACCATCTACACGGTCTCTTCATAGGTGTGTGTTTTTTGACAGTGTGGATCAGGAGAGACAGATTGAAGTCAAAGTCGTCAACCGCATTTTCGGGTTCGGTTTCTCTAGTCCATTTGAACGAGGCTGTGTGTCCATTATCGATCGTTGAGCTCATCAGTTTCTTAACTTCCTCTTCAATCACAGCATTCGGTTTGCCTTCGACTTTCCAGGTTATCTTTCCCCAGTTGGGAGAAGGCCTAGCCGTGACATATGGGGCGGAGGTAATAGAAGTAACTATGGCTGTGTGATCTGAACCTGTATGAGGGATATTGGTCTTCCATGTTTTGACGAAATCAGCTAACCGTCGGTTAGCCAAGGTGTAGTCGATAACGGAAGGCCTGTCATTTGTGTTGTCCGGAGTCCTGGTATAGACCCCAGGTTCGTTGATTATGGCGAAGCCCCGTAGGCCCGCCACCCTAAAGTATTGTTCCCCCTTCCGGCGTTCAGCGCTCGACATGTCCCTGGTAGGATCCGTGTAAAGCGTGTGTACATTAAGGTCCCCGACAACCAGAGAGGGGTGAAGGTCATCTGTAAACAGGTCGGCAGCTTTAACAGTGTTAACTCCGTCCACCTGTCTGTTGTAAGTATTAATCAAGGAAAAACTATCAAATCCTCCAAGTACTGGTCTTCCATCGTTTCTCGACAAAACTAACCGAAGCACATCAACAGTAGGAGAAAAACATAAATAATTAAAATCTTTAGCCAATGAAAGGTTAACATAGGTAGCCACCCTCTTCTTGAAACCAAAAATATTTGAAACATAACATTGAAAACCAGGTGCCCTAAGCGGGCTGCCTTGAAACAAAGGAGGGTCTTGCAAACACACAAAAGAAACATTCCTATTTCTAATGAGCGAAAATAAAGTCAAAAACACCAAATTGCTTCCCCTGCAATTATGTTGTACTATAGAAAAACAATGTAAAGGAGCGTGACCATCTGAGTTCTGTGACTCAATCATGGTTATTTGGTTGTGTCCATACCCTCAGAAGATTGGGAGGCTCTTCTTCGGTCATAATGTTCTTTGGCGTCCTGTTTGGCCTTGATTTTAACAGGGCATTCCACGGAGTACGCCGGGTGGTTCCCGCCACAAGCTGCATACTTGGACGGAGTAACAGGGCAACAGTCTGCGATAATCTTCCTATCGCCCTTCCGGGGGCAAGTCGGGGATGCGCATTTGTGCTCTTTCAGTCTGTGTTCACAGGCACAGATAGGACAGGTGTGGTGGGTAGCTTTACATCCCTCTTCGGGATGTCCGTATTGATAGCATTTCTTGCATTGTTTCGTTGGGTTCGAGTGCCACATTATCGCAGAAGCTTTGTAGCGGCCATGAATCAGTACAGAGGGAGTGATTTTGTCCACTTCATCCGTAGGGACAGATACTACCACCGAGGTAAACTTCTTAGGAAGCCTAATCTCAGGGTCTTTCTGCAAAAACCTAGCTGAAGTGATGTTAACTTGTTGCCCCACGAAGAGAGATTCCTTCATAACTGAAAGCATGGTTTCTTCGTGGTTAGATGTTGCTTCTAGGGAGAGTCCGTGTATCACAACCTGTGAGTCGGTAGGCGCCCTTCTGAATTCCATATAATCTTGTGAGCCCTCAGGGAGTATAGCGTTAAGAGCCGTAGTCATGGGGGCCAGGTATCCAGTGTATTCGATCGACTCAGATCCCGGTGGAGTCGTAAGAGAGACGGTACCGGTGGTCGCATTAATTTGTATTTGCAGGTTGGTAGGGGCAGAGCAGCCACATTTCTGAAGTTCCTTTGCGATGGCTATACTAATTTGCGGCTCAAGTTTGGCCGAGTTAGGCAGGGGTATGGGTGTGGCGCGAGTGGCGTATATGCGTCTTCTCGCTATGGTAATGGTCTTTGGGCGTGCAGCAGGTGGCGGAGGGGGGGGAGGGGTGTCATTAGCCGGTTCAGCCACATCCTCCGGCGCTTTGACCTCCTTTTTCTGCTTCTGCTTCGGATTCTTAGGGGGTGTGGGGCCAACAGTCGCTGATCTCTTCTTCCCCTTGGGTGGTGTTTTGGGAGCAGGCGTTTCCTTAGGAGTTGCCGCCGCCTCGGCATAAGTGCGAGATTGTTTCTGCGCTGTGCCGGTTTGTGGAATGATTTTTGCCGTCGACGCTGCCACATTAGTGGATAGGTCCCTGGCGTTGTTTGACAGACTTTTCACCGTAGTAGCGAGTTCGGTGACCGTGTTCGTGAGTTCGTGTATTTGTTGTCTCATTCCCACCATTATCGTAAACATTTCGATCTGGAAGGTGACGTTCACTACTTCACCGTCCGAGAATTCAGTTTCAGTGGGGTTGAGGATTTCTTCCCTAAGAGGTGATCCATCTGGTAGGGACAATGCAGGTGCTACACCCCTGATTCCATCAAGGAATTCTTGGAACCATGGGCTATTTTCGTATTTGGTGGTCAAAGGTGACCCTTGGTCTTCTCCTCCTGGCTGGGAAGCCATATCAGTCAAAGAGGTGAGGTGGGGTGAGTTGAGGTTTTTTGGGTGGGTGGCAACCGAGGTCGCGATAATCTTTGGTGTTGAGCGTTGCGTTACTCTTCACTGTGATTGGCCTATTTTAGAAGTGCGGAAAATAGGTGAGACGGAGCTTGACGGTTGGAGTTAGGAAGTTATTGGGTTTTTATATAATTGGGTCTGAGTTTCTAAAGTAACGGCCGCCTACGGGGAAAGTTGTAATGGTGGTGGGAGGGAGTGCTTGGTGATTGGAGGACTGAGGTGCCTGACCCTGCTTGCTTCGGAGATACTCGGGTGTCAGGGTTAGTCCGCGAACGGCAGGGTTTATTCTCAGCAGAAGCTAAAGTGGCAAATATCCAATAGAAACCGGTGAATAGATCGTTTAACCAATAGCAAAGCAGAAAGCGTTCGAGGAATTCTTCTGGTTTTCAACACATGCCCACTAGTGCGTGCACTATTCCTAATATCGTCCATAGATTTGTCAGCCTGGTGTTCGCGGACTAACCCTGGTATCCGAGTATGTTCTGCTTCTCTAGACCCTTTCCGGATGGGTTTTATGCTAGTTTTGACTCGTCGGGATTCTAGGCTGTATATTATGCTTGTCATTTTTGGTCTGGTATGGGTATCCCTGGCGCAGTGGAGGGTAGAAACTCTCCCAAGCCCAACCATATACGAGTAGGATAGTAGCAATCTACAAGAATGTTGTGTTGCGAGTGATGGCCTGTGAATTGAGGAGCACTCAACTGAGTCTGTTGAAGCTCGGATGTTCCTCAAGATTCACGTATGGCTCAACTATAAAAACTACCTTGGTCATAATTTCTTTAATTTGGACATAACTATTCTTCCTCGAGAGTAATTAGGGAGTAGAGAAGGGAGAGGATAATATAGAGAAAAGAGAAAAAGGCAAGGAAGGTGAAGAGGTCAAAAGCAAGCTAACGTGGTTTCTCAGAACAAACTAAAACGACAAATATAACCAAAACAAAGAGTCACTACCGTGAGAACTCGAATAATTGGACCATGTGTTAGGACGTTGGAACCGCCTCTCCTAGTAAAGTCTGATGTTTTTTCTTTTTTCTTATCGGTCTCGGAGGGCAGGTTTTTTTTGGTGGGTTCTCGCCTCTCCCAGAGAGAAGGAAATTTTGGACTACCTGGACACGTTCCAATTATTAGAGCTCTTGCGGCACGCCAAGCAAGGAGGAAAACATGGCTCGTTGCACTCATTCCAGTACCATTGTTAAACATTTTCATCAGCCGACTTAGATATTCTGCTCGGGCCAGACATCATCTGATCGTCTTGAGCTTCCCTGTACTTCCCTTTGCGACCAATCTCACAACGAACAACCGAAAGGCCATCATCATCTTGGCCAGGGTTGAGTGTCTTGTAATTGACCAGGAGTAGGATTTTGTAAACTGCTGCCCCGAGGGCTGCTCCAAGGGCAGGTCCGACCCCTATGGGAATTGGGTTAGAGGAGGTGGTTGTGGGAAAGTAAGAGTCTTACAGTAGATCCAGTGGTAGCCCGGGAAATCGCGGGTAACAACTGCTGGTCCAAAGGACCTAGCAGGATTGAGCGAACCGCCGGTGAAATAAATCCCAAAGAGTTGGGTAATGAAAAAGGAAAACCCGATTCCAAGAGGTGCAATAAAGGTCGCACGATGCTACTTGCCTGTCAACTTTCATTGCACCAAGGATCTAAGAAGACACTCGGAGGTGAGGGATCATACTTTCTCCACGGCGAGCTGGTGACCAGAAACAATAAAGTAAGCCTTTTACCCTGCACGGAGAGACTTGGAAAAAGACACCATGCCCTACCAGAAAGATTGTAATCATCAATTGCGCTGTCAAAAAGACCTCAATAAAGAGTCCTTGCACGATAGAGACCCCCGCTGTCACCACTGATGTCAGCCTGAACCCTAAGGCTGCGGTATAGCACACAAAAGTCCCTACTCACGGGCCAGACTCGTTCCGACGGCTAGTGTTCCGGGTGTTAGTCCTTCAACGAGGCCAGACGCTGCAATCCCTCCGATTAACTGAGCGATTCCCATTAGGACACCTTTGACAGGAGGAACCCCTCCAGTAAGGATACATCCTAAAGTGATCGCTGGGTTGAATAGTGCACCGGTGACCCGGTAGAAGACCCAAACGTTGACTGTAAGGGCAAACCCAAAACAGATGGATATATAAAGCAAAAGATCCGGTGTTGCGACAGCGCTAGTAGGGTCTTTAGGGGAAGGACCGTTGCCAACATAATTGATCTTGGCTGCCTGGGTGCCGCCGAATGCGAATAAAAGGAATAGGAAGGTTCCTGTGAAATGTGGGGTTAGTTGACCTTTAGAAGGCAAGTAGATGTGATATAGTGTGCAGAATCAAATACCCAGAAACTCGCCAAACTTGACACAGCACGGTAACATCAGCACATGAATTCCTCAACCACTCATCCTGCAGCTACGGGACATACCATTGCAAGAGCATCTATAAAAGCTAAGTGTCAACATCCTAACTAAATGCCTAGAATCATGAAAGGGCCAAGCCTACAGCTTTCGAGGGTATTCCGCTCTAGAGGAGCGCGCGATCCCACATTGAGGCTGGCGCTCTCAGAATCAACCCCTTCAATTGGGGCAGTACTGGCAGTTGTGTGGGCTTTAGCTGAAGCCATTTTGCTAGTGCTATTAGTTAAAGTAATGGAACAACTTTTAGGGGATGTTCCAGAGGAGAAGGCTTTATTATTGGGGGTCTGAGAGAGTGAGAGGCGGTGGTGGTGGCAATAGCGGTGGTAATGGGGTTGCGTAGGGCTGGTGGTAGTAGTGATAGATAGAGATGCGAGACGGCGATGTCTGGAGTCCAAGGGGAGGGTGAGGCCGCCATATATTATACTGGAGGCTGCCAAATACAGTCTCCTAGGAAAAGAGCACTTTACACTGTGTTAAGTTGTATAGCCTTGATAGTCACATAGTGCTTATCATAGACTCTGTGCTCCCGGCTGCGGAATCCCAACGCACTCACTACACGAAATTTCCCGATATTTGTCTAAAGCACTGCTATTGCATTCCTAAATCCCGGGGCACTGGCCAACTTTTAGCCTGTATGCAATGGCAGTTCGTTTTTTATAAAGGCAGGCGATTGCGAATATTAGAGTATCATGCATTAAAACGAACCACACACAAAACCCCACTTTGGCTTCCCTTCGGGTCATATTTCGATAACCAATTGTAGACCATAGATCGGAGCCGAAAGATATATGACAGCCTTCCAGCATTCGTCCTGCGAATTTGCGGTAAGGACTCTGGGAAACCCTTTGGAACAAAGAGATGTGGTGGCAGAAGCTTTGAATTGAGGAATCAACATGCCCCAATCGGTAGACACAAGTGACGCATAATCGTATAACTGGAAATCCAAACATCATTCTGGCGGAACCTAGATAAATATGCTAACGTCTCGGCTGTAGCTGTCGTTCGAACAAAGGGTTGCCGTTTGCGGGGCTTTTTCTCTTTCTCTTGATAGGAGAATCGAATAATCTTCCGTTCTCTTGACAGATGCAGTGTGTGCCGCTTTCAGCCCGTCTTCCATGTACCCCAGAAACACCAATGATGGAGTTGGCCGTGATTTCGAGTGTTCATGTCGCACAGCACCAGAACTTATTTTTCAACATCCTTGTTGCATATCCTGCATGCAACCCAAAACTATCGTGCTTGCGTGGTGGGAGATTATGTGCTAAGTGGACACAACGAAAGTATGAGTAATACAAAGAAGACTGACGGGTATGCTTGCGGACCGTCCTGTTTCTAATACAATAGGAAGATATCTTCCCATTCATTTGACCTGTCATTATTCGAGGAGCCTAAGCCCTACCGTGAGAACTAGAGTAATTGAGAAGAAAGCTAGAATATTCGGGACTTCCCCCTTTGGATTAAGGAGAGAAAATACGGCGAAAAGATCCTTTTTCAGCCCTCAGTTGGCACAAATAAAAATGAAAAAAAAAATCAACAAATCTTACTCAGAGGGGCAACTCCAGGGCCCTTGAGAGATTCTCAATTATTCCAGCTCGTAAGGTAATCGTTCTGATCGTACAGTCCTGGGCCAACATGTTTTCTCCATCACAACGGGGGAACGGCCCACTGGGTAGAGGGATTTCTGGAGTAAGGCGGCTGATCCACAATTGAGCCTTGCCATCTTACTACATGCCCAAGCTTGTTTGTCAATGGCTTCGCTGGGGATGCTGCTCGGCTTATGGGCTTCGTTGTGGCTTCCAAAGTGCAGACAAGGGAAGGTATGTAATGGAAAGCTCCGCCGGGTGAGTCTTGCTGTGGACAATTACGTGTTGTAGCCAGAAAGTATACCACTTGAGTGCCCTACTGGAACCACAATGTCGGTACAGCCTCAATTTTCTATTGTATTGATAACAAGTGGTTCTGATAGCGGTGCTGACCATAAAGATTAACTTGCTTTTGTAGCGAAGTAGGTGTGCCTTGCTGACAAGAGAAAGGGCAGCAAAGACCATAAGGTGCTAGAAGAGAACCAAGAGTCATTCGGTGTCTGAAGGTGAAGGAATGAAATGTGTGCATGTATCCATAAGGCACGCGACTGATCTTTCACAACTCCAAGTTGATTGCAAGAAAGCTTTCCATTTCGTAGATTCCGTTCGTCATGCATTTACGCACTAATGCCCTATTCCCGGCATTTGGGCGCGATAAAGGACGACACGAAACATCGCCCCACCAAAATTTGGTGACAGCCTATTTTACCACCCCAGGCTGCTTAACCTCAAGTATTCCTCCTAATTCACAACCTGTTCCGGACATCTTATAGGAAGATAACATGTGCTTTCCCCTGGTTCCTTGTAGAGGGTTTGTGCGGCATAGAGTACTGTAGAGACTTGAATAATTGGACGCTAGAACGTTGGGGTTACCCCTCCAAGTAAGGTCAGGCGTATCTTTCTTCCTATTTGTCTTAGCGGGGGGCTGGGGAGACATATCCTCCGCTGCGCTTAATCAAAGCAAGGGGGTGCTAGACGTCTTGGCCCCAGGTCCAATAATTCTTGTTTAAGGAGTGATGTGCAATGTCATAAACAAACTCTCAAAACTACCACCCCCAGCCTTCAGGGCTCGCCGTCTTTTATTATTACCAGGAACCCCAGAATAACGCCATCCGCTGCCAACAAGACTGTGAGCCCGAATGTCATGTTCTGGGTTTTTTTCTGTCTTTATTCAGGACTCATATTTCTCTGTTTAGGCGAGAAAGTAGGGCACTGAGATCTATCCGACTTTGGAAATTTGGATCATGCTAAGTACCAGAGATTTTCTCTCAATCCTTTCCGAAGTATCTACCAGCCGTTCCAACGAGATATGTCACATCATAAGGGCACTGGAAGGGCAAATTCCTCAGTCAAACCAGGATAATCAATTCCCTCGAATAGCAACATTTAGAGCCTACTTATGGGTTAGGTATGATACTCAGCAGCCACTTTCGCGCAGTGCTATTGAGGCGTGGTTCCGGAGCCACCAGTGATACAGAAGGTGGCTACCAAAGTTGATCGAATTCCTAAAGAAAATCGCGCCAATGCCAAATGTTTAGAGGGCTTTCCCCGATGGGCGGATGTAATGTATAATCAAATGCACCCTCAATTCAAGGCACGTGGAGGAGAAGATGGCAAAACCACCAAACTTTGAGCGTGAATGTCTCCGATTGCGAACATGTGGTGCATTGGTAAAATGTTTCTTGTGGGTGGTGCCAGCAAACATGCCCGAAAAGTGGTTCTTGAAACAGAGAAGCTTCCCTCCCAGCAAACATGGAAATTTCAACCCGGGAGGTCAGCTTAGCCTCCTAGATGTCTCTTGAGTGGCCCTGCAGACAAACCACCGACGTGGTTTCTGTGGAAGCCCAAAATTCCATTGGGACACTTGTATAGGAGTGGTTATGAAGACTACTGAGACTGGGCGGCAAATGTGAATAAAACGGGGTGGAGATTTGATGAATAAGGGCCGTACGATACATCGTCATAGCATTGGGAGATTTTCGAAATCTCCGGAATAGGGCCAAACTAGAGATCCGATTCTGGCGTCTATACACTACTCGTACTAGGGCAAAAGTATTCGTCCGATGCCCTTTTTACACCAAAAGTGCCCATCTTCACCACCCTCTCTCATTGCACAATGTCTATGAGAATCAGCGAAATTTTACCCTTGCATTAGCAAACCCGTAGATAACATGAAGACAGTTACAGAATCCTTAAGTGATGGAGAAAAGGTTGTTTAAGTATCTGGTAGTGGTTGCCATGTACTTTTTTGTATGGAGCCCCATACAAAAACTGAAGTCACTTTTACACTAGTTGACACAATAGTTATCAGGGCAGTGCCCGAGAGAATTATTCCAAAGTTAGTGGTGCGATTGGGGCTATCTGCTCTCAAGCAATCCCAAACCGGGCGATAAGAGATAAGGTATGATAGCTTCTATTATATCTGTGCTTCCAACCCACCCCCTGAAGGTAAGTGCGAACGAACTAGCATAACATTACTAGTTAGGCCAAAAACAAGTAGCTGACTTATGAACCGACGAATCCGGCGGAGCACCGTCAAGTCTTGATGAAGCCGCAGTCAGTTTCCGGGGGTGTGGGGGGGGTTTAAGAGACGGCATGTCTAACTAGACTAGATCCTTGAGCTCGCCCTGAGTCGAGAAACTTTTTCACCACACAATCGGCACTGACGATACCCATCAATAAGCTTAACCAGCAGCCGTAACCGGCAGGTACCGATATGCAAATTAAACGACTGTCTTGAGGCGCAGTGTAACAGTGCTTGATGTTTCGCCAAAGATGTTGGTCCTTCACATGGTATTTTTTTTAGAAGCTAACTTAAACACTAGTAGTACTCGAGTACTCGAGTACTCGTACAGTGGATGTACTCGAGTACAATGCCTTTTGGGATCCTGTTGCTGCTACTGCTAGCAGCGGCGGGCTAACTGATATGCGGGCAGAAAACTGATCTGCCGGTGATCTGCCGGTACTCGTGAATGACGTTTTCTAGTTGCAAGCATCACGTGGAAGAGATATCGTACTCGGGTACTCTAAGACAACATTGTTTTATATCGCATCATTGACTAAACCCGGAAGCTGTAAACGCTAGAGCGGTTTATAACACGGGCACAGAAAATACCCTTCCGTTTGCCCAATAGACTACTGGCACAGGTGCTGGGCATCCCCGTTAAAAAACCCGGATCCCAGCTCCAGTTTTGTCCTCCGATAAAACATTGGTAATGTGCTAATGTGCTTTCAGACATGCCGCGTTTGTCCTTTACTAAAAGAAAGCCACCATCGTCTTCCGCCAATAGCAAAATATGTAGGCCATAATTTACATCTTCAATAACGATGAGCAAAGTGCTGGTCATTGGTAAGGGGGAGTAAGGGGCTGCCACATTACCCAACCTTAAATCACTACCGTATGTCAGAGGTCCATGTATGAGTTCTTGTGATTTATTTAGAGTAAATGGGCACTGGCCTCTCCGAGAAACCGTATCAGGATATCTTAAACCCTTAATATCCATTCTTCTAGCTAGCTACCTATGCCAAAGAGAAATATGGATAATGGCATAGATATGGATAGCGGTATTTGGGTATTATCAAGTACAACCGCGGAACACCCGAATACACACCCCGTGCAAATACACAGTTCTCTCTGGTTGGCCTGTAGGCTGGGGTTACTGAAATCCAGCCAATCGGTAGCGAACCGAGTACTGGTATTCGGACAGGGTATGTATTTGGGTGTTCCACGACTGTGTCTCTATTAGGAGGTATGATATCTCCTTTCCTAACCCGGAGGATATAATTCCTCTGGATGCTACACCCACAGTCACAGTCTCAATTAATCCTACGAGCACGGGCACCTCTGTTCTCCCTCCTCCCCCATCTTTTTTAAGCTTGAGCTCACGACACTCATACGTTCCCTTTTTTAATATACCCTTCCGCACCATACTTTACAAATTGCTCACCTTAGCAATCGGTCATACTCAAAAACAATATCAATTCCAAGTATCATCTCCAAGGAAATGAAAATCCCAGCATTTCTTCTTTTGTACACTATTTCAGGAATACTTGCGGGTCCAACTATCCCGGGTCAGGCTAGAGACTATGACTATATTATTATTGGAGGTTCACAGCTATACACATTATGCTCTTCAATCTTCTTACTAACCTGGAAGAAAAAACAGCCGGAACCGCAGGTGGCTATCTAGCCCATCGCCTCTCAACAGCTGATAGCAAAAAATCTGTCCTTCTTCTCGAAGCTGGTCCGAACACCTTATCGTCAAATGGCTCAAATGAAATCGAAAACCCAAATCTTTTTTCCCTTGTGCCTGGAAACTTTGTCGAGAACGTAGCACAGTCACGCACAAACTACCTTTACACAATTGCTCCGCAGGCGGGACTTGAAAATCGAGTTTTCACATACCATCGTGGAAAGGGCTTGGGTGGTTCCAGCTCTATAAACTACATGGCATGGGTCAAAGGTTACAAGGGTGACTATGACGAATGGGCTCAAACTGTGGATGATCCAGCATTTAGTGGGACGGAAGGTTGGGCGAGGATAAAACGTGTAAGTCTTAATTAGTTGATATATGTGTTCATAAACGGATATTAACTTTATAAAATGAAGCTCGAAAACTTCGACTCTACTGGTCTTCCGATAAGTTACTCTCCTTATGCCGCCCCAGATCTCGCCAATCATGGTAACTCAGGGCCAATCCATAACTGCCTTCCCAAAAATCCTATCCCCGGCATTACTACATTTATAGATGGCTGTGTTGAGGCCGGGATTCCAAAGTCTCTTGATTTAAATTCTGGAAAAATTGTCCGTCCGTCCCCTAGCTTTGAATTTACAAGCCGCAAATATGCTACAAGCACCCCATTCTGGCACCTGCGCACCAGAAGCTAACTTAGAAGACAGATTGGAGCCGGTATTGCACAAATGTCAATATACAAGGGTGCCCGATCTTCATCGGCAACTCAATGTCTGAATAGTAGAGGAGATCTTGGAGCCGGGCTTCCCAAACAACCCAATTTGGAAATAAAGGTGGATACGAGGGTTGAGAAGATTATATTTGATGGCCTCAAAGTCGCCGGCGTACAAGTTGCTGGTGGTCGCATATGTATTCATAGCTCCCTCCATAGCACCCTCTTCAAGTCACATACTAATTGGCGCCTCCAGACCGTGCAAAGGGAGAAGTTATTATTTCTGCTGGTTTCATCGACTCACCGAAATTACTACTGCTCAGTGGGATTGGCCCCAAGCGGGATTTGGAAGTTTTGAATATTCCAGTTGTATCCGATTCGCCCAACGTTGGCAAGAACATGTTTGTAAGTATTGTAGCTCTCCCCAACTCCCCATAATCTCCAAATTCTAAAGAAAACAAATCGCACAGGATCACCCTATAATTTTGATAGACCCCATATTCAAGCAGGACCTCCAGGTGCCGACCGGTAATTCATTTTGGAAAAACCCGGACCACGTCCTTTGGGAGAAAAGGAAGTGGATTGACACCTACAATTCCAGTTTTGGTGAAGGCGAGGGGGAAATGACCCGTTTTGGAGGATCTGCCGCTATCTCCTTCATCAAGTTTAGTCCGGAAGAGCGTGAGCAATGGCCGGAATGGAGAGCTCTGACGGCAGAGGAGCGAGCCCGATTTTTGGATCCAGATAGACCGGATACTGAAATATTTTTTATGGCAAGTTTTTTCTAGCGGCCAATCTCCTGCCCATCACAATACAGTTCGTACTGATAGCCTTCCCGTAGCTTGGATACCTCCCTCCCGGAAAATCCATACCACCTGGGTCAGAACCAAATTCATACGCCCGCCTATTCCTCGTTCAGCAAAACAATCTCTCTCGGGGCTATATTAGCCTCAATACTTCTAACCCGACAGAGCAACCTTTGATCAACCCCCAATATCTCTCACACCCATATGATGTTCGCCTTGCCGTGGAGGCAGTTAAATCTACTATAAAAATCTTCAAGACCAACGCACTTTCAGCAGTTTTTACTGGGATGGAGTTTGTCGGGGCAAGCGAGGACCCCCCTTTCATTCGTGATGGCCCCGAACAGGAGGAGAAAAATCATGAGAAGGCGAAGCTCAGTGGTGGATTCTATACCAATGGTATCGAACTCACTGACGCTGGGATTGAGAAATGGCTGAGGGAGAAGGGTCACGGTCTGGGGTATCACGGAATGGGTACTTGCAGAATGGGAGCCGCAGGTGATCCTTTGAGGGTTGTAGATTCGGGCGGGAGAGTCGTCGGTGTGATGGGGCTGAGAGTAGCTGATACAAGCGTCATTCCTGTTGTTATGAAGTAAGTTCTTTACCCCCACGCACTAGGCTCCCTTCCAGAAAAGTGAAGCTAACATACCGAATCACCTGCTCAATAGCAATCATCCTCAGGTTGCAGCATATTTAGTTGCTGACGTTGTTGCAGACTCTGTCATAAAAGACAGTCGGGGTCGAGATAAGACGGACTGGTTGTAGATACCCAGACTTTCAGATTCTAGGGATCATTTTTCAGACAAGAGTGCCCTTAGTATACCAACTCTCTTGATCTAATCTTTCTATAAACTCGGCCCATTTTTCCCACCCCCGAGTCTGTCGCGATCTGTCACTCGACCCGGATCCTTTTATCATCCCCTACAGTGTTAATAGTGCCGAATTTACCTACACTGCGCTAAAGAGATACTAGTGATATCAGCGTATTTCTTTAATTCGCAGGTCCAATTTCATAGAGGTCTAATGCTATAACTTAACATGACTCCGGATGTTGGTTAGTGAATACCGACAAGTGCATTACCTCATAACTACCAGCAGCATCACCCTCATAATATTATCAGGTTTAGTGCTCCTGTCGATGGAAAAAGATCTGTATCATAACTTGACCTGAAATGCTTTGGATATCACTCGATCGAAATTTCTAGAAAAGTGCGAAGCTAGTTTTTCAGTTTACATTCTAGCACGATGTAGGGAAATTCCGCACAACCAACACTGGAGGGGATAACAACTCATAGGCACAAGACACAGAGACCCACCGAGCCGATATGCCAGAACCGTGAAGTATGGGCGGTGAAGTAAAACAAGTCCGGACTAAAGACCCCCCCCTGCTGGAACCTTTTTCCCAGGATACCTCGTGAAGCTATTCATTTCGCAAGCAAAGGCGGTTACGGACCAGAAAAACGGAGGCATTTACTCACCGTACAGCCAAGCGGGATGGCAGAAACGACAAACACCAAGTTGGTTAAAATTCCTTTGCTTAACCGCACGGGAAGAGTGGTCATATATGAGCACGGTGCAGACCCTCCCAAATGGCAAAAGTGCTTTCTCCTCCTTTAGACATGCAACCGAAGATGCCTCCTTCCTGATTTAGTTATCTCTTACAGCGTGAAATTATAAAAGGTACTAGACTCCATGGAAGATTGGGAGTGAGAGAACCGAAAGCAGGAGTTGTATGAGTAAAGGTCTCCTACTGGCATCACAAACCACTCAGAACACCAAAAGCCGATACGAGAGCATTCAGAAGTAGGCTAGCGCTAGTCAGTGAGCCCGTCGGCTTCTAGATCATCTGTGGAGTTAGGAGAGAGGCCTGAGAGGCCGTCGGGTAGACGCATGAATTGCCCTATGTGGGAGCCTGGTGGGGAAGTTTCACGAGTGACATCGCGTGATTACGAGAGATCAACAAATTACTGAAAGTGCAATACCTACCAGTTAGGCCACCATCCTATCCCGCGGGAGCCGTCTCGTGAGGCGAGGAGATCCTTTTTTCTTCTTCTATGGACCATCTATGATTATAGGCACTGAGGTGAAAGGTATTCATGCGGCCAGGGCAGCGGCTGAGTGTGAACAAGAGAAGCCGGTTCGCCAGGTTTCGAGCAGGATGGTATGACAAAGAAAAACTTTTTTAAAGTTTGAGGTTTACAAGCGAGGAAAGCATAATTGGACCACTATAATTTCGCGTTATTTAGAATAAGCCTACTCGGGAGCCAGTTGTGAATCTCTTTCGTCTATTTGGTTGTTCAAAAATGAGCACATTGGCTGAATATCGCACGTCAATATCTGATACTGGAGGAGACGGTAGGCAAGCGGGAGCATTGCGATCAAGCCGGAAAGCTGATCGGTAGAGGGCTCTTAACACCATCGAGAGGTGGCTGAAGTGAGCTCCATTCTAGAGTGACGACATTGGCATTCCATTCCCTCCCTTGTGTCGGCGAATAAGTTACCTAACAACCATACGAGGAGCGCTTGGATAGTAGTCTAACTTTCCCCCTCCAGCAGTTTCGACCTCCCAACTACGACCCTCACATCAACCCAATTCATCCATGGGGCCAGTTTGGCGGCTTTTCCTTCTATAATCCCCAGGCCTCCAGCTGACAATCGCCCTTCCGAGGAAGTGCGTCCCCATTTGCTTCCGAAATTTCGAGATGACACCAACACACAAGATCCCTGTACACGTCGTGTCCCGCACAGCAAACGTTGGATCTCCCTCTTCACGATGAAGAAATCCTTCGGGCCGCTCGGCAGTGAGAGTTGAGAAAAACAAGGTTTGAACGGGAAGTATTAATAATATGAAGAAAAAATGAGGGAGAGATGTATTGGAATATTTGATTAGGTATTGTCATCCAGAGAAAACATGAGGCTAGTTTGTGGCCCGAAAGTGTGTCGTGTATTTTCAACCAATTGCTCAAGGCCCTGGGATCGCAGCATGAGCAAAATGTGTACGGTACAGTACGGTTCAGTACATGGCGATGTCCTGCGCAGCAGCACCGAGTGTGGGTAAGTGCGAAGAGGCCACCTTTCCATGGCTTGCGAGAAGGGGACAACTCTATGTATGCGCTAAGAGTCGCATCAAATGATTTAGACATCAGGCTCAATTAGAGCGAAAGCAAGAAAGAAAGGCACGAAAATATCGGAAAGCATGAAGCGAAAGGGAATGAAAGAAAGAAAGAAAGAAACCGAGAATTGCTCAAATTTTGGCCAGCCAACAGAACCACTCCTTTTCGCTCACTTCCCAAACGACAATAAGCGCGAATTTTGGGCAGGATCCTCAGCTGTGGGCAAACAACCATCGAAGACGAGGGCGCATGCGATCGGCACGCAGCGTTCCCTTCTCTTCTTCCAGCGAACAACTGACCCAGGGGGGGATGGATCCAGACGGCCTGATCGCGCTCCAGAAGCGCCTTTCACAGATCAATTCCACTCCTTCTATCTCTTTGTTCCATTGCCTATACAGAGAAGCAACTGGGAATAGGCAACTGGCAAGGCAGCGAAGGGATGTTTGGATGTTTGTCCAACAAGGATCCAAGAAAACGGCATACTGAATCCGAAGAATTCCCACGATGCTGGTGATGATGATGATGATATGGGGGTACTTTAGCTAGCTGAGGGATACGATTCCTTCCTTGATCTTTTATTCTCCATGGATAGGCCTCGTCAAGCACATCCAACCGCTCTCGATCTTCACGGCTTCCCCGCGCCGATGGTGTGTGGTGTATTGTATGCTACCTTACGCCCGAGGGTGGTACATCTCATGCAATGTAAACACGGCGCAGTTTATGTGTCGGATTGACCCCCGGCTGTCGCGCTCCACCTTCCAAGATCGATCGATTGTCCGCCAATATTCGCTCTTCAGCCCATCACAATCTCCCGGCTGTCTCGAACACAGACTTCTCAGCATCCCTGCTGCATCAATTCCGTCTCTCCTTTTGTCTTTGCTTTCTTTTTTCCCACTCTTGCCTCACCGCATTTGGGAAGCGAGAACCTTCTTGAAACTGCAATTGCGCTTGGGGTGAAGTTTGTTGAGTCGATGTAAGCTCGCCAAGAGCTCCCAAAATTCCCTTAGTCGATCACGGTTTTTCCACGCACAAGCAATACCGGTAAGCAAGAAGTGCCCGAACACAGGGATTGGAAGGAGGCATACGGTACTCGAGTACCGGTAGCTAATTATCTGTGCGTACTCGAGTATCTGAGCGCCCATGCCAGACCGGCGCTCGACTGTTCGGATGCTTCTTGCCAGCCACTTTTGTACCGTACCGGTACTGGTACAGTGCAGCATGATGCTCACGCTCCTCCCTCACGATGCTGGGCAAGGGTGAAGACCACGAACCCTCGGAGGAGGTCATTAGCGACATGGCATTTCGAAGCAAGTCTCATGAACCGTCACTCTTTGTTCGACCGATTTGAACGGACAATTACGCTTACTCTCTTCCAGGGAATGAGAAAATATCAGGATTTTCAAAGTTTTGGAAACACTAAATATTGAATAATTGCAAGCCAATCGCAATCAATTGCGGTTACCTCTAGCGTGGTGTATCAAAAAAACGGCTCAAAGTGGTTTCGGCATAAGCAAGGAGATAGATATGGGGCTATCTGTGTCTCCGCATTACGCACACGATATACTAGTGCAGCCGACACGAACGCCGGAAAGGAGGGTCATTTTTCTGGACCTATGTTGCACAAACACTGTTATACGAGTATCTTACAAGTATACGAGTATCCATTCGGTAGTGGTAAAACATCTATTATTTGCAGCAGCGGTTCTGAGACCCCCCCTCCTCCAATCTTGGCGACAAAGAAGCGAATTGAAATTCACGACCCTGGCTCGCCGCTAAATTGTGAAAATTGAATGGCTGGAGAGGTCAAGAAATGGTGTGTGATTGATTGTGAGTGCAGAATTGGAAGGGTGGTGAAGGGAGGAATTGATGGAGGGAAGGGGGGTGAGTGGAAGGTGGGAAAAGGAAAGGAGTGGTGAGGCTTTCTGCAATGGGCGTGGGCCGGATATCCTCCAAGTCTATGTGGACACACGTGAGTGGCTGGCCGGAACCCCAACAGAGGCCTGTGCGGTTTGTTTATCTTTTGCTTTTTTTTTCAGCAGGATATGTCGAAGAAGCTGCAGCGATTTGCCTTGGTGGAGATCTTGAGCTCTCTCTCTTTCGCTCGCTCCTTCAGCCATCCAGCTGCTTTTCCCTTACCCTGCAATTCCTGAAATTGATTTCCCTCTTTTTGCTTGCTTATTATTTATCTATTATTTATTTTTATTTATTTCCTTATATTTATTTTTATTCCATTGTTTTTTTTTGTTCCTCTTCAGTTTTCCCGCATCCACGCACTGCACCCTCCCCACAATTAACCCCCCCTGGATTTGACCCCCCCCCAAGACTTCTTGCTTCCAACCACACCCCCTCCGATCACAAGTGTTCCAATTTCCAAGCCCTTTCTTGACCTCGCAGAAACCATAGGAATTGTCCCACAGCTTGCTCTCCGTGCCCAATTGCTCTCCAAACATTAGCTGGCCACTCAAATTGACCCTCTTTCCCCCAGTCTCCCCCCCAGCTACTTCTACCCTTCACTCATCACCAAAGCTTCTCTTCTTTCTTCCTTCCTCCCTCATCCTGCAAAGCACCTCCACAGCACGCTCTAGCCTCTCAATCCCTCTTGTGGTAATCTGCAAAGACGTGTTCGGTCAACGCTTTCTTTCAGCCCCCCCTTTTTTTCTATATACCCAAAATAAGCAAGAAGGATTCTCCTTTCTTGTCGCCCATTCACTTAGTGTAAGGACGACGAGAAAACTTTCGGAGAATCACTCAGCTTGACAATCTGGACTTTGACGCCCGAGTCCCGATCCCCTTCAGTGT
>Ga0307509_10000617_pt1 | contig 60673 bp, 87 predicted proteins | sample 10_EM_MG_FD_202245 | JGI IMG/M metagenome (GOLD analysis project Ga0307509, IMG submission 202245) | Populus trichocarpa ectomycorrhiza microbial communities from riparian zone in the Pacific Northwest, United States - 10_EM | ecosystem: Host-associated > Plants > Roots > Unclassified | place...
TTGTTAGTCAGATAGCTATTTGTTGGCTTTGTAATGATTTGTTCCGTTGGGTCTGGCTCCTGTTATGGATTTGTTTGGAGAGTGTGAACTGGGAAGAAATTATGCTTATTACTCCACCTTCCACATCCTAATACAAACTGGGATGTATCGCAACAGTACGTGTACACTAGTTCTAGTTGGAAAGACATCTACACTAATCATGACAACCGACCCACCCTCCGCAAGACTGACTTCCATGACGGAGACAAGATGGACCCTGAAACAAACATAATTCGAAAACCCGCTCCCGTCAAGCATGGCCAGATTCGGAACATCTTTTCCCTGGCGTTCTCGCCGAAGTCGCTTCTGGAGTAGGAGCCCATCCTGCAAGGGTACGTTGATTTATTCATCGGGCAGATTGGGAAACATGGCACTGGGAAGGACGGGTAGGAGATAGTTCGGTGGTTTAATTATTGCTCGTGTTCTCTCCTCATTCATTTTTACTGCTCTCTCTGATGGCGGATAGTGGGGTTAATGGCAATGAAGTGGGCTGATTGGTGGTGATTTAGCGTTTGGAGAGGATTTGATGCTGTAAAAGAGGGTATAAGCCGCTCTCTCCCACCAATCCCTAGCTCCTGGACTTCGTATTAATATCGAGTCCCCTCCTTCCCAAGAGAATCTCACTTCTGGATCTCTATAATCCTTGACAGCGCCTACGCAGCCACCTTCATATATTTGACTACCCGTTTTCCCCAGCTGGCGAGGCTTATCCCGCACCCATCCCAGTGCATATAGCAGAACATCGTATCAGACGCCTCGACTATGACCGGGACAAAGTCAACCGGTACCTTACACACCCTCACTCCGTCCTGCTTATTCAAAAACTAACTCACTCCTTAGGCGAATCAACTCCGATAACAAACGCAACGACTTCCTCACAAATATCTTAGATAACCACAGCGACGAAGCTCCCACAGCTCTCTCTCTACTTTCCATCGACCCTTCACTAATAAAAAACCAGTAACTTATTTGGGGCAGCGAAACTAGCCACGACCCTTTCTGCCTGAACCTACTTCCTCCTCCGCAACCTACACACCTACCAACGCCTCGTCATCGAGATAACTTCCTCCTTCGCCTCCTATTCACAAATAACATCCACAGCCGCTTGAAAGCTAGAATACCTCTGAGCAGTGATTACCGAGATCCTCCGCGTCTACCCACCCCTCCTGGTCGGTTTTCCAAGGACCTCCCCCGGAGAAACTGTGGACGGGTACTTTATTCCGAAGGGCGTGGTGGTCAGCACGAGTTCATGGGCTGCTGTGCACGATCTGAAGAATTATCCAGGTTTGAGGGTTAGGTTATATAGAAGGCAATCTGGCCAGTTTGTTTTTGGAAGGGGGTTGAACGGGATGGAAGCGGTCTCAGCACCTAGATTTTTTAGGATATCATACCTAGCAACCCAAATCGTGGAGTCTTCTCCGCTCCGCCATAGATGTTCCCCCAGTGGTTTAGTTTTTAATTTTAAACTTGGCATTAGCGATGAGTTGATGCCCCATAGGTGGGGGCTTTGAGCTGCGCATAATTATTTGTTGGGTTAGTTGGAAATACTTCAAGGAATGTATGATGATGGCATGAAATGATAATTGCCTTATTTTATATTTGTATATTTAGAAACGCATACCAAGTTTGCAGCTCCTTTTTAAGAATGAAAAAGGTACTAAAGTGAAGAAATGGCTGTGAGTATTTTCAGGCCAAATACCGCAATCAATCCTGTCAGCTAGATAGCATATGAAAGGCCCTTTAAGATACTATAATGAAAATCCAGAAACCCGATGTCAGCCAAGCTCTCAACCAAGGTTAAAGCCATCATGAATGAGAAACACAGAAAATACAGGGTCGCACCACAAGTCCAGAATTACTACCCTAATTCGCTCACGCTACCTGAGCGCAAACCTCACTTTCTTACTGTCAGTATTACTTCAGATAGGTTGGGTACCACCGCCATCCCTGTCGGGGGACTTATTTTAGAATTTGTTTCAGTGAATCAAGGAGCTTCCCCCGATACTCAGCCACACATTTGTCCAGCCCATCAATACGTATAAAGGTGCGCCCCCAGGACGAGATATCCTGCATCATCTCCATAATTTCATCCAGTTCTGGTTTCCCCCCAATGGCCCCTTCCTCCTCTCGAAAATCTCAGATGACCTCTGCCAGAATCTTCTCAAATCGGACAAAAACCTGTTTTAAGAGGGAACTCGGGATATCCACCGGGGATTGCTCCTTCTGGGCCGCAATGTCGAGGCAGAAGCACACGGCTGCAGCATTTTGTCCCTTGGCCAATCGCATAACCTATCTACACCAAGGGGCTAGCATCCCCGCTTCTTGCAGTTTCAACGCATTTCCTTCCTAGCGATGATGGTTCCTGACCTAATGTAAGTCTTGCCAACCCCTGAGTCACCGTGGCAAAAGAGGGCCGAACCACAGGATTTTCCACCGGGAATGCCCATCGAACCAATTCTGATATTCCTCAACTTGACGGGGTAGGCTCCGGGGTTATTATTTGGGGATTCCTCATGATACTCATGGCTTTTTAGATCCACAGGTATTAAAAGCTATGAGTGATTGAAAACAACTGCCACGGCGGTCAATGTTGAGTTGTCTATGTTGAGTTGGAAAAACACCAAATCTTTGTTGACTAAAATGAACGGAGACATTTAGGGCTCAAGGAACAAAATTGGCTGAATGGTCGACAAAACCAGTGCGAAAATTGATCGTGTAGTTTACTGTTTCGTTCGAGGTCTCATTTGTCTATGAAGTCGGACAAAACAGAAGCGCTGAACACCATTGGTGTGCGAAAGTGAGGGGGTAGATATATCAAATGATTCCTATTTGAGACTTCGAATTTTGCTTACAAAACAACTCCCAATGCTCCCCCAAGATGCATTGTATCTCCAAAGGAAATGCGACTCCAAGAAAATGCAACTTCAATTCCGCGATATGAGTGCCGGTAGTGCATCAACGCCCAGTTAACAGGAGCTAACTCTATCCACAAACCCCTTCCAATAGAACGCGACTTTACTTCGGCGACATGAGCAGCGCATCATCTCCCCCTCAGCAAGAAGTAACCCTATGGAAGCACAAACTCCTTAAAACAACCTAACCTTAAAACAAAAAACTCTCCTCCGACAACGAAATATCCTTCTTTAAGATTCCTCCTCTCAGTATCAGTGATGATACAACCCACTAAAACAGAGAACTTCTTCATCCATCGATCTTTCCGCCAGCGCATTCAAACTTCTTGCTTTTCTTTACCGATCACTGACGCGGCAATCTTGCTCCCTCACGAATCCTCACTCGGCCAGCTTTTCTAACCCGAAACACAGGGCGCTGATTAATACCTTGCCTGCAGATATACCCCTCACAGCTCCCGCAGATACTAAGTACGATAGCAAGAGCCCTGAGCTACTCCTCAGCACCAGTAAACAGCTACATTCATCCCTCCCAGCCTAATTTTTCAATTCCATTCTCCTTTCGTTCCACCAACGCCACTGGCACACTTCTCCTGAAGCCTAACCCGCACATCCCAAATCACCCGCATTCCGGCCCTTATTCTCCCCATCTTTTCTTATTATACCTCCTCACGGCACAGTCTTCGCACTTCACTCACCAACTCCAGCTCCTCGTGATCCAACGGTGTTGCGAAGCCCATCAACCGACATTCGTACCCCTTCCTGCACATGGGCTAATACTCATGCAGTCGCACCTCGCTGTCCCGTATTTCACTCTCCCGCACCCCCCCGCTGCCCCGGATGAAATCCCCTGGATTCTAAAAGATTTTGCACCAAAACCTAACTTGCTGTCCCGGATAATTCGCTGTCCCGGACAGATTCTTTGAATTTCTTTGGGTTTTGGCCATCCGAGACAGCGAGGTGCTACCGTACTACGCAGCTACCTGTACCGTGGATATCCTGCAGAAAGAGCCTTTTTCCCCGCAAAGTCGAATACATCTGCTAACTCCTCCTATTTGTTTGTTCTCCTTTTGCTCTTTTTGTTTCGTCTTCTTCCTTCTTTTCTGTCTAGGTGTTCTCCGCTGTTGGAAGGAGGGGGCGGCCAGGGCGGAAGGGCAAATCGTCCGCAATATTAGAATTTCTATCACCCATATCATAGGCCGTTGGGTATATTTCCCCTCCGGGATTATTTATGCGATACGGAAGCTACCAAAAACAAAACAAAACAAAACAAAACCACCTAGGCACACATAATCAGGAAATTCACCATCACCCCTCTAGAATATATCATATAAACCACAACCCGCCACAAAACCATATCCTAGAAAAGAAAAACCCATCTTCACCCCCACTCAACATCTCACACAGCTCCCCTTACACCATCAACAAACCCAACAAATAACCCCACCACGTCCACGACATGGCGACAGCTCAGGGCACAGGCCATTCCAGCACTTCCGCCACAGCTACCCCCCCCACGCCTGCCAACTTAAATAAATCCCAACCATGGTGAGTGCGCAATCTCGATGCAGAGATTGCCCGGGGCCCCTCGCCATGGGTTCTGGGGGGTGCCGCTGGCCATTTCGACAAATATTTTTCTCAGTCTCTGCACTGCACACTATGGCATCTAGTTACTGTTCATCCAAAGGTACTGGACCATTCTGAAACACGAAAAGGTGGTTTTCAAGAATTCACGACCTGGGTTGGGTTGCATGATAACCCTGCCTGGTGTCAACTATTCGTGCACGACACCACATAGGTGTCAGAAGAGTATTTCGAGTAGGACTCAGGCTTATGCGATTGAAAGGGACCTTAGTTCATAGAATATCACTCCGGGGTTGTGTCACACAATAATGTGTTGGTCCTGATCACTCTAGAGTACTAGTCGATCGATTACCACGGGCATCCGTTGTCACACACCACCATCACCATCACACACAATGAAATGCTAGAAAACTACTGTACACTAATTTGACTTGGTTCTGCGACGTCCAGAATTCCCCTCTTTGGGTATAGGGGTGGCAACACAAAAATAACTGGCACGGGCCTTACTTAGCTAGGCCGGTGGACCGTGTGGACTGTACGATCGTACAAACCTTACCGGCAGCTAGGAGAGGCAACTCCAACGCCTTAGGATAAGACCGATAATCCCAGTTTCTACGGTACGGTATAATACGGTACTTACAGTGGAAAACCCCACACGCAATGTCGAGTAATGTGTGAGAGGACTGGAAAACACCCCCCATCCAAATAGTTGCCGCACCCCCCCCCCTCGTCTCCATAGTTGCTTTCTTTTTCGAGGATCCTGCCTCCGCTCGAAGCCTAAATTTATATTTGTTAATCGATTTAGACAACCACCCACAATGCTACCCCTCATTTCAGACACCAGATAGACATCGAAAGCTTGTCACAGTGCTAGCATTGATCGATTCTAAGCTGTGCTTGTGCCTACGGACCCTGCTAGGTTTGGGTTTATGCGAAATAAATAAAAAAAGACTCAGCTCTATTTGGCTAACATACATGGAAGAACAAATCCATATGAATACTACTACGAGTGCAAGTGCCAGGGATAAAGTTTTCGTACGGGACAGGGTTTATTTTGCGGGTTAACCTAAACTAATTGTTTGGAAACTTTACCCCTATGCTTTGTACATAGGACCGCCTTTCTGGTGAACTTCGGGGAGGGAACCTGTGACCGAGTCTTGCCCGAACCGGGTGTTTGGTGTTCGAAATGTTGATTAAGCTACGAGCTCAATGGCTCCGGCGGAACTAAGATCTCGAGGGAAGCCAGTAATTATGTATACAAAAGATCAACACCTAGCAGACACTATTGAGCAGCATGGTTTCCAACAGACACAAGCTTAGACCAGCGCATTGCAGGCACCACTAGTCTCCCGATGCACTCGCCTTGGTCTCCGAGTCAAGCTGACTACGATTAGAAAGGAGATAATTACAACGAACAGGATTCCTTGGCACCCGGGGGAGCATAAACACGTTTTGTTTTTGCTCAAGTCAGAGTTTAAACCCAGCAAACTTTGCCACAGCAGAGAGCGTATTCAGAATCAATCCCAAAACGCTGGGCACCTCGGAGCCAACCCAATGCTGGAAGTAGGGAGGAAGAGAGGGAGGGTATCTTGGTTTCCCACGAGTGTGTGCGTGCTTTTAGTGCCGCCAATAACTCTCAAAGAGCGACGTGCAAAGAAGGACTGACGATGCTGTGGAGAGCAGTTGGTGAGCAAAAAAGTTGTCAAATGCAGGAGAATTGATCCCTCGATGCGGGTCTCTTCTTCAAGCAGTCTGTTGCACAAAAAAAAGGAAAAATAACCCGATTCCAAAAGGTGTTCTCGGTCATAGAATCGTCTTCCTCTAACCTCGATCACCCTTTTCCTTATTGGCTCGATAGCAATTTCTAGGAGGAGCGTGGGCCGGCTATTGATGAAGAGGGTTGAGGGGGTGTTCCGTATGCGTGGAGAGAATGTAAACTGCTAAACTGCACCTTCGGTGGGTTGCCTCCGAGTAATGTTGCACAAAAAAAGAAAGAAAGAAAGAGCCCCCTTCTTAACAGGCACTCTCAACCACAGAATCTTTTTCCCTTTCCAACCCTCATTCACCCTCTTCCCCGCTAGTCCAATAGCAGTTCCCGAAAGGAGAGTGGACTTATAGTCGGCGAGGAGAGCCGGGGAAGGGCACCCCACGCGCGTAGAGCGCCAACACGATCGACAGTGCTATGATAATTTAAACCGGTATTGCGCCTGCAACGCAACACTGTCTAGACTCTTCGTCTCTAAGAATATCGGTTTTCGATGGGTATACCAGGTCATAACTAAACTCGCCTTTGAAATGTCGAACGTCTACTATTGGTGAATACGTTTGGGTGTCGGCACGAACAGAGGCAAATGGGAACCTACATTTGGTCCCCATGTGAAAAATTACTTTAGGTATTTAGTATTATTCAAACAAGCTTAGCAAGCGAATTGTCTTCTACCCCTCCTCTTTCTTCACTCCTTTCCGGGCATTCCCTACTTGCCCCCACACTCCTAGTTCTAGATATGGCTCTTTCTGCTCCGGGCAAATCTAAACTCGCTCACCCGAAACGTCAAGTTTCTCCCTCTGTCACTTGCGCCGAAAATGAGGCACCGTTAAGCAGAGTCCAATTTTCCAAGAGCTAGTGATAAATTGTGACTGACGGTCAGGTCGAACGACGGCTTGGGGCTGAGTAAGCAATGGGTAGATTGCCTCAAAACGCTAGGAGGGAAATCCGTGGCTCTTTTTATAAAATCTTAGCCAGCTATCTACGTGCCTGTTGGTACGGATTCCCTATTCGGCTCGGGGAATCACATATGGTGGAGCCTAAGGTTTCCAGAGGGGGTCCAGCAGTCTGTATGCTTCGGTGGGAGGAAATTGTTCCCCGACATAATTTGTCTGCCATTCTCGTATGATAAGAACAAAAGCTGTAGTTAGGTGTACTACCGCTTGCATATCTACACAACAGCGGGGAGGACTTGGTGACCAAGCAGCGCGCCTGCGAGCTAACTTAGTCTATCTCCAAACCTTTGGTGCCCTAGAAATGCCGGGGAACTCCCGAAACCCCGGTCAATTGCTCACATCCCTCTTGTTTTGCGCATACGGTATTCAGAACCAACAAACGACTGGCTGCTGACTTTATTTTATTCCCTTTATTTTATTCCCTTTGGCTTGGAACAGGGAATTTGTAAGCTAGGGTGAATAAGTGAGGTGAGGTGAGGTGGACGGAGACCAATCAGAATTTAGTGTGTGTTACTTATCGACCGTTTTTATTGGGCAAACGACAACGGCTGGTCCGCCTGCCAACAAAAAAAGGCAGGACCAAAGAAATGATAACCGGGAGTTAATAGCGCCTGTGGCAGCTCCCCCCCCCCAGTTTTCCTGAGTTGTCACGAAACGAAATTATGCAAGCTTTGTCCCTGGCTAAATAACGAGAGGAGCTTTGGCCAAGCTCCCTGCGATCAGCATTTCAGTTTTCACTTGATCTAAGAGTTTATAAAAAGCCACTCCCGCCCGAAACTCCATTTATCCCATACGCCTCTTGCTATCCGTCTCTCCCCTCCCTATATGCTTTATCATTCCGATTTTCCCTTAGGAGTGCCTAGTTCGTAGCCAACTTCTAATACACAAACTTCAATGTTTTTCAACCTCGAACCTCAACCCTACAGCCCAAGGCAAGAGCTTCAGGAGATTGGGACAGATCCATCCGGGGGCTACGAATCTGAGCGCATTCCCTTCGTGTCTTCGGGTCGCCCCCCCGCTGTATGTGGACAACCCCAAAACCTGGCGCTCCACGGCGACGGAAACAATTTTACAGAGGAAAACATGGAATTATGTTTACCGCAGTCCTGGCCCCAATCGACACTACTCTGGTACGATGAGGAAAACTTGAGACGGCAGCAGGATTCTGACGTCTCATATTTTCTCTGCCTCCCCGAGAAGCGAATACCGGATCAAGTGGAGCCGATCTACCAAAGCTACTCCGGGGAGAGTGATCCCCTGAGCTCAGGGCAGAGTTCCCCGTCTATCTTTGGAGAATTCCGCCCTAGCGTCACTGACAGCCTGCCACCCCCCTACGAAGAAGCCCCATACGACAGCCTAATCTCCGAAGTGCACCAGTCCACTCCTGGGATCTCCCCTGACACGAACTTGGACACCCGACATCCCAGCAGGTAGCTCCTCGCATTGACTCCAAACACAAATCTAGATCCCACAAGATAACACCCTCACCACCATAGATCCTACGTAGAAAATAGCTCCCCCAGCATCCCGAGAGACACCCTTCCCACTCAATTGCCCGCCGGCAGAGATTCCAACCCCACCCCGGACTGCCTCGCCACGGATTCCAACCGCCAGCCACCCAACAACTATCGCCGTGCTCAACAAGGGGATCAACAATCTACCAACACCTCAAAACGTAGGCGCTCGTCCTGGTGTGAAGAGTGTCGTAAACCTTTCAAACGTGCCGGGGATCTCCAGAGACATCGCGACACTGCCAAAATTCACTGTCCAGCAATGGGACCATTGTGTCCATTAGAAGGCTGCAAGTACCCTAACAAGAGGTTCACTAGATTGGACAATTTCAAGGCACACCTTGTAAAGAGGCACGGGATCGACAAAGTGGAAGCTGGACGGTGCATTCAGTGGTTGGAGAAAAGAGGAAGATGACGATCGTTACTTCGCCGAAGACTGCAGAGCGGGGTAACGGGAGTTAGGCTAGGAGACGGCGAGGGGGTTAGTTGGGGATTTGGTCTTGGTTCTTGTCGGATTGAGTGTTTCTATTGAAGAGGAATATTTCAAGCCTTGTTCGGCGTTTTATGAATGACATGTCACTACCAAGCCCACCTCTTCCCGTTTTTTGTTTCGCTTTTCCGTTTAGTGTGCTTGTCTGTGTATACCTTGTATATCGTATCTATTGCCAACGAAAGCGTCGGGCTTCGATCTCAACTTTTCTTTCGACCAGTTTCTTTTTTCTTCACCGCTCAACCCGCCATCGGTCATGGAACCGTACCTGCGCCCCCGATCTCCTTCCCCGAAAGGCTGCGCCCAGTTCGACGCAGTGTACCTCCTTGGTGGCTCAACCACATCCCGTTGCCTAGTATCAATACAGAGTTTGGTGGGCTGGGTAGTCCTTTCTTTTTATCTGAGTGGAATACTTTTCCTGCTGTAATTCGATCAGTAGTCCCTTATTTGCCGAATACTCTTCTACCCTCTTCTATGATAGTTTGTAGGTGGAGGGTGCCGAGGGGGGAATGGGTGCTCACCCACACAAAAGCCATTGAGAGAACGGCTACGGTATGAGGGGCCTCGCTCTAGCACATGGCTATAGTGTGCTACAAAGACCTACGGCCAGGCGAAAACGTCCATGCAACTTTTATAGGACAGGGATTATTTGTATAGACATTTCTCGGTATGCCGTGGGCTCTCTCTTTGTTGCAGAATATTGTATTTCCCACCGCACTCCCCACCTTCTCTTAAACTTCATCACCTCATTATCCTCCTTTGCTTGGCGAACCATAGCCCAGGCTGGGTCCATCACCCAATTGAAATCGCCGATTAAGAAGGCAGCGAAAGCGAAAGGGCGATAAATTCGCTCATGTGAGACAAGTGCTAGGCCGCCGTGGCCCGTGAATAATAAGCGAAGGGTGTGATAAAGCTTAGCGGTCCGCCCCATTTGGTGTAACCCTTCAATATCGAAGAGAGGAGAAAAAGGAAATCGTCACAAGTTATCACTCGTACCAGGTTCTTCTTTTTCTGTGTAATTATCTGGGGGATTGGAGTCAAAGATCTGTTCTACCATCCAAAATCCGTTGAAAGTCAGGTCTGCTTCCCTCAAGGGACCGCAACTCCCAATTTTATTGATCGAGCTTGCCGTGAATGTGGGCTTTAACAGTCGAGAACGACATTAACATACATACCCCTTTTTGGCACTGAACTTTGCAGCTTCTAAAACCAAAAGCCTATCGCCGAAGAGAGCTTGCAGGGCAACACCATACTATACTAGCCAAAGGGTCGGTTTAGATATTTGTGACTCCCAAAGAGCTCAGCAAAGGGCCCGGGGGTTCCGTCGAATCGATAGAGTACCCAAGACCCCCGGTTCCCTGAATCGCAAAGATATCTGTTTACACGCCTCACATCTTGCTTGTTATCAATTCCTCCACCCCCCGACAGCGTCGAGAGAGAGCCAAATTTCCCTATATCCCGCGAAGTACTGGCTTGATTTTGACCACTGTTGGCCATGCGGCGCTATCACCGGGTCCGGCAGTTCCGCTGATAGCGGGACTTCATGGCTATGAACTCTAGGCAGCTCATAGTGTTACTGTGAGAATATCAACCTGCCTCCGTCCCCTGAGGATACCGACTAATCAAGCTCACCAATGATCGGAAGTGAAAAGGGCGCCACGGCGGGGTGGTGCGCCGAGAAGGCACACGGCTGGTCCCCCGCCGTACTCTTCACGACACTTCAGGCAGTTATAGGCCACAACTGAACCCCCTAAAAGGGTGCGTTGTCACCCCATCTCCCAATAGCAAGATAGCAATAATACTACTACTAACCAGCTTTAATGTGACCTTAGGGGGTCTAGCCCCTCTTTCGGCCTTTCAGACACCCGTGTTCCCCAGTTTGCAGATCCGAAATCGAGCTTTTCCTCACTCCAATCTAGGCGGGGAAATCGCTGCCTGTTGCCTAACCGTTTGGAGAGTGCCCAGCTTCGTTCTCGGGGCACGGGCAGTGCCAGTACCGTACCACAAAACTGCACTGGTTCAGCCTCATTTCCAATTCAGGAGCTACTGGAGTTGCACAAAAAAACGATGCCCAGGGCATTGTCGACTTCTCTAATGACCGGCCGGCCGTAACTGAGCTCGCATCACAAGAGATGGATTTCCCGGGAGCTAGCATCTTTGGCGGTACTCGTGATGTTGCGTACGCTAATCACAAGGCTGGCTTACCATCGCCAACATTATCGAGGGCAAATCTCAACACATGAACTAACGCCATCAGAAGACTTTCTGTGCCATACTAATATAAACACTAGTGGTGGTCAACCGTTGCTCGGGTCCAGGGGAAAAAAGAGCGCAGCGAACTCTTTTCGGAGTATTGCACATCTAATATATCATAGAGCTACCAGCCTCCGGGACACTAAGAAGGAACGTGGTTTACCTAGAAATAATGTAATTAGTACACCATATAGAGAGTACCGCAGAAACCAGAACAATTGGACCTTGCGCTAGGATGTCCAGAATTCCCCTCTTTGGGCTAAGGCAAACAAAGCCGAGACAAATAGCTCTTGGCCTTCATGAGACGAACAAAACGAAAAATACGACGGGTCCCACGTATCACCTCGTCACAACGGGTAGCGCCTTAGGGAAGTCTGACATCCTCACACAAGCGGATCTGTGGTTGATCACAGATTAACGGGAGCTTGAAGCTTGTCTTTTTTTTAATAGCAGTTAAAGTGATCTTCCCATTCCCCCTTTTTTTGGTGCGGGGTTTTCCAGGAAGCTTCTGCCTTAGACGGAGGTAGGACGCTGCATGAGGATGCTAGATTTGGTATGTTAATACGGTGGGGAGGGATCCCAATTTCCAAACGCCTGGTCCAATTATTCCAGACTCTGCGGTACACCACTTTCGTAATGACAGGAAGACTGAATTCCAACCCAAAGCGGGGAGATAATACGAGAGTCTTTCTAAGAGGCCAACTGACCAAGGCAGACTAATTCGTGACCTAAGGGAGCATAATTGTAATGGAAGATGTTGACCCAGGCCATTACGATATCAGGGGGCTGGTGGCCAAGGCTCCAGCCCAGAGAAGTCATGACTTTGTGATACAAGGGCAAGTCCGGCACTGCGCGGCACTGGACTCGAGTACAAGCCATGGAATAAGCAATGAAGCTTGGCCCGACGACTGAGCCTAATCGCACGGAATCACTTTCCAGTTGCCAGTAAAACCCAACGGCAATCCCTTACCCCTACGGGTTTCCTACCCAAAATCAGCAGACAAATCTACCCAAGCCCAACCAGCCCTTTGGAAGACTCAGGGCGCAAGAGAACATCTCCACGGAAACTGTTGGTATCGCGCAAACCCGGGAGGCACAGATAACTCTCAAAGCGCAGCAAGTGGGCTGACGCTTCGAGGAGGAGGAGGGGTGGCATGAGTTGAAGATAGGCCGCACTCGTCGTTACTCTGATCATGTTAGCTTGCTTACCTTTGCGAGAACAGATATGAACTGACGTGCTAGAGCAGAGGGATGAGGGGTAATCCACGGATGGACCACCGTCGCGACTTTCAAATCGCCACGGCTCAGATAACTTACCCCGCTAGCAAGTGAAACATCACCAAACGTTCACAGGCTTTTATCCTCTCCTCTACAATCAATTGCATTATCTATATATCAAACAGAAACCATCGATTGGAAAGGCTCCTCGGGGGTTAGCTCCGTTATCCTAGCATCGCATCAACATAATAGCAGAAGGCGAAGGAACCAACACCTCAATAACATCGCCACGAAAAAAGTGCAAAGCCAGTCAAATTACACATGTGATTCCGATCTACAGGATTGGCTGAGTCCTCGTTTCTATCATTCCTACTGCCCCCCCGTTTTTTTTGTGGGGTCGGAGACGGTATCGTTGGGTCAACACCTGACTCGAAAAAGACTCGAAAAAGACTCGTAGCAGGGGGGAGGTTGAAGCTCTCAGTGCACCAATAGCCCGCGATTCCATTTTTCGACCAGATCTCCATTTTACAGGCCAAGGCATTCCCTCCTAGGCACAGTGAGTAAATACTCAAGAAAAAAAGCACCACAAACCTCTTTTTGAGAGAGAGAGGGAGGGAGGCGGAGGGAGGCGGAGGGAGGCGGAGGGAGGCGGAGGGAGGGAGGGAGAGGGAGAGAGGGAGAGGGAGAGAGAGAGAGAGAGAGAGAGTACGCCCTGTATCTAGAGGTTCGAACTTCCAACACCATACACAAGCTTTTCGGACTATCAACAGTCTCATTCCTTCCAGTGCCTACACTTATAGAAGTTACACACTTTTATCCAGTCAATGACTAACTTTTTATAGATTTAGCGGACCTAATCACTAGAAGCTCAGCTTGCAAGCGTACTGCACATACGAAGAGTACCTAGCACTCACTTTTTCTCTCCGAGAGCACAATGTCAGGTATAGATTTTTCTTCTTTCCTCCTTGCTTTCTCGCTTTCTTCTTTCTCCTTCCCTTCATTCCCACCACAAAGCTTTTACTCAGTCGTTTCCCCTTCTCGCCCTCCTTTTTCGACCACGTGCGGGACGGCGGGCGTAACCGGACCATATTGTACAGTAGTTCCTTAGAGGATGTACACACCAAAAATATGGCAGATTATCCATCCTCCCCCACCACCCCATGAGTAGCCAAGTAGCCGTTAGCAGGATACCCGTATAATCTTCATTAATAATCCGTTGTAACATATTGACAACAATGTAATCCCCAGAAATATGACTGGGGGAGAGACGATAACTGGGGGGTCAGTTATAAAGAAGGTAAGTAAGCGATGAACTTTCGAGTCGCCTGGACTGGACTCTCTCGGACGTACCAATGAATTGGCCCAGCATGCCCATTTTTTATTTTTTTTGGCACGACGGAGGAGGGAAATATGTTTGGAGGCTTTGTGAGGAAGGAAAGGGGTGGGGGGGGGGGGGGTGGAAGTGTGGTGTGAGTTGCTTGTGGGTTTGGGAAAGGTTCTGGGGAAGGGGAGGTTAAGTATCAGTACATGATCTCAGCGGTATAGAGACACGTTGCAATTTTATGCGCGGGGGGGGGGAGGGAGGGGATTCTTTGATACCGGTGCTTCGGGTTCAGATTTTAGCTTAGGCAGGCCGGGTAGCGAGTATTACTAGTAAACAGCAAGGAGATGCGTCGTTCGGGTCGGTGAGGATTTCCGTTGTTGTTTGGGAATTTGGCTTTTTTTGTGATGGATAGTTATCATTGTACGCTAGCCTCTCTCTCTGCCCTCTCCTTTTTGTAATCTGTTGGAGGAGTTTAAGTTAGTTCTGGTATATAATATCAGTAGCAGGGCAATCGCTCATTCTGTGCTAGCCGGGGTCGATAATACCCAACTTACGTAGGGTAGCTTAGAATCCGAATTCGAGCAGGTGACATTTCCGAAGGCGGAGAGGCACTAATACCCTCCATTGCCATCCGGTTGCTGAGCTGTGGAAATCTGGTGTGCAAGCAAACCCCCTGTTAAGCCTCCTTCGAAATTTGTCATTTTTCGACTATCATACGGCTTTATCTTGCTACCTCACGAATCCTCACTCGCCAGGATTTTTCCCGCAGGAAATACCTGGCACTGATTAGTTGCAGGCCTGCGGATATACCCCCCGACAACTCCCACGAGTGCTAAGTGATAACAAGGGCACACAACTACTCCTCAGCAACAGTGAGCAGCCATCTCCATCCCTCCCCCCCTTTTTTTCCCTCCTCACGACCAGACCACTCGGGAAGCATAACCCGGGCATCTCAAATCACCCGCCCACCGTCCCTTATCACCTCCACCCCCCTCACCACACCTCCGCACAGCACTCCTCTCGCACCCCCCTCACCATCCCCAACCCCTCGGCATCTCCATCGCGTTGCGAAGCCCATCTGCGGACACTAGTTCCTATCATACCCAGTCCTAGTCCTGCACATGGGCTTATATCGTACAACACAGCTACCTGTAATGTGGAGTTCCCGCAGAAAGTCCCCCCCCCTACAAAGTCAAACACATCCGGTGACTCTTGCTATTTTTTTTTCATTTCTCTTTTTGTTTTATCTTCTTTCTTGCTTCTTTCTTTCTTTCTTTCTTTCGTCTGAGTGTACTGTGCTACTGGAGCGTGGGATGGTCGGGTCAGGGAGGAAGGGGGAAGAAGGAAGGGAAGGCAGATCTGCGGAATTGATCATATCATAGGTCACTATGTACCTTTGCCCTTCACTTCATAAATCACAATATGCGGTTATGGTGATTATTACTGCCATACAAGGGCTACCAAACGAAGGGAAACCAAAAGACCCAGGAACATAATCAATACCCCCCACCATCATCATCCCGGAATATATATCATAATATTCCGTCTCCAACCTGTCCCTTCCATTATCCTCCAACCAACCAAAATCCATTCTACTATAGAGCACTTTGTGTAATATTTAAATCATGTATTATTTCTGAATCTTTATGAGGAGCTACCCCGTGTATCCTATCCCGTGGTTAGAAACGAATGCCAAGACACCCACCTTATCATTCTTACAATTGAATAAGTGTTGAGACTGTTTTGACACGACGCAAAGAGGTCCAACCACCTATTGAATCACTAGGCACTGCGCTATTAGGACGAGGATGGATTCATAGGCGATTGGGCGGCAACTCGGTCAACATCGCATATGTTTCGATACAGTGAATTCAGCGCCAGTGTACTATAGGCAAAGCCGTATTTAAGGAGGAAAGATGAGCAACGAGAGATATCATCAACCGCACCCCCTTTTTAATCAACTCCTCTCTCTTTTTCCTTTGACATTTATCTTGTTTGCCCACAGCTCCAAAATTGTGACAAACGGGTTAACTTTACCTGCCTTAGGAAGTTGCCATTACCCACCGAAAGAACGCCCGGAGTTCCAGAGAACCTCTGACAGTATCCTTGTGCCCCAACTAAGAGACGTTTCCCGCCTTGTTATCCTTTCCCTCACCATATTTCTTCGCTCTTTACCGCTTAACACACTATGAAAGACCCTCATCGCATGCATTACTTCCACATTAATTATTTTTGTTGGAAATGGTAGTTTAATGGCCGCACTTGGAGGCCGCTGTTGTGTACGTGCACACTGGTGGAAGGACGAACGAGCTATGAAAAAGTTTTTATCCCCTTCTTTTCCCTCCTTCTTGTTTGTTCCCGCCCCACTTTTTCTTTCCTGTGTTCAACTTTTCTCAGGTCTTTCCTTCCGATCTACTTATCTTCATCTCTGCCTAATACTAACCTTGTGTCTCCACTCAGGCTGTTCCGCTCCGCTACCTAAAACCCTCATCATTGATTATTGTCTCCGCGGCGATTATTTCCAACAATTTCCAACGTCCCCCCACACATTTATCTCCCTCCTCACCTACCCCTCAATCCTTCCTGTTGTCAATACCATCCTCACCCCAAGACTATTTGTATGACTCCCTGATTCAAATTTCTTCATGATCTTCATCTTCGCCTAATACTAACCTTGTGTCTCCACTCTGGCTGTTCGGCCCCACTGTGTAAAACACTTATTATCAATCATTTCCTCTACAGCGAGTATTTTCAACAATTTGCAAAGTCACCCCCTACACTCAGTGTTCCCAGTCGTCCAGTCCGTTCCTCTTCAGTGGAGGACGTGACAGGCTACACCCGGGGAGGTGAGGACCGGACGGGCTGTAGAGGACTGTAGTCCTAGCACTTGGACTTCCGGTACTAGACAAGCGGAAATCATACACCTCCGAACGGGTGATTCCCGCAACATGAGACATCACTCATGCCTTCTCCAGCCGCCCCCACAGCCCCCCGCCCCGCCGTCCTCAGCCGCCCCTCACAATTCCAGGCCGTTCTTAATCGTCCCCCACCGTCTACCCCATGCCCTAAAGTTACATGTCTCACCCTTAGGGCCTACCGTCCGGCCCAAGGACTGCCGTCTTGCGCTTCGACTGCCCTGGACGGACTAGAGATAGCTGTCCCGTCCCGTCCAGGGGCCTTAGCAGTCCCCCCGAGGGGCCCCACCCCCCCTGGACCCTGGGAACACTTTTGCAGAGTGCTAAAACGGGAAGTTGAGCTTGCATCTCTCCAAGCTTAGTATTTACCACCACCAGACACCGATGGGGTCGAGCTTAACGATGGCTCTAGGGCAAAGCTCTTGGGCCCAGACTTGAGGATCTTGGTTGCAAAGCAAGAACAAAACTCTTCGATCCTGGAGCTATCAACTCCATTCAGAACGGCATGCTGCTTGTGTCTGACAAGGAATCTTTTCGGTAGTTATCAGTTTTCCATAAATCCTGATTTATGAACTATTACATCTTGAGATCTTTGTGCTAAAAAATAAGTAGGATGATTATAAGATTGTTTGCTTCACACAGGGCGCTTGCGATGATGGCATATTTGGTTGGTGTCTCGATTTTCAACTCCTGGCCTGCCCACTTCACCCAGTTGATGACCTATTGCGTTGGCACTTCCGGCAGGTAGTCCTGGTTTATGCTAGGAATGGTGTTGGTGAGCCAGTTATCTGAAAAATTGCACTTAGACAAACAAAACGTGGGGAAGTGGGTAAGCTTTCTAAATATTCGGAGTAGAATATGGTGTCAATATTGGGGAATATTAGGGTGAGGTTGTCATGGCTTGTAGAGATAGAACTGACAGGCAAACAGGCAACTAAAACACTGTGGAGGAATGGTATAGAGGCCTATATAGTAATCAAAACAGCAACACCAGAACCGAGCTTGAAAATCAAAACTTGAAAACTGTAAAAGAAGAAAATCTTCCTTAACTATTAGAATCTTGTAATAAACTTAATCATCGTTAGAGATACTATAAGTTGACAAAATTAACCGAACACGACGTCTCCTTAGCGAAACAAGGCCGAGCCACCGGATTTTCCACAGCCAACACCATCGAACCAATGAATTCCAATATTCCTCTGTCCACAAGAGCCAGTCTCCCACATGCTTGACTCGTCTGGTTCTAATACTATGGTTCAGTATTCTAGTTTCTAGTAGAGATAGCCATGCAAGAACCTTCTCTCTCGTCGCACTGCGATAGTTATTCACATTAGAAACAGAGTTGAATGAGGTAGTATTCGTGATGGTGTTTTTGAGCGAGTTGGTATTATTATTAATGAAGTGGGTGTTATTGTTAAAGGAATCGTCGTCATTGAAAGGGTCCGCCACTTTCCCAACACGGAATTGGGACATTTTTCGCCTCTTTCTTGCCGCTGCCTAGCAAGGTCTACTGTACGGTCAATGCAGGGGGATTCGGAGGATCCAGACGGTACTGATTCTGCGCCATTCTGAGCACTACCTTGCTTTCGAGTAGGATGGTTTTTATCGTGATTGTGCAAATGGACTGGTGCCCGATATTTTGAATAAGTCTAGGCATGAGTGCAGGTGAAGGTATGCTTTTCAGCACTAACCGGTCATTAGAGAGTTTGCGCATGGGGACCTAGGTGGCGGTTAATAGGAAATAAACCTAGGTCTAAGAATGAGTTTGCGCAATAGGTGTAGGTGGCCTAATAGCAACAAGATGGGGATTGGGTAGGGTAATATTGCATTGCGTTCAAATTCGTTCCCTGCTCAAATTAGAATTCCCGGCTACACAAGTTGGGCACTAACATTACCGACTGCTATAGAACCGGAGATAATCTGCTACTGAGTGCCAGATATTATCATGGCCAAAATCTTTTAATAAAATGCAAAAAGAGAGTTGTGTTGTTGTTCTGCAGCGATGTGATTTCTCCAGGTCTGAAAATCCCTATTTCACACTTCTTCCAGGTCTTGCTACCCACCTAGGTGTTCAAGACTTTTTGGTCAACAGAAAATAGCCTGTTTTCCTGCCACCTAGGTCTCTTTGCGCAAACTCTCTATTGTGTGATTATGGGCAAAGGGGAAACGTACATAGATAGTGACTTATGGTGTGATCAATTCCGTAGACCATCTACCTTCCCCTTTCGCCTTCCCCTTCCGCCCTGGCCTGGCGTGACCTGACCATCCCGCGCTCCAGCAGTGCAGTACGCCCAGACAGAGAGAGAAGGAAAGAAGAAAGCAAGAAGACAAAACGAAAAGAGTGAAATGAAAACAAACAGCCCGAGTTACCGGATGTGGTTGACCTTTCCGGAAAGAAAAAAAGGGATTCTGCGGGATCTCCACGTTACAGGTCCTTCGTGGCATTAGTCCATGTACAGGACTGGGTACGAATGAACGTTGGCCGATGGGCTTCGCCGCGCTATTGAGATCCCGAGGGGCTCGGGATGGCGGGTGGAGTGCGGGGGCTGTGCTTTGGGGAAGTGTGGTGAGGGGGGTGGAGGTGATAAGGGCCGGTGCGTGCGGGTGATGATTTGGGATGCGCTGGTTAGGCTTCCTGAGAGGTCTGGTTCTGGGGAAGCAAAGGGAGACAGGGGTGGAGATAGCTGTTGACTGTTTTTTGAGGAGTAACTCTGTGCTCTTGCTATTATACTTGGTATTCGTGGGAGCTGTGAGGGGTATATCTACAGGCTCAGAAATAATTAGCACACGGTGTTTGCTGTTAGAAAAAGCTTGCCGAGTGAGCATTCGTGAGGCAGCATTATTAACCCCACGGCCATCGATAAAAGGCTGTATAGTCGCGACGGGTGGAATGTCGCTTCTGGAGGCATGTCGAGAGACTGGCACACAGATACTGTAGTGTATATTTGAGTACTAACTCACTACGACCTTGGTCCCAGTACTCAGCCTATACTCTCCACTTGCCCAGGCTCTAGACACACCGAAGCGACATACCACCCGTGGCGACTCTAACTTGAACTCCTCCAACAGATTGCGTAAAAAAAGGGTGCAAAGAGAGGCTAGCCCACCAAGCCCCATCACTGAACTAAACCAAATTCGCAAAGGAAACTGTCTCCCCGGCCCAAACGACGCATCTCCTGCAGGTACCCTGCTGTTTACTAGTAACACCCCACTACCCACCGTAAGCTAAAATCTGAACCCGAGGAACCAACGAATCCCTCCCTTCCAGCGCCCCCCCCGGGAGGAAAATTGCAAAGTGTCTCTAGCGCTGCGATAGAGTACTTAACCTCCTAGCTTCCTCAGAACCTTCTCACCCACAATGCCTCCAAACCACAAACAACAAACTTCCCTCCTCCATCGCACAAAATGGGCATGCTGGGCCAATTCATCGGTAGCTCCGAGCGAATCCAGTCCACGCGGCTCCAAAGTTCATGGCTTACTTACTTTCTTTATAACTGACCCCCCGTTATCGTCTCTCCCCCAGTCATATTTCTGGGAATTACACTGCTGCCAATATGTTACAACAACCGATATGAAAGATTATACGGGTATCCTTCCAGCCGTTATTGATGGGGTGGTGGGGGAGGATGGATAATCTGCCAGGTTTTTGGTGCGTACACCCTCAGGGGAACTGGTTTTCCAGCATTTCATTGTGTGATGGTGATGGTGGTGTGTGACTATCTTGACTACTTAGTGGCTTACATGCATCTGCGATTGAATGAATTTAATTCCTTACTCTTATATTCTTGCCTGTATGATAGTTCTGTTCCCTTGTGACTACCGGTGCCCGTGATAATCGATGGACTAGTACTCCAGAGCGATCTGGACCAACACATTATTGTGTGACACGACCCTGAGTGATATTCTATGAACTAAGATCCCTTTCAATCGCATAAGGCTGGGTCCTACTCGAAATGCTCTTCTGACACCTATTATATGATATCATACACGAATAGTTGGCACCAGGCAGGGCTATCATCCAACCCAACCCAGATCGTGAATTCTCGAAAATCACCTTTTCGTGTTTTAGAATGGTCCAGTACTGTTGGATGAACACTAACTAGATGCCATAGTGTGCAGTGCAGAGACAGAGAAAAATATTTGTCAAAATGGCTAGCGGCACCCCCTAGAACCCATGGCTAGGGGCTTCGGGGAATCTCCACATCACGACTGCGCATTCACCATGGTTGGGATTTTTTTTAAGTTGGCAGGCGGGCGGGGGGGGGTTAGCTGTGGCGGAAGTGCTGGAATGGCCTGTGCTCTGAGCTGTCGCCATGTCGTGGACGTGGTGGGCGCAATGGGGGAGATGTTAGGGAAGCAAACCAGCCATTTTCGCTCGGACTGAGGGTCTGTCTTGGTTACCTTAGAAGTGAGTCTTTCCCTTTCCTACGTGGCTCGGTGTAGCTGTTGTGTGTGCTAAACAGTCATTTCTCGTGGGTATAGCTTGGCAATCATGAATTGAGACTCATCATTTGCAAGACGCGGTACACCTATCATCTCGAGCTGCTGGATTCAAAGTTGGATTGGGTGCAGGGTAGTACTGCATACCTCCTCTGGGTCAAGCCAGTTTTTTTTTTTCTTTTTCGACGGTTAGGTTATATAGGAGGTAATCTAGCCAGTTTGTTTTCAACTGAAGGGGAGGAGAGCAGTCTCAGCGCCTAGATTTTTGGGATATCTAGAATTAAATTTAAATTGTCTAGTCTCCTTCGCTAGATGTGCATTGCTTAGTTTTAAATTTAAACCTGATATTCGTTTCTATCCTGTTTCCGACCATGTTTGATTCCCTTGACTCCCTATCTAATGTAATCACGAAATCGCACTCGGTACCTAAAAATCTCACTTAGCATATATACGTAATTTACATACATCACAACACCCTAGTCTCGGCTCTCATAAATTCCTAGGCTCTAGTAGTCTTGGTAACCTTCTCTTGATTTATTCCGCAACCGGGAGTAGCATTGCCGTGGACAGATTTTACGCAGTGTATGCGCTGGGGTTGGGACGAAAAAATTGGAAATATATTTCTACCAGTCTCGGACAGATCTCTATGAAGACTAGGACACTTCCCTACTCTGGCCGGCACAGATATGTTTGAGTAACCGGGAGTGGGGTTAGATTGACACCAATCCCGCCATATGCGGTATACCCATGGGACTGGTATGACGGGGGCATAAGAGTGGTTACCGAGATTCAAATATCAGCAGCGGCAAGGTCTCAAGAATGGCTGGACTGAAGCTAGGGCACAAACCTGCAATTCAAGGTGTATACTTCTTCGGTGCGCGAACCACCGACTATGAAGCAGCAGCCTTCATAGATTGGTATAGCTTCCCATGTTAGGCCTCTCTCTAGCACGCTCATCATCCACCAGTAGTCCTGTTGAGCGGTAATGTCCCCCCGGTGCTGTGGCTCGAAAGCTTGCTCCTTCCTCGAATCAGGCCGAGAGGTTCCACGGATAGCGTTGAGAATTCTCTCGTTACCCTCAGTGTCCCTATTGTGCCCGGAACCTTCTCTAGGGAAAAATCTGCGTAGGGGCTTCTCGCGTGATTTAATAGTGCTATGAGGGAACTCGTAAGTAATTGATCTTAGAAGTTCTCTTTTTGTCAAACTTGGTGAAACATACAGCTTCCTATCTTCCAGGGGAACTTCAGCTACCTGAAGGGCACGTTGAGCATCTTCAGCACTGGCATATCTAACAAAAAAATTCACATTGTCGGACACCGCTAGTCTTGGTGTCAAACCCAACCTGGCTTCGAAGAATGTCGGCGATTTTCCATGAAAATGATTAACTAAGATTCACCTAGCGGGAGGATCGTGTCTGCCGAACTGACTAAACATTTTACACAAGACAATGTCCTCGATGGCATAGACGAGACCGGAGACGTAGATGACGTTGGCATCATCACCCTCCTTGCAACAAGTAAGCATTATATTTCCTCCCGGGATCAACCACAACAATAGCTTACCTCATTAATTTGGCTTCCCGAGCGGGAGTCCGCATGGATCTCATAAGGATTATCCCGGTAGGGGGTCATGTCGTTACTGAAAGGGTTTGTGCTCATGGCATTGCTGCGGGAGCGGTTTGTAGGGGTGACTGGATCATTCTCTTGGCTGCTGGTGGAATCCATTATGTTAGACACAATGACGATTTTTTCCCCCACAAGATACATTGAGCAAAGGTAGAAAACCTTTCTGGATATTAACGTGGAGAAAAAGTGGTAAGGAGAGATAGTATTGGCGAGAAGAAATATGGGATGAAGTTTGAGGAAAGAGAGGTGGAGGCGAAGGCAGAGGAGATGAGTTGAAGGATGGCAGAGGGGGAAAAAAGGTCTGAGACCTAAGAGAGGTAATTGGTTAGGTGTGATGGAACGCGCCAGTAATTGCGGATGCCTACGCAGAAATTCAGGTCCAAACAGAAGAAGAAGAAGGATGATTTGCGTGGGGATCAAGATGCTGGTGTTTTTTTGTTTCTTTGTATGTGGTAGGTGGTAGGCGGGAGAGGAGTAATCAGGGTGCGGGGGGAAGTTTATGCGGAGGAGAAATGTGATAGCTGAGGCGTGAGAAGTGGTATTATAAGGAGGGTGAAATAATTCTATGTAAAGAGGGCAGTGGGGAAATGATATTGAAAGCGATTGCTTTAAGGTCACGTGACTGAGCTTTCACATGGTGAAGGGGATATCTGAGCATCGTTTGTCACTCAACGGTGAGTCAACCACTACAAACAAGAGCAAGCAACAGTGAGGGACCCGAATGGGATGGGGATCAGCTTGATGCCAATATTTTGAACTTGATGTCGTAGGGCTTAAGAAATCATTACTTTGCCTGCAGTCTCCAACAAAGTCCTGTAATCTATTCCGGGGGGAATTGAAGTTCGGCAGCGGCGACAATAATGTCTGGGAAATTCACAACCCTAATCTATGCCGATGGCAAGAGACTGGCGGGGATGCCATGTTACAACTTGCCTAGCAAGATACGTATCCAGACAGGCAAGAGTCCATCCGGTGCACAGAGGACACATATAGATATCATTCCAATACATCAATGCAGGTGTAAAGTAAACTCTGTAATCTGTAATCTAATGAATTCAAAATACCATATACTGTACAGCTCATGACCAGGGCAGAATTTACATGCAGTAAGAAAGAAAATTGTAGTCCTGCCCAAAGTCATAGCACAAACCTTGAAACTGAGACTGAGAAACATGAAAAAAAGAGAAGAGAAATTAAGCAGCGGTTCTAGCTGAGGCAACAGGATCTTTGCACTTGTCCTAATTAGCCAATATCCAACAGATTCGCAGGGTATAAGCCAACTTGTGCAAGTACTGAAAGTAGTCTTTAAGTGTTGAACAAGCTTCTCAATCATGTTACCAGTATATTTTCCAATAAGCTGGCTAGTGTCAATCAAGCACTTGATTATCTTCATAAGAATTGATGTGAAGGGTTTGACTCCAACACCAAGGAATGTAGAGCGGAAGGGGGTGTTAATACTCCTGACTGGAATCATAGCCAGACAGTGTTGGAGTTCACCTCGCTTCAGGTTATTACCATTGGCCATGTTTTCTCTATTGAAATCTTGACAATTAGGATCCTTGCTAGAACTGTTGTCTCTATCCAAACTGTTGCCCACACTATCAGCTATGCCCTCTTCACCTAATTCATCGCCATCCGGATCCTGGTTCAACCTATTATCTCTCTCCAACTTGGTTTAGTTATAATCACTGCTGACTTTGTTTATGGTGTTGAAATCGTGACAATCAGGATCCGCACTAGACTTAATATCTCCATCCAAACCATCTGTACTGCATAAGCCCCATTGACTAAAACTACTGTAACATGTATACATGTTCTAGTAACTAAATACAGGAGCGGAGTGCAGGATTTCCTATTTTTAGTTTGATTACTTTGCTTACCTTGATTAGTTTGATTACTTTACAGTCCCAGAGCTATATTGAGGCCCAGTAGCTTGAGTTATGTTCAGTTTTGCATGTTGACTGTTTTATTTAGAAATTCAAGTGAAGGAACAGTTATGTAAGCAGATGATAGCATTGAGGTAGTTTTATGACTCTTAGGTTTCATGTGAGATCACAGAACAGGCAGGGCAAGGTACACTACCTGGTAATAATACTTGTTGCAGGTTATCTGATTACGATTGCTTTGGAAGAACTCTTGTATTTAAACTCATCTTCTGGCTAGCAGAAGAACGGCAGACTTTAGCAAACTCATGTTTTAAGAATATACTTGGTTGAACAGCAATCTCAGAGTTGCACTTGTCCTTTAACCATTATTTCTCTTTTCCCTTGAGCTTCCTGAAGCCTCCCTTAGACCTAGTTCTTGCCAGTTAACAGCTAGCGCTCTATTGTACCCTTTTGTTGGACAGGGGTAAACCTGTTACAACCACCAAAATTAGGATCCCCACCAAACCTGTTATCAGATGTCAAACTCTTGTGATTGGAATGACTATTGATTAGGTCTTCTCTGTTGATATTGTCATCATCATGATCTACACCAGGAGGGTTATTCCCATTCAAATAGCCATAGCCGGAACCATTGCTTGCTACACTTTATCTACCAAAATCACCACAACCAGGATTTGCACCAAACCCCTTGTCTCTGTCCAAGCTATATCTATAGGAATCACCTCTAGTCTTATTTTCTCTGTTGAAATTGTGACAGTCAAAATCACCACCAATAATATCCTCCCTATCTACATTATTCCCTACTTGTCCCAAAAGCCCAGGCACTGCAATGGATTGAATATCCTTGTTGGAAAACACAAGATGGAATTGCTTAATTGTCAAATAACTGGATTTTGTGAATAGAATGTTTTCCTTTTTTTCCCTGCTTTATTAACTAAATTTTTGAATCTTGATTCAGACCAGCTTCTGAAACAACAAAAATTATATAAATATTGGAGATAGTAGGTGGAAGGGCTTTTAGAAGCTTGTCTATACCCTCGCCTTTGATCTCGTACTTTAAAGCAATAGTCATCTAGATCACAATTAAAGTTTCCTGACCACCGAACATAAGAGCATCCACAGAAATCTAGTTTTGGCTGTACTGTAAAAGATAGGTTTTGATGGCAAGTGGATTGATTCCATTACCATTCTTGCAATGAACCTTATCTGCAAGTTCTGATGTTGTTGCCAAATAGTCTTTGAAGAGTGATGTTGAACTTCTGATGGAAAATGTGAATTTTTCATGACTTATGGCCTTGACTGGTAGTTTATGCACAAACCCCTCAAAAAACCAACCTGCAGCTGTTCTTAACTAAAGTTTTCATGAGAGTTGTTTATAAAGAAGGAAACTATCATGAGAAGACTATTTTTGAGCTATTTGTAAAGACAGTAAGCGATTCATCAAGTTGCAATTTGTGTTGTGTATGATAGGCCATCCTTTGTCAGATAGATGATGGCTATCTTATGTAAGGATGTTTCGTGAACATTGCTTTCTAAGAACACTCTACCCCTCTGCACAATAACTTCACCAATTTCCAGATCAATCTGTCCTAAGTATGTTTTCCAAGATTTATCAAATGATTCATTTGTACTAATGTTAGTCGTTTTCAAGCAAGTTCTGCTAAGGGGACTAAGGCAAGCAAATGTCATAAACAACCCTCTAGTTTTTTCATCTGTGGGTTGTATGTCTCTTTCAAGGCTATTATTTTAATATTAGTATCTTTAAGTTTTGCAGTCATTTTAAAAGACAGATATTAATACCTCTATGCAGTATATATATCTGCCCAGTTCCACTGTATTATATACCTAACTCCAGGGTTTCTTTCCTTTTGCCATTGATTGGAAAGCAACATCTTGGCAGGTGAGACTCCCAGTACTGTAAACCAACTTACTAATTTATTGTTCCAATTTGCGTCAATGAACGCCTTATCCATCAGGATCCATAGTTTGCATCTTGCATCTTTCCTTAGCTCAAAAAGCAAACTGGTGCTTATTTTCTGGCCAGGGGTTTTATGGTCAAACATAAAGCATGACTTATCATTAATACAGTAAACTGTAGGCTGAAGGTTGAGTAATCTTCTGACTAAAATATATGACAAACAACATGTCTTGCCTTTTATCAATTAGCTGAGATCAAGTGCACAAAACTCATTTATTTCTCACCTGCACCAGGCTGTCCTGATATTTTATAGTCTAACTGGGTATAAGTTGTTAGACTTTTCTGCTCAAGACTGAAGGTTGACCATCTCAATACTTCTGCTGCTACAAGAAGAGAGTAGATATCTTCATATTCCTTTCTAATAACAACTTTCCTCATACCACATGAAAGGTCAAAATCAAAATCAAGTTTTTGAAAATTTCTTTTGTTCCACTGTATTGGAATTGAGGTGGTGGCAGCGTATTATTGGTCGATAACTGTAGACCAATGGTATATCCAGGCTCAAGGCCTGGTGTGGCGCAAGGGATATTGAGAGAAAAGCTTTTAATTGCAGAAACTCATTTTTTCCAGGGACTGTTATATAACTCTTTCATCATCTTGAGTTGATTGAAGAGGAAGGTAATAATTCTGGATTAAGAGATAAATTTGAATAAACAACCCTGAGTGAAATAATAAAGGATTGGTTAAGAAGTATAAATAAACTGATGAACGATTGGTTGTAGTAAAGAAGGAGAATGAGAACGAGAAGGAAATATGGCAGTTATGTTCTACAAACATCTTGTCTCCACATGCATGCCAAGCCTAGCCCTCTACTAGCCTTACCTGAATTAGTCATAGGTCACATCAACTTCAGGAAAGGTTATTTTTTTGTTCATTAGAGAGTTTGCGCAAGGAGGCCTAGGTAGTAGGAAAACAGGTTATTTTCTGTTAACCTAAAAGTCTTGGACATCCAGGTGGGTTGCGAGGCCTGGAGGATATGTAAAATACCGGTAGGGCTTTTCAGACCTGAAGAGATCCGATCGCTATGGAACAACAAATCAGCAGCAACACAGCTCTCTTATTACATTTTATTAAAAGATATTACTGACAATAATATTGGGTATTCAGTTGTAGATTATTACCTGTTCTATTGCAGTCAGTATGGGTAGTACCCCACTTGTGTAGCGGGGAATCCAGGGAACAAATTTGAGGGCAATGCTTTAATATTACCCTACTCATACTGTATGATATTCAATCCCCATCTTCCAGCTATAATACCTACACCTATTGCGCAAACTCATTTTTAGACCTAGGTCCATTTCCTATTAACCGCCATCTAGGTCCCTATGCGCAAACTCTCTAATGCCGATAGTGATTATTACTGCGATTTCAAGGACTACCAATCAAAACAGAACAAAACCACCCTGGCAAATAATTAAAACGAAACCCCCCATTTATCGTTCCGGAAATATATATCATAATATTCCGTCCAACCTCTTCCTCCCGTCCTCCTCCTTCAACCTACGGAAATCCATTCTCATTTCCGCCATCCCCCGAACCACCTATTAATACCCTAAACCAGTACGATCCCTCTACCTCTTCCGATCCACCCATGCCCCCACTCCTGTCACCACCGCCAGACCTGCCAACGCTGTGCTTGGGCATTGCAAAAGCCTTTTCCGGAAATGTGGAGACTAGGCTGTGTGGCCCCTTTTTTATATAAGACTGCTCGGCGAGGGCTTCCCCGGGTTCTATCATATCACTTTGGGTTTCCTCTTGCTCGGTCTCCCACTGAATATTCATAACAGCTACCATAGGGGTTATTATCCTCCGTACCGAACCCGGGAAAAAAATTGTCATATTTACTAGTAGCGTCACTAGACTCTGGACAAAAAACACCATTTACCGGGACAATTCCCCCCATTGTTTCTATAGTCATAAAGAGCATTTCAATTACTGTACTCGAGTAGAATCTTTATCGATTAAAGTGAAGAGAGGCAATAAGGATCCCGAGAAAAAAAATTGTCTGAAAAGGCCGACAAAAACTCATACCAAAATTGATCATGTAATTTACTTTTTTTTTCTTGATTGGAAAGAAGGGTTCCTTCTGTTTGTGGAGTCGGACAAAGCAGAAACGCTGAACATCATTAGAGTCTGAAAGTGATGGGTAAATATATCAAATTATCCCGATCTAGGGCTTCAAATTTTGCTTACAGAACAACTCCCATTGCCACCCCAAGATGCATGATACCCCCAAAGGAAATGCGACTTCAATCCAGCAATCAGTACCGGTAATAGTGCATAGTGACAGGAACTAATTCTATGGAAGCATAAACCTCTTCAAATAATAAATGACTTTCTCCCCACAATATTAGCCACACAGCACCCCCCTCTTGACACAAAGTAAGCCTATGGAAGCACAGACCCTGCACTCCCCCCCTCCTCTCCCCATAACATGAGTCCAACCTAGCGACACGAGCAGAGCATCACCCCCCTATTAAAATGGAGTAAGCTAACCCTATCGAGCGGTAAAACGAAAAACTCACCTCAACCAGAAGCGTCCTTGTCGGCAATTCCTCCACTCCAGATACAATAAAAATGCAACCCACCAAAACCGAACCCTTCTCAATCCATGGATCTTTTCTTTTGTGCATTATACTAAACAAAACCGTGAACTTCTGACTCATCTGAAATTTGATGCCATCGTATCTCACTATTCTCTAATCCTCACCAGTCGTACAAACCCGTAAACCTCACCTCAACCATTTTTTCTCTACATATCATTCATCGCAAGCACACATTGCTTAATTGCCTGTCCTAGGGAAGATCGCCCCGATCCTATAATTGGAACAAACGCTTGTTCCATCACGGAATTTTTATCCACCACAATTAATTCTTCACAACAGTCTACTTGGGAATCAGTGGAAACTAGCTTCTTCTCCCTTCGTAGTCGTACCTTGCGTCCCGTCTCACTTTTGAAATCGGATGGGATTGGGGTAGTGACGTATAAGACCAAGTCTTTAACATTGGCTTCTTTATAATCAGGCTCACTTCTATTGAGTAGTCTTCAAATTCAAAACACTCTACAATGTGCTAGTAAACCCCCTCTTTTCTTTGCTCGATTGTATCCCCTCTGATACTCCTAACCCCATATGTGACGCCCGCCAACATTTGACTAGCTGGAATAGCTTGGGATTCAAACTCCTCAAATCCAAAGCCTAACCGCCTCTCTGCAGCTGACTGAGTCATCTTTGGATATGAGGTCTCCCATTTCATTTTTCATTTCTTCTCGTTCATATTGTTTTCCGATATTTTATAAAAGAGTCGACTGCTCAGCAGTGCTCCCAGTCGTCCGGGGGGGTGCGACTTCCAAGAGCCCTAGACGGGCCGGGCCGGGTATCTGTGCTCCATCCGGGGCAGTGAAAGTACAGGACAGCTGCCCCTAGGGCGGGGGACGTCAGGGACGTCAGGGACGGTTGGGGACAGTTGGGGACAGCCAGGAAAGATGAGGGATGGCAGGGGACCGCGGAGGACTGCAGGGGACCGCGGAGGACTTCAGGGGACCGCCGGGAATGGCATGAGTGATGTCTCATGATGGGGGAATGATTTGTTTGGACGTGTATGATTTCAACTTGGCTAGTATTAAAAGTCCAAGCGCTAGGACTATAGTCCCCTACAGTCTGCCCGGCCCTCACCTCCCCGAGCATAGTCCGTCCTAGCACCCCAAAAAAGACGGACTATGAGCCGTTGTCCATCACGCCCTCCCCCGAAGACGGACGGACTGGACGGCCGGGAACACTTCCGATCAGTGATGAATAATATTGTTTGTGTTTTGTATCGGGTTATTGTCTGGATTAAGTTTAAAAGCTGGACGTAAGCTCACTGTGGGTGTATTGGTGTTCTAGATAAGTGAGGCAAAAGAGGTGTGATTGGCACGCGGGCGCTTCGACCACTCAGAAAGCTGTATATATATCTTGAAACCATTGTGCTAGGAGGAGTAGTAGGTTAGCCTGACTTTTTCCCTCCCGCCAAAAAATGGCCAAGATTGGCCCTTCATCTGATCACACATACCAATTTCCTGCCAATAAACCGAAATCACCTCAATTGTGCTCACCCCCGGTGCGTGTACGAGGTCCTGTGAGAGGAACTACTGATGTAGGTTGTCCTATTTGTCAGCTTTGATAATAAAGTGAGGCACCCTCCTAGACCGGGGCACTAACAGGACTTTTGACTGCAGCCCAGAAAGTGCGGAAGGAAAATCGTCAATAACCGTTTTGGAATTCTACCCAAGAGATCTAGAGTGACGAAAAGAAATGGACAAAAGGAGAAGAAATAGAGAAACGAAAAGATGTCCCGGGACACGGTTATCTGTCAAGCGTGTTATCGATGAAAGGAATTATTGTATTATACAGGTTGAAGTGATGCTCACCTTCCGTCGAACTCGTCTCCTTTAATATCATCCGCTAGCGCTGAATTATATACTGAATTCAGGGACATTGAGAAGGCGCAAACATGATTAATATAATCCTCGTGAGCAACCCCGCTCGTGCCCTCTTTGACTGAGCGGTTCCAGGGGAATACTGTAGGATACATGTTATGTTAAAAATCAGGAAAAAAAATACCCGATCTCGAATAGGGGCTGAAGAAGCAACCCGACAAGAAAGAGAAATGCCATTATGGGATATGTTAAAAAAAAAAACAATAACTCGTCGTGCCATTTGACGGGCAAGGAAACTCCCACGTTCAACACATTCATATTTTTCTTCTATGATATATATTATTATTATAGAGAGAAAAGAGGAAACGCCAACTCTATGACAGAACAAAATACAGCCTGTAGTACTGTAGTAGTAGTAACTAACCCACCACCATCACACACAATAAAATGTCGGAAAACCAGTTCCTCTCAGGGTGAGTTCCTCTCAGGGTGCAAACACCAAAACCTGGCAAACTACCCATCCTCCCCCGCCCCCCTCCCGCCATCAATTGCTGCTAGCAGGATACTTGTATAATCTTTCATATCAGTAGTAACATATTGGCAGCAGTGTAACTCCGAGAAATATAACTCCGGGAGACAATAAAAGCGGTGTTAATTAAAGGAAAGTAGTCAATGAACCTTGTAGCATCCTGGATTCGACCAGGCTCCTAGAACCTACCAATGAATTGGCTTAGCATGCCCATTTTGTGCGATAGAGGAGGGATATGTGTTGTTTGGGGTTTGGAGGCGTTGTGTGGGTGGGGGGGGGGGGCGGGGACACGCTGCAATTTTATATCATACATAGGAAAAGCGCTACGCGGGAGGGATTCGTTGATTCTTCTTCGAGGTCTAATTTTAGGTTAGGCGGGCTGGGTAGTAGCGGGTGTTACCAGTGACAGTAGGATAGGAGATGCGCAGTTCGGGTCGAGGAGGAGGATTTCCGTCATTGTTTTGGGAATTTGGATTCGGTGATGGGCTCTTGGGAAGCTAGCCTCTCTTTACACGCTCTTTTTTTGCAAGCTGTTGGAGGACTTCGGTCCTGGTACTCGGTAGCAGGTAACCGCTCTCATTCTGTGCTATATAGCCAGCATGGCTAATACCCGACCTGCGTACCCAAGTAGGTACCATAGCTCAGAATTCGAACTTGAGCAGGTGACACATTTGAAGGCGGCTCGGTACTAAGTTACTCCCCTCCATTATCATCCAGTTTTTCCTAGATGTGCACAAAACCCCCTATTAAATCTCTCCCTTTGAAGCATCATCTCGCTTTTCTTTCTTCCTACGGTTTTATCGATTGTGGAGGGGTGTGAACTTCCTCCCTCACGAATCCTCACTCGACCGGATTTTTCCAGGAGGAAACGCCGGGTATCATAGCTAATTAATTCCAAGCCTGCGGACACACCCCTCACAGCTCCCGCAAGCACCAAGCACGATGGTAAGAGCACACAGCTACTTCTCCGCAACAGCGAGCAGCCATCTCCATCCCCGCCCAATTCTTCAATCCCAACCTCTTTCCCTTCCACAGGAGCCCCAGATGCTCTCCGGAAGAATCCTAACCCGCAAATCCCAAACCACCCGCACACCGGCCCTTATCCTCTCCATCCTTCATGTCATATCTTACCCCCCCTGCAGCACACCTCTCGCAGTCCACCCACCATTCCGAGCTCCCACCGGCCGACGTTCGTTCGTACCCCGTCCCGCACATGGGTCAATACCACGCAGCCGAGTTACCTATAATCTGGAGATCCCGCAGAAAGTCCTTTTCTCCACAAAGTCAAACACACCCGCCATCTATTTCCATTTATCTATTTGGTTTCTTGCTCTCTTCCTCCTGTCTTGGTATACACCGCTGCTGGAAGGGGGGGGCCGTCATGCCAAGGCGGACGGGAAAAAGGGGTGCGCTTTTTTTTTCCCCCTCCCCCCCTTCATCCCATAATCGCACGATACCGACGATATCGTAATTATTACTCCGACACGAGAACTATCGTACCAAACAAAAAAAACAAAATAAAACCACCCAGGCACAATCAGAAAAAAAAAAAAAAAAAAAACCTCCATCACCGCTGCTCTGGAATATATATCAGATTATTATTATTATTATTATTATAAACCACAACCGGGCACAAAACTATATCCCAGAAAAGGGAGCCTCCCACCTTCTCCACCCCCCTCCACGACAGGATAGGACACGGCACGACAAACAGCTCAGCGCACTGCAAACCTCCCCTCCCCCTTCCCGAAACCTCATAAACACTATGATATCATTCTCCTTCCTTCCTTCCTTCCTTCCCACCCGCCCATCTCACTTTTTTTTAAATAAATAAAAATACCCAGCTGGGATGAGTGGTTAGGCAAATCCTCATGTCGAGATTCCCTGGGGCCCCCGGTGGTGGTGGCAGTGATGATGGGTTCTGGGGGGCTGGAGGTGGGGTTGCGGCTGGCGATTTCAACAAATCTTTTTTTCCCATAGTCTCTTTACTCTACTCTACTGTACTGTATGGCATCTACTGTAATGTTCATCCTCCGGCAATGAAGCATTGTATAAGTACTGTATGACAAGGTAGTTTTCGAGAGCTCACGGTCTAGGGTAGGTTGGATGAGTCCTGCCTGATGCCAACTATTCGCCATGACAGATGTCAGGCGAGTTTCGATTAGAATCCGGGCTTTTGCGGTCAAAGCTTTGGTTCATAGGATGTCACTCTGGGTAGTGTCACGTGATACGATGTCGGTCTTGATCACCCTACAGGTCGATCAAGCATCACGGGCACTGGTAGTCACAAGGGAACAGAACTACAGTCAAGAGCATAAGAGTAGGGAATTAAATTCATCAATCGCAGATGCATGTAGGCCACTAAGTAGTCAAGATAGTCACACAGCGCACCATCCTACCCCCAAGATACGTACAAACCACTTCCTCCCCACCCCTGCCATCCACCCACCCATCCATCCATTTTTTAAAAACAAAATATACCACCTAGAAAAGGTAAGGCTAGAACTCCCCCGGCTCCCCTCTAACCCCAAACAACCCCAACCCCAAAACCCCTACATTTGCCCAAACCCCCATTCTCCAACCACGATACAATCCCTCGACACCATACCTTCCGCCATCCTCTTCTCTCGCAACAGACCACATTGTCCCAAACATACTCGTATATCTTCCCACAGGAACGACCGTCTTCTTCGGTTTTGCTACGGCGACTTGGCCCCGCCGGAGGGTGGTTTCAAGGGGTAGCCGGACGATGAGCCCTGCTGTGGAGGATAGGAAGGTCACCAAACTGAAGGTTGTCGGGTTCCCAACTGGGTCTATGCCAAAGCGGCTTCGAAGGAAGTGTGGGGTCCCTAGAGAGATGAAGGAGGGGAGTGCAGCGTGGAGGGTTGTGGGGAGGAGAAGGCTGAGCGGACAGGTGTAGGAAGGGAGGAGGTGGATATTAGGGAGGAGGTTGCGGGGGAGCTCGGTTGAAGGGGTTATGACTAGTCTTGTTTTAGGTCAGCATAGATAGGATAGAGGAAAAGGTGTGAGCAGAAAAAGAGGGCACCTTGTTCGGACTATATCTATTGGCGCTAGGATTAGCGCTGTGATAGTGCACGCTGCAACAGCTACACCCAGTGACGCCAGTGGATCAGCCGAATCCGTAATCTCCCCCATTCCCGGATCCGGCAGTGACAGCACCGCTGACAAAAACGATCCCGTCCAACTCCCCAGCGTCCGCATAAGAATGTTATACACAAACGTTGCGTTTTGACCTATCCGTTCTCTCAGCCCAATCTTTATCCCACACCCTCCTGTTCCATGGAAGTAGCCTACCTTTCCAGATCCCCGCATACCCCTCTTTACTCCATAAAGCTTTCAACATCTCCCCCACCGCGCTTACCCGTCCCGGTACAGTCTCGAGCATCCACAGCTGCCGCAATTCCTGATCCTTCTGGCTCCCGCCGAGAACTTGGCCAGCTCTATCCGCCATCCCCCTAGACGTCTTTGGCACACGCCGCACCCGTGGGACTGCATCTTCATCCAGCTCATCCCGGGTGATTTCCGAAAAGTAGGGTGGATCTGAATCATCGCTTGCAGACTATCCAAGTTCCCCATTAGCAAAGCTCAGCAGAAGGAAAGAACGGATATACATCATCAGCATCCTCCTCATCCTCCTCTACAACCCTCCTCCCTGCCTCCTTCGGCACAGCCCCGCATTGTAATAGCGTCCGGGAATTCTCAAACGGCTGGCTAAGCAATTGTAGAGAGTACTGCACCGCAGCTTGCTGGAACCATCCTTTGATAACTTCGCCCGGTGATTGGTCCTCGAGGTATTCTGAATATTCCGCTAGGATGCTGCCACCGCATCTCGTATCTGTCGGTGCGGGTGGATACGGGTAGGACGCTCCGGGGGAAGATGCCGACGTTGGTGCCGAAGAGTTGAGTGGAGGTATCGGTGGTGGGGGAACGTAATATGGTCGTAGCGGGTTTGAACCTTGCTGTGTTGACATAATACCGGTAGTGGTTCTTTCTTCTTTGTTTTGTTTTGTTCCTTGTTTATTGGCCCTAGCTTATGTTCCGTTTGATGCCGGGAGAGAGGGATTGATGGAACGGGGGAGGAAACGGAGGGAGGGAGGAGGAAACGGAGGGGAGCGAGCGGAAGAAAAGGCGGGGATAGAATTGAGGACTTTTTCCCCTCTCTTCTTTCCTGGATGTTGGTTAGTCTGTAAAATTTGTAGTCTGTAACGGTGTAGATTGTGTTGGCGGCGACAGTGGTAGCTGTGAGGGGTGTGCTGTTCGACTCGCTGCCCCTCCGTTCATTAAATCCTAGTGAGGCGTTGCTGTGTGGCCAAAGATATGATAAGATTGAGATCCAGATCGACTGAAATTTTTTGCTCCTTTCCCCATTGGGTCATCTTATATTGTCACGTGATGTGTTGCCAGCCACCCAGGGCACAGGAGACCGAGATTAACCTATCGATAAGCTGTTGCACTAACCTATGATACCGATACCTTACTGCAACCGCACAATGGCAAAACATCACTTACAGTGTCGACACTACTCGAGTACAGTACAGTACTCAAAGAGCCACAAACTTCTCGGTAGAAAGATATTTGTTTATCTGTTTATCCTTCCTAAAAGCCCCTTCAACCATCTCAGAGCTCCCAGGATCTACTCCTAAGGCACTATCTCTACCGGTGTTTAGGTCTTTCGTCAGCCCTTGCATGGGATAACGCGATAATACGGTATCGTACGGCATAACCATGATGGCAACTCTCTTCCTCCTCTTCCGAGTGAAATGTTTTATCATATCACTCGCTTCCTTTCCCCTTCCTTCTTCCCTTCTCCCTTTCACCCCTTCCTCTCACCAACGAGCACTCAGACCCAGCTCCACCATGAATCCAGGCAATCCGCTCTATCCCAATCCCACATATCTCTCACCCCTTCCTCGCCCGCGTTAAAAACACCCCGTGGTGAAAAAAAAAATGAAAAGAAAAGAAAAAAATCGCCTGCCAAGGAAAACCAAGAAATATGAACCCACCATCCACCCGCTCAAACCATTGTGACAAAGGGAACAAGCAGGCTACACGTGAGAGGGAACAAAAAAGGAGAAAAACAAATGCAACTCCAATCCACCCTAATTTGTATGGAAAATAAAGCAGAAAAGACAGGCCAAACAAGTTTGTTCCTTTTAGTGAGAAATACCGATAATGTTGAAGATGTTACCAGGGAAAAAAAACAAAAAACGAAGAAAACTTACCCACCACATACCCCGTTTGGTGGAAAGAGAAAAAAGCACGTACAAACATAGACCCGGAAAATGACAAACTACTTTACAGAAGAGAAAAAGAAGGTGCCCAGACCGCCCCATACTCACCCGACGCAGCTCAGGCAAGGAATAAAAGTAGAAAGAAGTGAAAAGATGAAAAAAAAAATCACCTTGTCATATAATAGCATGAAAATACACTAGCCAATTCATAGTAGTGATGTTGTTGTAATGATAATAATAGTATGGCACTAGCAGGAATTAACCAGACACAATTCTCGAACCCCCTCCCGCTTAGATAGAAAAGCAAATATCAAGAAAAGCAGGAAACAGGATCGCTTGAAGAATCACTACTGGGGCTGAACCTGGCCCTGGTTTTGGCCCTGGTTTTGGTTCTGGCTCTGTGACTTCTGGTTGACCGCTTCGAGGGAGGATGCATGGGATTTCCACTCGATCCTGGTTCCTTGTGGAAGGTTGAGCTTGCGCTTGACGGTTTCCCTACCAATCAAACGTTAGCGCTCGGCCTCGGGAATCCTCGAGAAATTGGGATATACGAACTTGATCTTCAAGCAGCTCGACCCGTCCATTCTAGTCCAGACACTGAGAACATCCTCATTTCCTCTGATGCTCAAAACAGCCCCACAAAGATCCTCGCCGGCATCACCAAATTGATCGCCGACAATCGCCAAGAGAAGTTCCTCCCAGTATCTAGTACTGACACCCTTCTTCAGACGGATGTTCCACTTCCCACCCCGCCTATTCTCCTTATCCTCCCAAACCGGCCTAATTCCTTTCTTAAAGAGATGATAGTCGCTCACGTGCGGCAGAACATTCGGCCTGCGCAAGTGACCGTAGACGCACCAAAACTCCTCAACGGTTCCAAAATACGCAATCTTCTGCGTGGACTTTTCATAGTCCTGGAACTTGTTTCCCGGAGAGCGGTACCAAACTACCCAAACATTCTTCAATGGATGGGAGTCCTGTTGGTTAACAGTAGTAGTATTATTGTTGGACTTTTTAGTTCCAGCAACGACTTCGGAGGCGGTCAAACCCTTCGGCAACGAAGGGGTAGCAATTGCGCCAGTACTGACACTACCAGTAGCATTCAGACCGTCTCCACTCGGGGTCTTCGGAGTCTTGAGCCCAAAAGAGCCAAAGGCACCTCCGATCCCGAGATTGAACGCGGCAGACGCAGATTTGGTTGCGTTTGCGGTGGGAGAGGGAAGCGCTGGATTACCAGTATTGATATTATGTAGCTTAGCGAAGGGATTTTCATACGAGGGTTTGTGAGAAGAGGTGAGTTTGGCAGAGGGGGGACCGAAAATTTTGGAGGAGGAGGGAGTATCGCCGGTGGTATTATTGTTACTGTTATTGTGCGCAGACGAAGACATCGAAAGGGAAAGTTTACCGGAGCTAAAACATTGTCAAACCAAAAACAGCGAGCAGAAGTGGCGGGGTAAGAGACTAACTTGGATCGTCGGGTCCATAGCGAATTAGACTCCATTTGACGAGGGGTGGGTAGGCAGGAGAAATTTGGGTGGATGTGCAAGGAGAAACGAGCGGCAAGCAACTTCTGAGTGCTTAAGAGAGGGGCGAGGTCAATGCACTGTACAATGGGGGTAATAAAATTTAGGAAAAAAGACGAAGGAAATGAGAGCGGGGGCGTATTTGTCGGCAAACGGCAAACAAGGTGCCAAAACAGAGCGGTTGTGTCGTGACTTTCGTCAGCGGCCGTAGGTAAGAAAGTGGACCTTGGAAGCGTCCAATGGCAGATGGATCTCAAAGACAGGCCAGAGTCCTTTCGTAGTAATCGGGGTACCGGTATGTGAACAGTTGAAGAAGAAATAGGGCGGTAAATGTATCGATGAAGAAAACCGAGAGGCCAGAGCAGCTAAATTTGTTGAATGGCGGTGGCTATGATTGTGGTAGAAGATAAATGGAAGGGTGTGTATCGCAGGAATGAAGAAGTGGAGGGAAGAGATACCGGTAGGTCAAGATGGAGGGAAAAAGGAAAAAGGATGGAGAGTGAAGGGAACAGAGGGAGAGGGAGAGGGAGAGGGTGGGACAAGAAACGTACCGATCAATCAGATCGGATCGTATCACGACACCAACCAAGACAAGAGGGAAAAACGACTGGGATGGGAAAAGAAGGGGAAAAGAGCGAACAAAGGCAGGAAAATGGATAGAGGCGGAAGGTATGTATGTACGAGTGCTCTTGGCCACAACCACCAGATGAAAAAGAACACTGGGTCAAAGCTACTGTATTTGGGCTATGCCGTGCGTGTATGAGAAAAGATGCTGGCGTTGAGGAGGGGGAATAGGAAGGGCAATGAGGTGGGATTAGAAGTGAGAAACAAGACGAAGGGGAAGAGGCAGGAGACAGTATAAAAAAGATGTGGAAGAGCAGTGGTTGTTGTTGCAAGAAATACAAGCAAAAGTAAGGATGGAGTACCGGTAGCGGCTTCGTGAGTTAGGGTTGAAAAAAGTTTGAGGGGCCTCTTTCTTTCTTTTCTTTTTTCTTCACCTTTCCTTCTTCTTCCCGCATCTTTTTGCCCTTTCCCTTGGACTTTTGGTTAAGCAGCTGCCAATATCGATAGTTCCCTGCTCTCTCTCGGCGATAAGTCATCCTCATCCACCGTCAACAAACCATCCGCCAAGGGACCATCTTCCCAAGCAGAACTCGGGCGCCAAGACGACCGCCAGACACATAAATAGCAGAGGTCAACATTGCCCTCTCCCTCTTTTTCCCTTCAACAAACCAAGACCACCAACTCAAATCATCGTCAGCCGGGACCTTTGCTCCACTCAGCTGGTGACTCCGATGTGTGTGTCGAGACCAAAAGCAGATTTTCTGAAGCCCTCCTCTAAAACCGTTGCTACGAGGAGTTCGTCCTTGTGGACTGATGCTCTCATGAAATGGGGACGACCTGAAGAGAGGGACATTCTTGCTACCTTCGATCCTGGTGACGAATGAGCTCACCTGCGTGACTAGTGAGCACTGGGCTATTTGAACCCAACGTGTTTCAATTCCTGGTAATGATGACTTGATCGAAAATTGCCATTCCCGTAAGTCCATCCAATCCTGCCATCCTATCCCCCACCACAAATCCATTCCATATTTTCCCTACCAGACGGCGCCCCCGAGATGATGACAAGTACGAGCTCTGGTAACCCGACCCAACCGCTCCCGGCTTTTATGGCCTCTACACATGAGCTGGTTGGAAATGACGCTTAAAAGGCACAGACTGATCCGAGAACCGCCATCGCTCCTCCATCCCAATTCTTTCATCGTCGAGCACTCTTACTTTCCCCTTGCTAACAAGATATGTAAGAAATATTTAGCCCTCACACAACACTACACCAGATACACGCACGGGGGGGTTGTGGGGAAATGTTTCGTACTCCTGGTTGAACTGGTTTATCGTCTGATGAAATCCCGGCCAGCTCATGCACTCCGCCAGTTGTTTGTCTTTGCCGTGGCCCTCCTGTACACGCCTGGCCTGTCGGATGTCTCCTTCAGTGTTCTAATCCGCATCCTACGGTGATGGATAGACCGCGGTGAAAGCATTATATTCGAGCATTTTACAGGGACCATATCGACTCTAGTTCATCTTTGACACTACATCGTCCCGATGAGAGTTGCCTTCCGCTACCGCACTTAAATTGTTGCCATAACAGAGTGGTTTACCGGATTTTACAGGCACAAAGTACAGAGCCCCAGGCCCACTTCTGGGCTTGCCATTCTGTGTACCTTAGTCAGATAGCATAGCCGTGTATTAAAGGATTCAATATACTTTCATTTTCTGCAGTTAAGATTCAAACGATGCGGACCATCTTAAGCAGGCCTCTTATATCAGTGCACATCGTGCCCGCCGCTCGTAATTCTCACCAGGATCCTCGACCGGGTAACAATCCCCACCAGCTCCTCCACCCCCCTAAGTAGAAGTGTTCGAGAGGGGGAAGAAAAAAAAGAAGAGTCAAACCCATGCGGCTCATCCCATCTCATCCCATCTATTCAGTGACCTCATATAGACTGCCGCACCTGTGCATCCACAACGCCAATTACACAACCATATCTTCCTGATTGTCCAAATAATGTTCCCCAGAGCAATAATAACCCCTACAACTCGCCTTCTCCTCCAACGGCCCCATTCACATCTCCTCCCACGGCGAACCTCAGCCTTCCCTTCCCCGATTCTCCCATCCAGCCTCACCCGACCACTCTCTGCAACCTCCCTGCGAAAACATGGTCACACAACCCCACCAAAGCCCGGCGAAGAGCTCCTCCTCCCTCTCCTCCTCCCCTCCTCTCTACTCCTTTTCCCCCGAACGACCCGCTAATTATGGGGGGAAAAAACCAGACTCTACGTAACATTCATCGACAAATCCTCCAACCCGCACAAGTTCGCCGTCTCTGCCGGCGAAAACCTACTGGACATCGCGCAGGAACACGACATAGACATGGAAGGCGCCTGCGGTGGGTCCGCCGCTTGCTCGACCTGTCATGTCATTGTTGTTGACGACGCTATGTACGAGCGCATACCCGAGCCGGAGGATGATGAGAATGATATGCTAGATTTGGCTTTTGGGCTCACGGAGACGTACGTTTTCCCCTCCGGGGAGAATCTTAAAAGTGGGGAGAATTTTAAGTGGGATGTAGCTAATACGAAAGGGTGTGTCTGATAGGTCACGGTTGGGGTGCCAGGTTAAAATGAGCAAGGAGATTGATGGGTTGGTAGTCAAGCTACCGTCCATGACAAGAAACTTGCAATCGAGCGATTTTTCGAAGAAGGGGTAGTTTTTTTTAAAGGTTCTTTTTAGCATTGCAAGGTTATAGGGACGGGTGGATTGATAGACTGCCTGTTGTTTAATCAAAAGCAAAAACATCCGGAACCCGGTCTTTTTTGTCGGTTTTTTGTCTCCCCAAAACAAAGACAAAAAACATAATACTTTTATATAATTACAGGTCTGTATGTAAATACGGATGTAAAAGCAATGCATCGCTTGTTTGTATGTATCATAGTTGGAAGCAAACCCTGGAAGTGATCATTTCCCACCAGACTGGATGAGACTTAAGAAGCCCTGCTTCGACATTTCTGTCACTATAACATTCCATTAGCAATTGATCCCAAAACCCATATGCGGGGACATATCATACCTTTCTCCTCCCTCTTCGCAATCCCCACAACTCCCTCGCTCTTCAGAACCCTACTCCCCTCCTCACCCTTAACTTGCGCAGCCCTGACCGCATTAAATAATTTAACCACTCCTCTCTGGGCCGTCTTCCTAAGCCTCTTCTCAAGCTCCAACGCCTTCCCCGCCGCCTCATCATCATCCTTGGGCACAACCTCCCTCACTCGCCCCTTCTCCAACTCCTTCCTCTTCTCCTCACGCAGTGCTCTACGAGCCTTCGCCTCGATCTTGCTCTCGTCGATCCCCACTGCGGAGTGCTTCGCACGGACGAGCACGGGGTCCTTGCGTGCCGTCGTAGTCAAGTGCGAGGAAAGGATTTTCGACATTGTCGTGGAGAAGACCTCGGGATCGTTGCGCTTGCGCTTTTTGGAAGGGTGCGGGGTGGAGAGGAGGAGGTCGGACAGGTTGCTATCGGAGTCGGTGTCATCTTCGGAATGTGTGGCACTGGCGGAGGAGGATAGGGGGTACTCGTCGACTTCCGAGTCTGATGCTTTTGAGGCTTTGTTTAGGTCCACCCCACCAGCACTAGCGGCAGATTCGCTGCCGGATGATGACGGTGATAATGATACATCAGGACCTGCGGGCTTGCGCTTCTTGGCGGGGACGTTTCTTTCCCCAACATCTGCGATGGCACCGGTTTTGCGCTTTTTGGTGAGGTGCGATGGCATCGCGTTTGCTTGTTTTATTGGTGGATTGGCTTGTTCTGGCCGCTTGCTGGTCCGGAATTGAGGTGGTGCGGTTGTATGATCACCCAAGTTCCCGGGAGACTGGGTAAAAAATCTTAAGTTACCCTCCTGGCTCTCCCGATAAATTGCGAGGGTACCGTAGTGGGGGGTCGCAGAGCCTCATGTTCGCATCTGCTAAAATAAATAGACTACCAGAATCCCATAAAAAAAACCCCTCCACTAATCATCCCATCATGAGGACTTCATTACGGCAATTCGCTCAGCGACGACTGCCAGCGAGAAATTGGACCTGCCAGCGCTGTCTATCTATCCCGCCAAAACAAACATTCAATGCTACCCCCTCCGGCGGTAGCGGGAGTATGAGAAGGAGGAAGTACTCGTACACTTCCGATGCGAAAGAGAAGCCGGAGAAGCCGTATTATGTGACTACGCCCATATTTTACGTCAATGCCGGTATACATTCCCCTTCGTTATCACGATTTTGTGAGGCCCGCTAAGGCAATATGTCAGATCCACATATCGGGCACTTATACACCATGGTCCTAGCCGACGTCTTGAAACGCTGGCAACTTCTCCTCGGCCGGAAAGCACTGTTAAGTACGGGTACGGACGAGCACGGAATGAAAATCCAGCAAGCCGCCGAAATGGCCGATATCCCGCCTAGGGAATTCTGTGACATGATCGCTGACAGATTCAAGGTCTCCTCGCCCTCCCCTTCCCCCATCACAACCCATCACTCACCCTTAATAGAACCTAGCAGAGGCGGCCGATGTCTCCTACGACTTCTTCATCCGCACCTCCTCCCCCGAGCACGCTGAGGCGGTAAAATACATCTGGCATAGACTGGAAGACGGTGGATACATCCGTGCCGGTAAGCATAAGGGATGGTACTCCATCTCTGACGAGACCTTCCACCCATCGAGCGGCATAACCTCAGTAGTGGATCCACAATCGGGCAGGAAGCAGCAGGTCTCCATCGAGACGCAGAAAGTCGTGGAATGGACGGAAGAAACAAACTATCACTTCTGCCTCTCAGCCCTCGCTCCACGGCTCTTGGAGTTCTACCGGGCGAACCCAGACTGGATCGTGCCCCGCGCACGCTACAAAGAAGTCATCGCCGCGGTGGAAAACGGGCTCGAAGACCTCTCTGTCTCACGTCCACGCTCCCGCCTCCACTGGGGCATCCCAGTGCCCACAGACCCCACTCAGACGATCTACGTCTGGCTCGACGCGCTGATAAATTACCTCACAAACACCACATACCCGACCTGGCCCCCTCCTCCCTCAACCTCCTTCTGGCCAGCAGACACACATGTCATAGGCAAGGACATCCTCCGTTTCCACGCAATCTACTGGCCCGCCTTCCTCCTCGCCCTCAACCTCCCCCTGCCGCGCCGCATCCTAACACACGCACACTGGACCATGAACCGCCGCAAAATGAGTAAGAGCACCGGCAACGCCGTCAACCCCTCCTTCGCGCTATTCGAATTCGGTGTGGACGCCCTGCGTTTCTACCTCCTCCACGAAGGCGGCATCACCGATGACGGTGACTACGACGTGCGCACCTTAGTCACCACCTACAAGAAGGGCTGTGTAGACGGTCTGGGAAACCTAGCCGGCCGCATACGTGGGCGGAAGTTCGACCTAGCGAGAGCCGTCAAGCGCAGCGTCGAATTCAACGCGTCAGAACTCCCCCCGCAAGCCCAAGCACACCACAGCCTCCTTCAAAACACCCCGCCCCTAGCAGCGGAAAAAATGAAAGACTTGCATCCAAACCTAGCTTTAAAAGATATCATGAACGCAGTCCACGAGGTCATTCCCCACTTCCCATTTGTTCCCCCCCCCCCTCTCTTCCCTCCTCCTCCCTCCAGGCAGTAATTAATTAATTAATTCCAGACAAACAAGTACCTTCAGCACGCCGCACCCTGGGCTATCCAGGATCCTGCACAGCAGGACATACCAGTCTACCTATCCGCCGAAGCGGTACGTATCACTGGAATCCTGCTGCAGCCGTTCATGCCGGGTAAGATGAAGGAGTTACTAGATGGGTTGGGCGTGCGCGCGGATAGGCGCAGCTTCGAGCACGCGGTTGTGGGCGGGGATAGGGAGTATGGGGCGGTGGTTGCAAAGGAGGAAGGGGATAAGGTGGGGGATGGGGTGGGTGGAGAGAAGAAGAGGAGGGAGGTCTTGTTTCCGCCACTTAATGAGGGGTTTGATCAGTAGATTGCTAGGCTATGGGAGTAGATTTGAGCATCTGGGCGAGTGATTGGTTGTGATGGTGGGTGGGCTGGTTGGTGAGATAAATTTTACGCTGGGCTGTCTAGATTTGGCGGATGCGCAAAAAAATATGCCAACCTTGCGTCACACCATAGCTACAGCTACGGTAGCCATCACCTCATCAATGCTTCCCAAAGACAAAGAGAGAAAAAAACTCTATATTACCAACTATCCCACCCACGAAACTCCTCTCTTTATCCAAAAATCCACTCAACCTAAAGTACAGACAAGGCACCAACGCCACCAGATAACCCCACCGGTATCCAAACGCAAATCAAGTGAATAATCGGGTAAAAACGTCCAACCTCCCAACCAACTGATAACTCTCCTAGTTCTGCGCATTATCAGTACTCGAGTACCTCCCCCTCGCCCCATTTCGATTACCACCGCCACCACCACCACGCCCTCTTCCACGCCCTCTTCCATCCCTTCCGTGCCTCTGAGTATTTATATTAGTCGGTGGAGGAACAGCCCTATAGCCGTCACCGGAAACCAGAGGCCTCTGCAAGATCGCGGGCGGGCCGCCATGGACTGACAAATTTGTTGTCCTGCCGCCGCCGCCACCGCCTCGGGATGATGGGTACCCATTGGGGTGGTTGTTGTTGCGAGGTCTCGGTGGAGGGCTGTGATTGTAACTGTTCGACCCAATTCCTCCACGACCACGCCCTCTTCCTCTGCCACGCGGGGAGTGTGCGCCGTCGCGGCTACCACGGCTATCCCCGGCAGCCGCTGAGCTAAAGCTTCCCATGAGTTGGGGTGGTGTGGGCGTGTGCCTACCAGGAGTAGCATTGGTAGGAGGGGGCTTGGCCAATTCACTGGCTTTGGACTCCACAATCAATTGACGATTGGTGAGGTTTAGTACACTCGAGACCGGAACCGCCATTCCTCGGAATGGGGAGCACCTGTCACTGAGCGTTGTACCGCTCATAAAGCTGAGGTCAAAAACTACGTCCAATAGGGTCTGTCTGGTGGTCCTGGTCAGGCCGACGACAGTCCCTCTGGTCGCAATCGGAACTTTGCCAGAGTCCTGAACGTAGACGACTCTATCACCCAAACTGAACCACTGATTGTGTAATCTGTGCTCCGCATCGCTAGGCTTTAGCAATGCTTTGCGGGGCACGCCCTTTATACGCATGGGCTTCGAGCCTTCAAAATCTCGCATATATTGATCGGCCGCTGCCTCAATCTCTCTAACAGCGTCCCCGTCAAGTTGCTGAGCCTCCAATGGTACCTTCTCGAAGCTTCTGCTCTGAACACTCTTTAGCCAATCTTGGATTTCCTTGATCTTGGCCTTGCTCTCCGATGAGTCGAAAAAGTCCTCGTCTGAATAAAAGTCTCCTTGTGGGTTTCTCTGGATCCCCTGGAAGAACTGAGGGAACTTGGTGATATACTCTTGGACAAGGTCAATCGCCTTTTGCGAGAACTCCCACCCGTTATCTCCACGGCGAGAGTACCCCAACACCTTGAGTTTCTTAGCCTCGAATTTCAAGTTTAGCCCCAGGTTAAGACGGTTATCGTCAACCACCACTGTAAAGCTTGACGTGATCTTGCTAAGAACAAGTGGATTAAGTTTAAGCATGCGCGCAACGGCATACGACGGTGTGTAACGGGTAGACTGCTCGGCTCTTATCACAATCTCTCTGCCAAAATCCGGCTCCCTCCCTTTCTGCATACCGTTAGCGCCCATCTCAAGCACCCACCCGAAGCACAACTACCCACCATAGCGGCAATCCAGATATCCACCTTATTGGCATCATGCTTAACCACTTCCAAAGGCCTACCATAGTTAAATTCTCCCAGGAAAAAGGCACGAGAACCCTCGGGAAACTCTTCTGCGATAGGAATGGCAGATTTCTCCAAGAACCTCCGATCTTCACTAACAACCTCTTCTACAACAGTTTGAGCAGCGTAGTCAGTTTCAACGCCCGGAACCTGGGCATATTCCTTGACCATAGCCCCTTCATCTGTCCTCTTCAATCCCTTCAAGATATCGACGTGAAAAACGACTTCAACAGTGTCAATGACGATACCCATCTTTTTGCTATAGGTATTCTCCATTCTCTCGGCCTTTCGTTTCCAAGTATCTATCCCACTCGGACTGTGGGGAACGGGAATTACCTGACCGCTTTCGACCATGTGGTATCGGAATAATTCATCGGATATCGCATTAACTCGCCCCTCCTGCAAGAACGGATATCCTAATCCTCGTCTTAGTAATCAAAAAATCATTTAAAAAAATCATTTAAAAAAATCATCCTGTAGGGTAAAGCCGCGATTGCACTTACCAACGAAAACCCTCCGTCCAATCTTGGTCTTTGCTTCCTCGACCCCCCCTCCCTGATAGGCATTCTCCAACCTAAGTACCATACTCTCGTTCCTGCTGTCCTGTTGGAATACATTAACTCCGTGGTATCCCAACTCTGCCGTATGAGGAAGAGTCTTAAGGCTGGGAAATCCAGCTAATGCATGAATCCCAAGTTTTGCCCCTTCACAAAGCCCAACTATAATCTCCAATCCTTCAAGAGTTGGTAACTCAAAGACATTAGCCACACAATGACAACGGGCCACATCAGGAAATACTCCAGGCAGGCTAGAAGGGTACATCTCATCGATGTTCGGATTGTAAGAAAACTTCAGAGTAACGCCAAAATCGTTCCGAGAACGTTCCTCTGGGCTCAAGAGATTCTCTTTAGTCCGCATGGCTGCGAGAAGTCTATCCTCTTCAATAAACGGGATCTTAACAACAGCTTCCCACTCCATTTTTTTGCCATTCATATCTAGCTCGAAATCGCGAGGATAAAAGTCTATGATAGGGGATTTAGAATCTGTCATAAGATCCTTCACATAATTAGCTTCGTTGTGACCCTTTGCTGGGAAGAGTGATTTACATGATACGCCTCCGGAACAATCGCTTTACTTCGATCAGGCAAAACACCCATGAGCTGCTCGAAAGGCTTGAAAGGTTTCCCGAGCTTGAAATTCAGATTCGCCTCGAGTCCCTTATGAATATCTATAACGCATCAGTACCACCTTCATTCATAGTCCCAAGATACGCCCACCAGATATTCTAGGCGAGTAATGATAGCGATAGTACCAAGGCCACGACACTACCCCTCTATAATAATAGTAGAGCACCCACTGCAGGCCTTCTACATAGTTTTCGGCCAAGTGCCTCATTTGCTCTTCGTTTTCTAGACCAAAGCCAAGCTTGCCCTAACGATATCACGAAATGCTGTCAGCAATTGAGCGCCTCATATATATCGGAATAAAGCAACAAACTTTGTAGTATTCATCTTTCCACTCGTAAAAACCTTGCTTATACTTCCTTTCTAACTCAGCTTTCGCTTCATCCACCGAAACGTCTACAACCTGCGCCTTGTCATATTGTTTGAGTACCCTCAAAACAGCAGCGTAGCCCTCATCTTCTTCACTGCCCTCTTCCTCCTCCTCATCGTCGCCGCCGTTGCTCCCATAGTGGCTCAGAGCTAAATATAATTCCCCTTGCTCATTCTCTAGTCTCTGGCAATTGAGCCTTAACGATGCCGCTAGCTCCTCGACAAACTTCCTGTCCTTTGCAGGATAATCCGCTGGGACGTCGAACACCTTAGGCCCCCTTTTGTGCCTCCTGTCCTCAAGCCACTTCTTAACCTCCGTGAACATCCGCTTTTGTTCGGTTGTGAGAACCAATCTTCCTCTACTCTTTGCTTTATCAAGCGCTTCAAGAGTTCCCCTTTGTTTTCCTTTGAGCCAATTGGCGGCTGAAGACTCAGACTCAAAAAGTTGTTCCTCGAACTTCGACAGCGCTTCCAATAGCAATGATAGTCGCTTCAAATTAATGATACCATGTTCATTTATGTAACCCCCCGCTTTAGGTAGTATCTCCTTATACAGCTTGAATTGTAGTGATAGAGCCCCCTCGTTGATGTGTAGACCAGGCAAATTCGGCAAGAAATCATTACCAACGAAAAACGCTAGGAGAATGAAATCATCGATAATACGCTCCATGTCGAATGGGAATGACAGCACACCCGGTTTCCCTAGCTCCTGGAATTCATGTTCTAGATACTCACGCACCACGCTCAGATGCATCAAATAGAAATTCTGATGTTCCAGCTCCTTGGACCTCGCTTTGCTCTGCCGGCCAAATGTTACTTCTTCTCTCAACAGACAGAAGTGAGGGTCATGTGATAGTAGTCCCAGCATGATTAGATCGGCATCCAACCCGTATAAGCAGTGGCGAACATTAGGATCATATGAGGGTTGCGCCTTAGCAAGACGAATATACTCCATAATCTTATGCTCTCCCTCTCCAGGGACCTCATGACCTGATAATACAATCTCCACGCCCTGCCAGTCAACATCTTCCGACACCTTTTTATTGATAAAATATTTTAGGTGTGCAGTCAGCTTTGCCATAAACTCCGTTCCTGTATACGGCTACCAGTTAGTTACCTGCTCTCCAACTGAAAGGGAGGAAGAAAGAAAGAAATAGGAGCTCAGGCCCGTACCAGGCGTAATGCAGTTACTATCGAAAGCAGCCTCTTTGGGCATCTCTACCCCTTCGCGGATAGCTTTCTGCTTTGCGTTATCGGCATCTAGGGCAGTCCTATATGATGACACTCGTCAACTTCGAATACCAATCACCCGGAACCCCAAAATCACACACCTAAACCGTCTAGCACGCTGTTGGTTCATCTTGGCGCGAGGCGCCACTCCATCTATGGCCATAAAAAAGAGCTTTCCAGGCTTTATCTTCCCAAACAAGTGCTCGATGTAGTTAAAAATCGCAATAAACATGACATCTTCGGTCATGCGAAATGCAGGGCTATCGCTATCCCCATGGGTGCAGTTGTGGATAATACCGTTCATGTCCAACTACCGATAAAGTCAGCAGCTTGCCCATGGCCCACCGGTTGGTGTACATGATCGCCCGGAAGAACGAACGGCGGTAGAATGGGAAGGGGCGGTTCAAGCTTACGTAGAGGCAATCGAACTCGGGAATACGATTTTCAGCGATTAGCTGAGAAATAGTAGGATAGCGCTCTGATAGCCATCGAAAGAACTTCGGAACACCCATGACTGCTGCGATAGTGTTGTTAGGCAAGTTTCTCCGAGATTGATTTCGATAGTTGAGGGAACTCGTAGGTGTCGCTGTTTCGTCGATGACAGGAAATGTGGCGGGCAACGAAGCTACTACCGGGATTATTATACCAGGGTCTCTTAACCCAAAACCTAAGATGAGGAAAAAGAAATGAAAAGAGAACAATAAAGCTGGTTTTAGGAGCGGTTCGCTGGACAGATTTTGAAACTAAAAAAAGTGTTTCATCCGTTTGAGAATTGGGGGGGGTTCTCGGTCCCTAAATCTGCAAGACAGGTACTGGCAAAAACGGATCGGAAGGATCAGAAGAAGAGAACGAAATGCTCGATTAACGACTTTGGATAGTTTTCGAAGAAGGAAAGAGGGGAGAAGCAAATTTAAGTGAAAAAGATGATGACTGAATGTAATTAGAGGGTCTATTAACAGATATCTATGATGCTTGCGTGAAATATTATGAACTGGAGGAGGAGCGATCATTATGAGCCTCAACACGGTGTGTGGGGCCTTACAGTACCGGGCATTGCCCTCTTTCGTATCACCTCAAGTCCCAGAGGCGCTGGAACAGGTTCCCAGGCCCATGAGGGCGGACTGATAGTGGTGTTTAGGAATATAGAAAATGTATAGAATTTTTTGCCTGAAGACTTTGTGTGAGATGTAAGGGATACGAAATCAGTACTTGGTCTTCTTGCGCGCCCTGATCGATACATCATTAATACGGCGAGCTGCTTGTACTGAACAGGTTGCATTCTACAAATCTCACTAAGCCTTAGCTTGAGAAACAACGCGACGTGAAGGTGATGAACAGTCGCGGCTCCCCGTAACCTTTCTCGCCTCATCAAACCTTCACAACCATAAACCCAACCAGCTCCTTAGCAAAACAAAGTCGACAAACTTGAATATTTGACCATACTTGACGACTCGACGAAGCTTCCTTTAACCCTTACCAGCCAAATTCACACCCCCTTCGCTCCACGATGTCTACCAACATGGACGATGATATCGATAGTATGCTCGCCCCAAACCCAACAATCACAGCTCAGTTGCTAACAGGCGTACAGTGGACCCCAGTCTCCGCGACCATGAGGAGCAGATTGTTGTTGACAAGATCATCAATGAGGGTAATTCAAGCCCCTTCTTACAGTACACTACTCATGACCAGCCGCCGCTCGAGAGGCTATCTGCGGGTATCGAGACTAACGGTTTGTGGGGGCTGGAATTACAGAATACAAGATCTGGAAGAAGAATGCGCCATTTCTTTACGACCTAATCTTAAGGTACTCCCACCTAACCATCCAAAACTGCGAGCCCTCAAGAAGTAAGCATGTCACTGATATTTTCACTCCTTTCCAGCTCTGCATTGGAATGGCCGACATTGACCACCCAGTGGTTCCCCGACAAACAAACGTAAGGCTCCTATTTCCCCTGAATCATCCCCCACCGATCCATTATGTGCAAACGCTCATTATGGCCAGACATCCGGGGAAAAACTATTCGACTCATCGCCTACTCATCGGGACACACACCAGTGGGAATGACACTAATTACCTCCAAATTGCTGAAGTGCAACTCCCAAATCCAGTCACTGAGCCAGATCCACGCCGATACGATGAAGACAAGGAAGAGATTGGTGGCTACGGGGGTGGGGCAGAATGTCGCTTGCACATTCAGCAGAAAATGGTTCACGAAGGAGAGGTTAACAAGGCGCGGTACATGCCGCAGAAGCCTGACTTAATTGCTACAATGTGCGCAGACGGAAATGTGTTAGTGTTTGATAAAACTAAGCATCCCCTAATGCCCACCAATACTACCAAATGCACCCCACAGATGACGCTAGTCGGCCATGGGAAAGAGGGGTGAGAGAAGGCCTTAACAATCCCGGAGGCAATAATGCAGGCTAACCAAGAGTTGGCAGATATGGATTGAATTGGAACCCCCATATAGAAGGCCGCTTGATGACAGGATCTGAAGATTCTACCGTTCGGCTTTGGTATAATCTCTCCTATGCTTCCATACGCCTAGGAGTTTGGGGCTAACTTTACCCAGGGACCTCAACTCTTATACCAAGACTAATACAACTCTGCATCCTGTCCACACTTATACTCACCATTCAGCTATCGTCAACGATGTCGCCTACCACCCTTGTCACGACGCTCTTTTCGGTTCCGTATCGGATGATCACACTCTTCAAATCGTGGATATCCGTTCCTCGGATACCACGACTGCCGCGCATAAGGTTGTAGCCCATGCGGACGCTGTCAATTCGATCGCTTTCAATGCGGCTTCCGACTTTGTTGTTGCAACGGCATCTGCGGACAAGACCGTTGCCCTATGGGACTTGCGCAACCTCAAGTTGAAGCTGCATTCACTCCAGGGCCACAATGCGGAGGTCAACGGACTGAGCTGGCACCCACATGAAGAGCCCATCCTCGCCAGTTCGAGCGCTGATAGAAGGATTATCTTCTGGGATCTGGCCAGAATTGGTGAAGAGCAATCTCCGGAGGATGCCGAGGACGGACCACCAGAATTGTAAGTTTATATGTCCTCTCCAACAGTTTCATGTTCATTTTTGGCTAATTCCGGCTAGGTTATTTATGCATGGCGGGCACACCAACAGGGTCTCAGACTTTGCCTGGAATCCGAACGACCCATGGGTAATGGTGAGTGCTGCTGAGGATAATTTGATTCAGTGCTGGAAAGTCTCTAGTGCCATTGTTGGCAAAGAGATAGAAGACGTTCCTGCTGGGGAGCTGGAAGCGTAAACTTAATAGGCAAAAGTCTCTTGTTAGTAGTAGCTTGCATGTTTAGCAGTTTTACCTACCTGTTCCAAGGTTTTTTTGTGTTGGCCTTTTCTTTTTTTCTTCTTTCCTTCCTATATTACATTTCTGGCCTAGCCATGGATAGTGCAATTGTATAACAGTTCCTTTCTCGAGTGCGATGGATAGCTACCTTCGGGGTATTGGACTCTCATGATTGTTGTATGTTACAGTAATCGATGTGTATGCAAGATCAAGCATCGTGGAGCAGAGATGTAATAAAGTAGACTAGAGGCGACCAGGACTGGTAGAGCTTCAAGGCGCGTACAGCATTTGCACATTCTCGCATCAGTAAGCCCCATTAGGATTCACCGGAGATTGTTGGTTGAAGGGTCAGGATACGCAGACATATTCAGTGTAAAGTGAGAGGGGGGAGAGTTGAGAAGCCAATAATGACTCAGGCGATGTGTGCTACTACAGTAGTACGAGTATTGCCCTCGTTCATATGGTATCACAGGGCAGTCATTAATGAAGAAAATAAACACTGTATCATACCTTGCTAAAAGAGTATCGTATCATATGATACAAGTACCACCATTGTACTCGAGTAAAGTGGTGGGAACTGGTGTTCAGGGTCAGGGCCAAGATATTTTTTAGGATTTCAAAAGCCTCAATCTTGCTTCTCATTCCTTCCGGTATTCGGCTACCGTACCTATTACCCGCAGGAAACGGTTTCAGGCACCAAACCCTCGCCCATCAGACCATACAAACTACGAGTACAGTACTTTAACAGGTCAGCGCTGAGAAATAGCCTCGCTGTGATTGGTTGACGCCAGTGAAAAGGAGCTTAACTATTTCTTCTGTTCGGTAAAGCTCTTGTGGCTACCTAAAGCTTGTGTGTTACCACAGCTATCTGTCTTTGCAGCTCGCTGACCTGGCCTTGGGTTTAAAATGCTATATAACGTGAGAAGGGCGCCATTTGAGATCGCACCTGCCTCGGGCTCACAGTACGGTACTCGTCATCCTCCCTCTTCCTATTCGTCTCTGCTGCGCTGATTTCCCTCCCTTCCTTCTTACATCTTCTCCTCTCTTCCCCCTCTCTCCACAAACCTCCTCCACAGCCTTACTCCCCCATTCACAACTACTCTTCAACAAACATTCAGCCAACTAAACAATCCAATCCTAAACTCAAACCCATAGAAAATCAACCATGTCTCACCTTTTCGTCCGCAATTTCTCCCATCGCGCAAGCGGAATCTATAGATCTCCTCGCACCATTATGATGTACTCCTACCTTGTCGTCCGTACCCATCTCCCTCTCCCCTTGTTTCCCCATAACTAACGATAAAATAACAGGCGGGCTTCTCCCTCCCCTTCGCTCTCCCCGTCGCCAAAAAGCTCTCCGCACAGAACAACAAGTCTGTTCCCCGCAATAGGTTTTCCTTACTTTACCACCCTTCTTTACTTTATATTTACCCAAGTGAAGTAGCTAACTAGTTTTGGCGGTTGTTGCAGTGGCGGCGGTGATATCTCCCTTTACCATTGCTGCCGCTAAGCACTGAAACTAGGTGAAGGACAGGGAGTATATCATATGACGGAGGCGCAATGCATGCATTTTCGGACTGAGGCGTTTGGGATTTCTTTTTTCACATGATGTCTCTTTTGCTTTCGCTTCTACCCCTCTAAACAACATGGAGAAGAAGAGGGGGCTTTGGTGCTAGTATTCAAAGCGCAGACACATAGAATGCTAGATCTGTAGTGGAAATTTGACAATACCAGCAGTTGACCACTCGTTCTATCTATCCTAATATTCACTCCACCCGTACAGTACGATGCACTGTGAAACCTTGTCCATATCTTGTTCACAACATGGCAAAACCTCCCACCTCTGCCTCCCCACAACAGTGCTACTGTACCAAAACCGTAGCCTTCCTTCCCTCCCTCCCTCTTATCTCTCTACCTATTATATCATTTCCTACCTTATCCTCTCCTATCCCACCTATCATACTACACAAGATTATATCCACTCACCACCCAATCCTAGCGCGTCTACCCAAGGCTCACCTATAACAGCCGATCGTTATAGGCACGTGGGCGATTACCAGATATGGCTCCTCGAATGATTCAGTCGCCTAGCGGCTTGGTAACGCAAACCGACTCAAGCGCAGTCGCGCCCCGCACACCGCTACGGTATCCCGGATGGCCAGAATCCAAATAATCCGTCCGGTACACCGGGTAATCCGAGACGACAGGTCATGTTTTGGCACGAAGGAGTTCAGAACAGTTGGGGGTTCATTTTTACGGGACAGCGAGGCATCCGGATTATCAAGGGTTGGACCCTGTGCACGTATCGGCACGATAGCTGTGCGCACCAAAATAATAATAGTCCTATACGGTCTTTTTCTTACGCATCTTCAAATAACTTTATCGAAACCTCCCAAACCCAAGTACCAGTATCATACTACCGGTACGGAAGGAGATATAATACCTTTGGACTGTAGATACTCTGATTTGAAGTGGATGCTGTAGTTATTGAGATTTGGGCAAGGTTACGTGTAGCTATTCCTGGAGGGGGGGGGGAGGACTGCTCCGAGCACTACACGTCTGATAGCTGCCTACAGTCGTATGATACAGCACCGCAAGGTAGACCAGGCCCCGGAGAAACAACCCATACAGTAGTCCAAACTCTCCTCCTCCCCCTCCGTAAAAGGGCCGAAAGGCACACCACCAAAAAACAAAAAAAAAGACCCTAGAAAAAAAAAGAAAAAGAAAAAACACCAAACCTTACATGGAGAAGGCAACTTCAACGTCCTGGCAAAAAGTTTGGTTTGACTGGGATGCTGCAGTGTACTAGTACGATGCTACCAGCCCTACTCCCGCGCTGTAGCAAAGTGCTAGTACTGTCCGGTACGGTACCTTAGCATGTGCGGGGGAAGTGTTTTTTGCCCCTTCTCACTAACAATTTTGCCATGTCAGTATATCATAGGAGGAAATAAGTTATAGTATCATATCTGAATTTCTCCATTTCGACTGCCATAATCACGGGATGCCGAGGAATCGGGATGGTGATGGGATCTCGAGCTATTACGGTAGGAGGCTAGTGCTACCTATCGTATGAGTAAGGCATATCGTACAAATAATATGTTTCTATTTTTATCCATCTCAGTTTGGAAAGGCCGAAGCATAACTACTGTAACTTCCCCTTCTCTTTCTCCTCTTTCCCTTCTCAGTTGGATTCCCCCCCCCCCTTTGGATAAATATGTTGGGGATTCTGTTATTTTTTAGCGTGGGGTTTGGTTATTCCGGGGTTTTTTTTTTTACTATTGTATGGTATTCATGGTACTCGAATAATATTATGGTGTTAGTGTAGCGCTAGTATTGTGACTATCTTGATGCCGGCCTTACAGTAACTTAGACTACCCCAACAAAGAAATTTCGAAAGGTGGTATGATATTCCGAGGGTGACCTTTTTTTTCCTCGGTAGCAGTAAGTGCCACAAGTCAGCGGCTTCACCTAGTCCGTGATAATAACTTTATGGAGTAAGTGAAAGTGACTTAAATATTCCTCTTTCGACTCTTTGTCTTATTGTAAGTTATTGTTTATAGAGCGCAACAACTACGCTTAACAGCCCGCAATTTTGAAATCCTATCACTCAAGTTTCCGCCGCCGCCGCCGAGAAAAGCTCCTCTGAACGTGTTTTCCGGGTTTAATCTTATCCTAGAGAGGGAACTCCAAATACTGCGTGGAAATTCTGCAAAAGTAGCTCCGCCAGAGGCCCCGGAGTGTCATCTTTCTTCTAGAATACCGGTATGGTTGGAAGCAGTTAGCAGTCATAAGCAATCACTCGAGTTATTTTCCATTCAAGAGTGGAGTGGGGCTTGGCAACAGACCGAGTTGCCACGCAGGCTTGTTACTACCGAGCCGGTTGGGCATAGACTTTGTCCACCTTACAATGTCATGTCACGGAGAGCCAATCCACTTCGGCAGTGAGAATCCCACCCATACATTTTTTCTCATGATACAATCACGAAAGATGGTACTATAGCAGAGGCAATCATATCATACGAGTACGGTATCATAGTCCGAAAAGGTTACTTACTCTAGAAAGTACAAGTACAATTGGAGCCCCACCACCCTGCACCGCCATTATGCATATTTCCCCCTACACGACCAATACGAGAACCCGCTTCTAGCCGAAAAAGTCCCAAGTTCGCTCTCCTCCTTCGATTGAATAAATCCCTGTGGTTATAATATCAGTTTTACTAGTAAACCAAGCGTCCGGTAAGCTAATTAGCGTTTACAAGTACCGTACGCACAGCCGCCGCAATCAACTGTGACAGAGAACTCTTCCCCACGATCCGTCGTCGTGGAAGTCGTAAATATGCTATCTGGAGGGGAATGGTGGGGGGTAAAATAGCTCAACTCTGCGGATTACGTTTTTGGAGGGGTGGAGTGAACCTCTTTGAGCTATTGTGCTGGGGGGCATCGCTTGCCACTTGAAGAGGGAATAGGGAAGTAGGAGTTCATGTCGCGGGGAGCGCTGATTGATCGGTTAGTCCCTCTATGACAGGTGGGTTTCGGGCGGCCCGCCTCAGGGTTGTTTGGGTAGGTGGATGGTAGATTTATGAGGCTCTGATAACGTGTGAGGAGGATTGCGTACGAGAGGATGCTGCCGGTCGAGAACCGGGTTAAATCCACTGTATCCTTATCAGCAATGCGGGGGTGTTAATATCGTATTCGGAAGCCTAAATTGGACCTTTTTCCTTGCTTCTCTTTTATATCATGTAAATCCCTTCCTCTCCCTTTTACATCTCTAGTAAGGTTTCAGATGGGTTTTAATGTTATCAGAGCACGATTAGCAGCGTCGGATGAGTTTACGGCAAGTTACCGTACTCCATTGTATTGAATTTTACAATATACACATGCAGACAGACACTCCGATGCTGGAACTCACAATGGACATTAACAAGTAAGAGTTGTGATGGGAGGATTGCTAGATCGGTTATAGCACTCGAGGCGCCTTGCTATATCCATCAGTAGCCCTTATATCGTATTTCCGTATTCGAAGTGTCAAAGACCGCCGGACATTCATTAATATACCATCTCCTCGTTGAAGCACCACTGCTGAACCCCCCCGCAGTATGATAATAGTCCGATCATGCGATCGTGTCCACGCACCCACTCAAATCCTCCCTCAGAATGAGTGATGGGACATGAGTGGAACAGTGTTTACCAGCTCGAGAAGGGGCAGCGCTAGAGAACCTTGGAGCAGTCACGGTGCGAATTGGACGACGTATCTCAAACTTTGTTTGTTAAAAAAAGTTTTCCCCTCTTCCCTTTTTTCTCTTAGTGTATCGTGCTTCCATAAGAGTAGGGCCCGCACAGTACAGTACAGCTTGAGTTGGTGCCCGGTATCATACCACGTATGAAGAGGTTGTGGCTCGCCATCCTTCGATTCCCGATTCGACATATCATATTAGCTGTAAGAATACACTTTTTGAAAGGGGATTTATATGGCTACCGTATTGGGGTGTTGCTAGAGTATGATATACTAGAGCTCTCCCCCCCAACCGCGATAGTGCGCCAGCCAGTGCGTATCAAAGCTACCGTTCTACCAGTATATGGTATAGTAACGTGCCACACCGCACCCCCACCATCATTAAGCACCGCCCCGCCGTCTGCAGGTGTTTTTCCCCCCTAGAGCCGGTAGCAACGGACACGGTGAGAACGCAATGCACCGTACTAGTACGCGAATACTCGAGTATAGGCGTCTCGGGTGTGTTGGCCGTAGACTATACAACGCGGAGGCCACTCCCCCATCTCAAATAAGGCATCCATCCCTATTATCCCCTTAGGGTGATTCCATACCTCCCAATCCAAAATGTGCTTAATCCCCATCCTCTTTACCAATCATTCATTCAACGCCCGATCTACAACAACCACCTTCCTTCACTACCACCATCTCCATGAATTATCACTCGCTCCCCCGCTCCCGCACCCCACCACTGTACCGACATGACGTAACAAACCATGCATAAGCATCGCGTCCCCGGATTGCCCATCGTGCTCTGCTCTAGCCCCGATACTAGGAGACAGAAGTGAAAAATCGCCCAGGCGTAGACCCGATGGTCGCACTCGGGTCGCGGTGCTTCCCACGCGAGCGAGGCGAGCGTGGCCTTGATCCGAATCTTTATTGTGACTTCTTTTCTCTCCCAATTTTTTTCTTCCTTTTTTTCCCTCTTATATTTTTCTCCGTGTTGCTTTTTTGTGCCGGTTTGACTTGCCATATCGGATCACCGTATTCTCCAGCCATGACAATCTGGTCATTCAGTGCGGCCGCGCTTACTGGTGCTTCAGCGGTGGGGTGTTGTTATTGCACTGACAAGTAAGCTAGGGTTAGGTTAACAAAGCAACACAGCAAGGACTGGATTGGGGGGTGTGTGTGTTTCGGAAAACCCCTTGCCGCCCGCGGTCCCCACAGTTGATATATCGGATAATGCCTTACTGTTGATGATATTAATATCCTTGTCGTACCGAGCCAGGGAGGAGATACAAGTAGACCGCTTTGGCCTATGCAGTGGTGAGCACGACCCAACGCCACGTGCCAGCATTGAGGTGTGGCATACGGTACGCTATGGCGACTTTTTTTTGAACTGTTTGTTCCCCGAGAAGGTGAATGCGAAAGAGCGAACAGTAAAAAATTGGGAAGAAAGCTTACAAGATAGGATGTTTATATACAGTTTACTCCTGAATGAGGGGGAAAACGAGCCGGGGGACGAACAGCACAAGCACCCGTATGGGATCGAAGTTCGGTGTGGTAAGATAACCGATGCATCGGTGTCTGGTCGGGATGTGATATGTGTCTCAAATGAGGTATTGGGTAAAACGATGGAAATGGAATGGGTGGATGGTTTATTTTTTTCCCTATCCATTGTCATTTCGCTTTTACCCTAAAGGTCAACCAGCAGCACATTCCCGCAACCGCGATGTTAAAATCACCGTATCATATCATGGGCAATCTGATATGTTAATTATGGCGCCTGCGATTGAGTTGATTGGAACCACTTTTGTCGATCATGCTTGGGGGATTGGAGGTGGGAATGGAAATGGGAGAAAAGGTTCGCTTAATGCGGGTGACCCAATTATCACACCTGCAAAGGAGATGATTGAACAAATACCTACGGTATGGAGACTCCTCACCTTGGTGTTTGTCACACTCTGGTAACTACAGTATGAACCAGGCCATGTTAACGGGTGGGTTCAGGTAGTCATGGGTACGGCAGTCTACCGAGTGCAGGAAGTTTGTTGTTGCGAAGAGGCTGTGCTTGAGGGACAAGTGAGGTGAGGTTGGAATAAGAGATTGGAGCAGTTGAAGTCGGGATGGAGACCTGACGTCGATAGTCTTGATTTGTCGTTGGCTTTCACCCACTCCCACTCCCTCCCTTCCATTCCATTGCGCCTTGCTGCGTTGCATCGGGCTGGCCTGAGCTGGGCTTGATGACCGGATGTGTGGTTGGGGTGGGATGGTGGATGGATGGATGTCTCAGATCGCCGGAGCTCCCTGCACGCATGTAAAAA
>Ga0307509_10000618_pt1 | contig 60650 bp, 53 predicted proteins | sample 10_EM_MG_FD_202245 | JGI IMG/M metagenome (GOLD analysis project Ga0307509, IMG submission 202245) | Populus trichocarpa ectomycorrhiza microbial communities from riparian zone in the Pacific Northwest, United States - 10_EM | ecosystem: Host-associated > Plants > Roots > Unclassified | place...
GATACTCCAATTTCGGTCAGAGGAGCTGAGATTCCCAACCTCAAGCACCCGTTCTCATCCTCCAAGTAATGTACTGGTACTTCTTCACAGTTCACGTGACCAATGACTAATTCCGGCGAGGTGAGTAGAGCACTTTACCGGTGATCCAATTAGGCTGGGGCGAGAGTACATGAGGAGTCACTCGCTTGTTTGCTGTCTTGCTTGCTGTCGTTCTGTCGCAGGAGAGAGGGAGGGAGGGCAATTCACCATTGAAGCCAGTGGGTGCGAGGAGAAAGGGAGCGAAGGGAGAGAGTGCTACTGTGCTCCAGCTCACCCATTCATATAGAAAATCTACTGGCCTAGATTCATAACCACCCAGCTCTCTCCCGCACCTACGAAGAACACAGCCCGCCTTACTTCCATTTATCCACTTAGTTATATCGGCGTAGCCTATCAAACATACCCTACATCCCAAACACTTCACATGTCCTACTCTAGTCCAACTCAATCCCTTGATTGGCTGGGCCAGAACAGTTCGTTTGCCTGGACTATTGAAGTCTAAGGCTTTCTTTTTCTTTTCTTTTTTCCTCCCCCGTTCTGTGCTACCTGCCTAGGTGCTCCTCCATTCACTTATCTTTCCCTGCCTCCCGCAGGAGGCTCGGCGGCAGGGCTTCTACGTTACTTTTTTTTTTTTTTCGTCTTTGAAAAAAAATTAAAAAATTTTCATGTTCCACTGCTTATATTTTTTTCATTCGAGGGGAGGAAGGGGATTTTGTTTGGTTGACCTCGCCTGTAGATCACACAATGTGTAATTAACAGCAGAGGATTTGTTTCCTTTCTTGTATGGGTCTTAGGATTTTGTTGCAGCCGGAGAGGATAGGATACAACGTATTACTCGTACGAGTAGCATAAGCACAATAATGTGAGGGGTGGTGGGGTGGGACAAGCGATTATCATCCACAGTGTCCGCATTTGGCGATAACTTAAATGTTGTTCCCCCCGCCCCCCCCTCCGGCGGTGGGGAGGGGACAATAGATTACTTATACCCGAGCACAAGTGCCAGATTTTGTGCGCGTTCTAGTGAGACATTGTTTATTAATGCAACTCTCTGCCGGTTCCAAGGAAGGGGGGGGGGGAATTTTTTCAGGGGGGACTTGGTATTTGACAATTCGAGTGATGGGATGTGATCCGTTTCGGAAGCGGGGGGGGGACATTTATGGTGAACCAGGTTGCTTGGGGGTTGGGATTTTTCGGGAAGGGCGCTTTCGACGTGTCGGGCATGGGTCGGACCACTAAGTTGAACCATTATCCGTAGATCTTGGGGTTTAATAAAACCCCCCCCCTTTCAGCCGTTTCCCTGCGATCCGAACCCGGCGGCGGCCCGCGGGCGGACGGGCCAACTTTAGCACGCTGATGCCGGTACTCGTGCAGCAATCGGGAAAGTATCGTAAAACAATCGTGGTATAATGGTAATGACGTAACACTTGGCTCGAGCAACCTCTTCACTCCCCTCTTCCTCCCCCCTCCCGCAAGCTAAACTGTGGGGGAGAGAAAGATTTAAATGTGGGATAAATAATAAACAGGGATTTCGGGAATAAGTAGCCTCGTTCGCAACTCTCGAGTCTTTGGTGTTTTTGCCGGAGCATTTATCTCCCAACGGTTACTGTAATTAATTCCTCCTCCAGCGGAACCGGATTGTAAGCCCATCGTGCCCTTAGGCGAGAGCGGTCCGTCGGTCTTCTCGCCGGGTCTGGCCGATTGCACCGTCGGCTTTGATGAATTAGCTGTCTCCTCACTCAATCCTTGGGGAGTAGGAGAGTGAAATGGGGGAATGCGACTGAATTGCTTCCCGATAGCTCCCTCCCTCCCTCAAGGAACCAAATCCCCCCCTTACCATGAAGGAGGAGGACAATCAAAACTTTTGTACGAGTATTGGTGGGCATGTTCTCACTGATCTTATCTGTCATCTGATAAACTAGGGTATCGTCAGCTATAATTTGCGAGAAGCCCGCCGAGAATGAAGCGGTTTTGAGAAGAGTACTGTGCTCTGGAAAGTCCTGTGAGAGTCCATCTGGTGCGAGACATGGCTTGGTTTGTAATTCGTCGTGGGCTGGGGGATTTATATATCATATCTTACTCCTGATATTTTTTTCTTTTGGAGGGAGGGGAGGAGGGATGGACAGAGCAATTGGTAATAAAGGGTTTTAGGCATACCTATAGTTGGGTTTATCACTAGTGTTGGTATTGGTAGAGGTCATTACAGTGTCGTAATCCCTGGCTGAGAGAGAAGATGGCCTAACTCAGCAGGGTCGGCCCAAGATGTGTTCATTGTGGAGTCCATCTGTTTGAGTATGGTAGTTAGCCTAGTGGATTTGTTTAAATGTGATTGACTTGGATGATCTTCGTCCCGCGCATATCATAATCACAGTCTGGAAAAAGAAAAATCAGATTCCCAGATGTTGTCTGGCTCTGGAAGGAATTACAGGGGACGGCAACTGGATCCGGGTTAGTCCACATTGGGGTTTCAGGGGAGGTGAGAGACTGCAATACCAGCACCGAAGAAGCAAGTGAATTGTGTTTATGGGACGGCTTGAGGTCCGGAATTATTTGTGGGGTTGGAGTCTGGCACCTCTCTAACCGGGATTCTACCTATCGCGGTGGCAGTGAGCAGGGGGTGGAGGAAGATGAGGTTCCCGTTTGTTAGTCCTATAGATGGTAAATGCCTTCTCAAGTCTAACGCCGCAAATAGATTTAGAATCAGATCTGGATTTCAGCAGAGGATCAGAAGTTGGTATTCTCCAGTGGAAGTGAAAGGATCGCTCAGTTGTGATGATGATGGTCGGAGATGGAGGGACTTCTCTTCTCTATCAGAGGTTGCTTGCTAAAGGCTACTTAAACAAGAGGGAACTTCTACATGTGCTCGAGTACAAACCCCACACATCTGCTCAAGTGCTAGTGTGCTCACATACATCCACACTTCTTTGCCCCACCATGTGAGCTCCCTCAGCGCTTCTGATACCACAACGTTTCTACTACTGGGGTTACCATGCCATCGTGCTCAAATATCACAACTTGTCTTAGCTCTACTCCTACTTCTAGGGATATTTTCAAGGGCATCCGTAGATCCAATTAACTTGGAGTGCCCTTGTCAGATCGAATAAACTAATAATTCTGGGGGGCGATCATAGATGATCACTCGAGAACCCCTGCCAGTGGTTCTAGAATATAAGCTACCTTAGTGCAGAACTCCGATGCTCTTGGACTTAGCAAAGTTGATTTTTTTTTTTGACTTTTTTTGGTTTTTTGGATGTAGCCCGGGGGGTTGGCTGGCCAACGGATATTCTCTAGTTCCTCCATCTTACCCGGTAACGTATGACAATGGTGAGATTCGAATAATGTACTCCACGGCATAGCGAACTATACGCCCAAAAAATAGCCACGATTGCAGTCTCGGCTAGGGTTCAACTAATTGTATTACTTTGATCTACATATGGCTCGCTATGGCCTGGAATCCGTTAGCCACGCAGTCAAAAGTTATAACCCTTCTCCGAATCTTGGATATCATGGTATTTCAAGGTCTCTGCCTCGTTTCGTTCGCGTCTTGTTTATTCTCCTTAATCATTTCATGACTTGTCTCATCTCTTAATGGTTCAATAATCAATATGTAATTACCAAATATACTTTTCCTGAGCCGGAGTAGTGGGGAGCATCTTCTCGGATAAAGGTGAATAGGTATGATACCGGAGCGAGAGCTGACGATGAGTTGAAGGCAAGGGCTGCCTGGATGTAGCAAGGGCATTTTAAATATAAGGGTGATGTACAGTACTCTTCGACAGGTGTCGCTCGGGTTATGTGGTTTTGTCCTACTGTATGGCGGTAATGAGTGCGCAAAGTACATTGCCACTTCGGTTTCAAATCGTAGAGAATCACTCATTAAAAAACATCCATTGAAATCTATCAAGAACATGGAAAGGTATACACCACCCTTCCCATTAAAATCCCGAAACCGGGCTTTCAGTAGGATAAGTATTAGATCCGAAGCTGATATTCCATAAAATACCTATCATATTATAGCTGGCAAAGTGGTTAACATGTCAAGAACCAATTAACCCCTGTCGCAATTAGCGGGAGCCGAGGAGTTCAATTCACAACTGGCAACCAGTTATTATTGAACGATCCACCATGCAGGGTAGGAGAATTTAAAAATCCTGCCCTATGGGGGACTGGGAGATTGGAGAAATTGCCCTCTTCGTCGATAGGGCTGTTGGGACTTACCAATCCTGCTATCATACATATCATACTAGGTGGTAGAATCCGACTCTAGGCCTTAAGGTTGGCGATCGGCGGAGTTGCAGAAAAGAGGGAAAGAAATTTCTTTTGCTTCCTTCATCTTGAGAAAAACACAGCGGTGGATCCTGAAAGCCATACGGTAGATGGTTGGCTATTTTTTACTCTGGTAAGCTACCCGCTCCCTATTTACTACATTGTAAATGTGTCCTTTTTTTCTAGCAAAGCGAGGCATAGGCAGTGCCTAGTGACAGTATTAAACATAAGGTTGGCATATGCCGGACAGGTGCAGCCAGGATAAATGCACGATGTTGATAGGATCAGTGTGATACCAAATTAACTTGGCACCTCAACATCCGATTACACCATCAGATGATCAGACAACACTTCCCAGACTCGTATCATAGTAATGGTACGTATGATAAGATAATGACATCGAGAAAATGGGAGTAAAAAAATTCCAATATTTTAACGGTTGGGCCCCGGTACTGTACCCCTCGAGGCAGTCTCAAAATGCCTTACCATGCTATCACGCACAAGGGTGAAAACACGACTAAATACCGAGTAACTCTCTCTAGCAATCATACAAGTACAGTACCGAGAAAGCTAATCGGATCCGGTCTAGCAACCGGACTTGGTTGTGTCCCCCCCGTTATGGTTTTTCCAAAGTGGTTAGTTTGGTATCACCTGATCTTACTCGCGCCGCGCCTAAAGTTGTTGCGTAATGTTTGTTCCTACATTCCTCGGGGGATATGGTGTGGCCAGTAGAAACGAGCGCCTTTTGGAATTCATGTAACGTGGATGCGAGAGGCTGAGGGAGGGGGTAGGGAGGGGTCAATGATGGGTTGGGGGATTGGGTGTGGAATAGTGGGCGACTTTTTGCTATGTTTTTTTTATCTATCTTTTAATTGGGAGGTTTATGTGCTGTTAATTCTATATTTTGGGTTTGAATGGGTTCCTTTGTCGGTATGTACTAGTACATTCCCGATCTTTTTTATTTTTATTTTATTTTATTTTATTTTTTTTAGGTGTCTCGAGAAAACGCGAAAAGGATTGTAAGTGGTTTGGTTGCAATATAATCGATTGCCCTAGGAGCATTAGTTTCGAGGGACTTATACCGGTAGTAGTCTGAGCCATTGGATAGGTAGCTCACGTTCTCTCGGAGGCTTTAGGAAACCTCGAGTGTAGTGGCGTGCATTTTAAGTTCGTTAGGGGTAGAATATTATTAATAAGGCAATGTGCAAATAGGCGGGCTCGCAATACTGCAGCATGTATTCCCTGGCATCGCGGACGCCGAGCATCACGGGAGCCCAGAGGTGGGCCGAGTGAAATTTGGAAAAAAAAATGATTGTATTTGCTGCTCACTGCTTTGCGCTCGGTGTATTCTACCTAAAGCTGCGCTATAACTAGCCCAATCCCCGAACCAGCAATACGATGCTGCGAGTAGGGGAAGTACCGTGCAAGTCACATGAATGTACGGCTCATCGGGAAGGAGCAGGGACCTCCGAACCGTCGAGACTAGATACGAGTACTTTAAGAGCCTGTAGCAAGATGAAAAATTATGATTGCAATACAGGAGATTGTGATTGTAGAAATAGCTGTAGAGAGCGTATAGAATTTTGTAACAGAGTGCGAGCAGTTCGCTAGCAGTTTGCAAGAGAAACGGGCCAAACAAAATGAAATGAATTAAGCCCCAGCCCCGGCCCCGGCCCCAAAAACCTTCTCAACAATCAAGTCCCTAATAATTCCAGACAATCCATCCCAGTGAATGGCAAATTCCTGTGCCCTATTATCCTTCCCAGCCTTTGCAGTCTTTGCAGGCGGCTCGCAAGCGTTCCCAGGCTCTGCAAATGATGCATCTGAGACGGAGCGCTTCCTTTTCGCTGCGGGTAGTTGCAGATAGTGAGCTCAATCAAACTGAGAAGGATGCGGGAAGCTGCAAGTACTTACAACCGGGAGTATGGGCGGGAAGGCGAAAAGAGCACCTTTTTCCGCAGCTATTGTAGTGGCAGTTTGTGCAAGAACCGAGGAATTCTCCCGTAACAGCGACACAGTCTGCGAAGGGCCCAATCATCTGCTGACATGTTTTGCACGGCGTTTCTTGCAATGTCCCTCTGGTATGGCCCAAGATAGCCTCATGGTTTGCTATCCTATTCCAGACTATGTCTTTGGCTTGCTTTTCAGGCCTGAGCACAACATCCCTCACTCTTGGTAAGGCCTTAAGTCTCAAAAGTGCGGTGCTGCCCTTTTCATAGGCCTTCTCCGCAAGTTCAGCTATGTAGGAACTCTCAGGTATAGAAACAAGCGAAACGGGTTGGCTGTCTGGGTTTGGCTTGACGGGGTTGGGACCTGACATGCTGGAGATAGGGGGAAACAGATCAAAGGCGTAGGAGTGAACAGGGGGGGAGGGGAGGGGAAAAAGAAAATAAGGGATGATGGGAACAAAATAGTAAAGAACAGTGTTGAAAGATAAATAACGAGAGAACAGTCAGGATGAAGGAATTTAAAAGGGGAAGCGTGTTTGAAAGGTCAATATACACTCTTAAATACTTCCGGGGCCCAACCCCCTTACAATGTATCTGTTACAACTACCCGAAAATTGGGGGGTTTAAATTTTTGTATGGATGCGCTGATGCGCACGGACGGATGGCCATACATTTATTTAATCACTGAGTTCGGCTACTTGTTTCCCGTACAAGTAACAAGCATCAAGTTAGTTTGTTTGATAGGTGTGCGCAACCAGACCTTGCTAGTGAGAGAACGCACTCGGGAGCGCTATGGGCACACCTCCACGCTTCCCTTGAAACCCTGGTTACCGTGGCAACTCCCGCAATATTCCGTAAACGAAAGTGCTGATCCAACAAAACTGGAGGAATCCCCCCCTGAGAACTTTCAAAAAAATTCCCACATTGCCCTTCTTTGGGTCACCCAACTCATGGATCAGGTTTCGTTTTCTGGTCAAATCCCTGGATTGATCTGGGTATCTAATGCATCCAACCTAAGTTCCCGGTATTATACGACATAAAGGCCCAAAGCACTAACGAGGAAACACATCCCACCCCTGCCTGATGCCCTCATATCCCATGGTCCCTGGTCTGGAACCGACCATATTTCCTCCCAAAAATAAGAAAGATAGGCAGAAGGGGGAAACACCACCAGCTACCGGTACTAGTGAACACCAAAATGGAACAAATGGAAGGAGTTGTGGTAGCAACAAACCCCAATTCTTATCCCCCGGTAGTCGGACAACGGTGAAACCGTTGTCTTCTTCGAGGACCGAGAAACCTTCAACGATATTGGAGTACCTGTAGCCGAGGCAAGCCCTGAAGTCCCGCCTGCGGAGAGGTGTTTTTGACCCACGCTCATGAAGCTCCAAGTTCGGCTTGGAGGGGATCGCGATACTCGAGCACTAGTAGAACATCTGGTATTTTGCCCAGTATCCACCCCCTGATCATGAAAGCGAAAGGCGGGGTGAGGAAAACTGGTGGTAAGGAGCTTGGACTCATATATCGGGTGATCCCGGCGTTCTTATAGTTCTAGGACCTCGCTGCTATTCCATCATGGCTTTCCCAAGAATAGTAGCCACCTTGACCACCTTTGCCTTGCACTTGCTGTAACTTCTGCGGGGTGCGCTCACACTTATTTCCCGCTACCGGTATGCTATTGAGTCGAATGAGGGGGAAAAGGTCGAGTTTCTAGGCTTTCAGTACGCCCTAGGAGCCATCGCCGGAGGAAGGGGTGGGGTGGGAATAGCAGGATCGCCGTTGGTGTTCGATTAAGGTTAAACTCGCGGGGTCGTTGGAGCGAACCAATGATTAGTGTTCCCACAGTAGTGGCGGCTGGTCTTTCTGTGCTTACTGCAGGCGGAAGGCAGGCAGGGATATACAGTTCTCGCAGTGGGGCAGTCTGTGCGGCGCTGGTGAAGGTTTTCCCCCGGGAATTTAGCTGGGGATCCACTACAGGTATAGGCTCTTCCACTGTCCTAGGATGTCAGTGCAGTCGGGGAAACCTGCCGGGATTGTGGCTAGCGGGTGGTGCATTCGGGGCTTGTTGGTCACTTAGGCTGTGAGTGAGTATTTGCTAAAGGTGGTGTTTATAGGCGAGTGATTTCTTGTGATAATGAGGTTGTGGGGGAATGACCACTAACTTAACCTCTTTCTGATTATGTGAGAAAGTACTCGTGATCGCGCTTGGACTAAGGCGCTACGTGCGTAGGGCAGAAACCATTGGATTGGGAATGAGGTATGAAACCTGGAATTCTGAACACTTCCACCAAGCACTAGTATCTCCCTCTTTGTAACTTGTATTTTAGCAGCTCACCTTTCTGCCTCTGGTTTGTCATAGCTGCTAGTTCCCCGCAGCTCTCTATCGGCCTCACTAGTGCCAAAGTTCCCTACAGTCCCTACAATCCTGGGTAAAAGACCGGCAGTCCCCTATGCTCACTTGCAGTTGAACAAGCATGAGTGCGAAATGAGCTCTCATTCAGAGGAGGTCATCGCCGCCGCAATCTCCATCGGAGCGAGCGAGCAAGACCAAACAGGAAATTAGAGAGAAAGCATGAAGGTTACCGGCCACGATGGTGAAGTTGACTTTGTAGGATCAGCATGGATAAGGGTTTCGGTGGTTGTTATAGCTATCGCACAGCCGGAATGATTGAGAATCTCACTGAGAAGTTGGCGTCGCCTCTCCTAGTAAGCTCTGCAATATTATCCCTTTTCGTTTTCCTAACCCCTGTGCAAGGAGTTAATCAGTATTAGTCAAACTGTCATAGGTGCCTCTTCCGGAGAACAAAATCCCCAGGCATTGAATTTCATCTCTTTATAATAAATACTCTAAGGTGCATGCCAGAAGTCGCCGTTTATTAGGAATATTAACAGACTGGCTCTGGTGTCCGGGTACTGTACACCCCAATACTAGCAACTGTTACGACTCGAATAGGTAGCAGGCCTCTTTGGTATAGCAGCGCACTACAGGCGTGATTGGGGAGCCCAACAGGAGGTGATATCCGTCGTTGAACAACATTCATGAACACAACTGCTATTGTCTTCTAGTAGACTCAACGCTTTTTTCGCACCTCGTCTAGGGCCTCATAAGGCAGCGGCTGCACCTGTGGGTATTGCTTGGTTGGGGGAATACCTGCCTACGGACATGTAGTTTTCTTCATTGGGCAGAACATTAAATGCCGGGTGGAGGCTCGTTTCCAGGGCTGGTATACATGGGCCTTTGTAATGGAGGTGGTAGCATGATAGTGTAGTCATGGTGATAGGTGAAGGATGCTGTGGTGTCTATTCTCTATGGAGGTTGCTAGCTAAATATCACCTTAAGTAGTGAAAACTCTACATGTATAACTCTATATATCCGTTAATGCCCCATAATGTTCCCTCGTCCACACTTCAGTGTTTCTCCATCCTATGTGCCCTTCTTGTTGCCTGCGCTCCTCTCAGCTTCTAATATAGCACCCTACTGCTGGGATTATTATACTGTCACCTTGGAGTAAGCGTAAACGACTCCAGAAGGAAGAGCTTTAAATTGCTGTTTATGGAATGAATTAATACCAGTATGTGTAGATTCATTTCCTGTTGCTTTTGCTTCCCCGCATGCCCTGAAGTCTACTTCGGGGCCGCATACAGTGTTATATGTGAGCAGGGGGTGTGAGGTGGGCTCTTGTTGGCAAGTTCTTAGCCTCAGAACTGTTGCTATGTGTTTTTGCAAGCGGATGGACAACGAGTTACCAGCTAGAACACTGCTATTTCTAAAAATAGGGACAAATGGGGGGATTGGTCTTAGGGATGTCAGTTTGATGAAGAGCTAATAGTGTAGGTTCAAGTTGAAAGGATTGTTATCCGGTGAGCGGGGCAGACTTCCATGATTATGTCGGTTCATCGTACCTTATCACTAAGATTATATAGTGATATATGGTGATCTAGCAGTTTGCCTGATCGAGAAAATAAGTCGGATCATAAGGGTACTGGACTACATAGCACCCCGTCCAACGATTCAAGTTTTTACAGGATTGTATCCACAGTGCAGGAGCATGCTGAACGTCTATATCAATCACTTTCTTACAACTATCATACTTCTGAAATTCTCATATTTGTCTTCTAAGAGAAAAAGTATTCAAAACCTGTAATGTACTGTACATTTGCGGCAAGAAAGCTGCTGGACAATTGCGGAATTGGAGCTGCAGAAGATTATGTTGTGGCTGCAACTGCATTATCATCTTATAGTAACCTGACCCATATCTCATTGTAGTCAATACTGCAAGATGCCAATCAGGAAGAATAATGGAAAGCGATTTGGAGTTACAAAAGAGTATTTCTGAACGATTGAGCTGGATTAACAAGGCTTACAGCGGCTCCTATCATTAGATTTAGTAGCAAATTGGTTATGAGAGATTACGGAAGACATTTTTAAACCTATATCATAGTAACAAATTATTCTGCTAATGTCAGGCAACATTCCTATCATGGGTGCACCGTACTATACAGCTCAAATATTCCAAAACACCGCAACAACTTCCTTCTACATTCTACACATAGCCGCTCTTGAGCAAATAGAAAGAAAAAGATTAAAAAAAAGATTAAAAAAATTGAACCCATCAGACTAATTTGAACATCTCCGCGCTCCATCGTCATCAGGAACCCATGGCTCCTTCAGATGAAGCATGTCAGAGTTTCTCCTACTTTGTCATCATATGAGTTGAAGTTGATCCCTCGTTATCCCTCTCACCAGACTTCGAACTCATCAGGATATTTTTAATATTCCCACACCTCATCGTCATCAGTGACCCATTCTGTTTCAGATGAAGCATGTCAGAACATATCCAAATTTACCATCATATGAGTTGAAGTTGATTCCTCGTTGCCCCTCTCTCTGCTCTTCGACCTTCCTCCCCCCTTCTCCACTCCATCCATCCCTCCTCTTTACCCCTTCCTCCACCCACTTCCCCACCAACCAGCCGTGTTGGATTTTTGCTGATTCGTGCTTCGATTGTCGTCCTTTTGTTGCTATGGTCCTTGGATTGTCGTCCTTTTGGTGTTATGGTCCTTGGGTCCTTGGATTGTCGTCCTTTTGTTGCTATGGTCCTTGGGTCCTATGGATTTTGTCGTCCTTTTGTTGCTATGGTCCTATGGTCCTTGGATTGTCGTCCTTTTGGTACCCCCGGACGGGTAGTTGTCGTTGTGTTGATTGCTCTTGTTGAGAGAAGGAAAGAAGAAGGAAAGGAGGAAAAAGACGGAAGGATGGCCCCCTTATATACGATTTGTATACAATGCATGTGAAAACCAATTTTCGCCGACCAAGCGTGCCCATAACCCTCAACCCCTACCCCACAAGCCCCGCCACTCTTTCTCCGCCATTTTGCAATTAAAGGGCCAGGGTTCTCAGAGGCCCACTGGCCTGGAGGACTGACTGCCAAGAACCCTGGACCGGGATAGACGACAAATGATGTCCCACCCTCATCTGCAAAATCTAAAGACGGCCGTTATTACCAAGGAGGCAGAAGAAGCCAGGGGTGGAGGACAGTGGTGGGCGGCTAGCGACTGCCGGTGAATACAGGTGAGGGTAAGGAAAGACAGGAAACAGTGGGTGCTAGTGGGTTCGAGTGGAGGATAATGATGCCAGGATTCTAATATCAACTGGACTGGGTGGACGATGACTGCGAAGTCCAGTCAGCCATATGGTATCCATGGCTCCGATTGAATTACAAAGAGGGGGAATAAGTTGATAGCCAATTGAGTACGAGTAATAAATTGAATAGACCCGGAGAACCGCCAAAGGTCAGGCAATAGCGCTCGAAACCGATTTATACTACAACTATCATTGTTTTCTTATGTCCTTTTTGTTCCCATAACTCAGCATTAATTCAACCAATAGTAAACTGAAATGCTAGACTTCAATATACCATGAACCCTGGAGGTATGCGGGGCACCACAGAGTATAAAGCTCTATTGTAAATTCCTTTTCAATTGCTAATGCGTGTATGCTGAAGGTACCTACCGATAATATAAACCAAATGCTAATACTCCGACTCGCCACTCTCATGTTATCAGTATCCAGAGCTCTCGGAGCCTGTATCAACACCGGGTTTTACTAAATATTTGCATTTCATATCCACTAGTATCCCCTACGGTCCTAACTGTGCGAATTTCCCTACATCACACTAAAATGTAAACTAAGAAACTAGCTTCCTACTTTTCTAGATATGCTAATCCAGTGATATCAAAAGAATTCCAGGTCAAGTTAAGATACAGATCTTTTTCTATCAACAGGAGCACTAGGCCTGATATGAGAGCGATGCTAGCCATTCCTGTGGGGTAATGATATTACTAACCAACATCCAGAGCCATGTGATAACTTTTCACCTTTATGGGGTAATCTACCAATCAAAGAAATCTGCCAATTTTACTAGTGTCTCTTTAGCACGATGTAGGGAAATTGGGTACTATCAACACGGCAGGGGATACTATTGCAAATACCATAACTTTACCATTAGCCTCCAGGTGACCGGACTCTTCAGTGTAGAGGGTCTATTCATTTCGGGAGGTGTGCCTCGCCTTTACCAGTTAAGAGCGCTTAATAAATTCTGGATGCAGCATATATTACCAGTAAGTGATATAAGAAGAGCAACAAAAAGAAACTACTGATCCAATGGTGTAGAAAGGAAGGGGGAAAAAAAATAAGACACTACTAGGGATAGATTGGGGACCTCTAGATGCAATGTCCACGGCTCTGAATGATCGGGCAAACTTCCTAGAGGGGGAGCGGGACGACAATAAGTGGTTATGGGCTGCCCTGTTAGCATTGTTGGGTCATTTTATCTCCTGGATATTTAAAGTAACAAGGTGGTATATGTCTGGAAATTGGGAGAGATGAGAGGAAAATTGAGTTCCCAAGCAGATGGCTTATCGTCCTTCAACTTGAAGGCAGGCCGCTTATGTGCTGTCATTATCGCAAGAAATAAGTAGTGCCCAAGTTCATGGCGTTTGATCACTTTTATCCTTTTCTTTATTACTGGGAAATTTTTGTTATTGTGGGAGTTCACCTGATAGAAAAAGAGACATTACATAATATCCGCCGCGTCCTTGGCGTTCAACAGCCGCTGGTGGCTAGTAGAGAGTAATCATGATATGGCACTCGTGCTCTCGAGAGTTTCCTTGTTTCTTTCTTTTTTTTTTCTTTTTTTGAAAGGAACTAGTAATAACTTTCGGGATTAAACTGAAAAGCACGATACAATTTCATATTGCACTCTTATTTCACTTGTCCAATAGGGACTAGAAGACAACCTCTTCTCTGTCTTTTAGCCTTTTAATTCAAAATGTAAACTCGAGAAGTCCCCCAGGACCAAAAAACTATTCCAGTTCCTACCGCATTCCAACATATATGTATGTCTTGCCCAAGCCAGCAACCGGCATGGATATGCGGAAACAGAACCGACTAGAAACTTGGAAAATAGCATCAATTTTCCCCCATAGTTTCCTAGGAAGCCCTAGCAATCCTTAGAGATCGTGGACCGGATATCTGACCTAGAGAGGGGTTCTACTGCTTTGTCCGAGATGATCGGGAGGAGTTTGTGGCGGACTTATCCACTTTATAAGGGACGTGTTTGATGGAAGAATTCCATAGTGGTATCATATACATATGTTGGGTTATCATGGCGTGTCAGGTTAGGTTATGGTAGTAGGATCCTGACGAGGCTTAGTGCCCTGAGGGGGGCGGTTTCCAGTGATGTGTGATGTGGGAGCTAACATGAGCTAACCACCACAAGCCGTATTTATTCTAGTCTAACTTAAGGGGTGTTTGGCACCCTGTGATTTGAGATAACTGTGATCTAAAATCATGATTCGAAATTACGACTCGCAAACAGCCCTCAATTAAACTTAAGTGCGATTTTCAACGTTCCAAATCCCAATCTGGGGATAACTCTATGAGAAGACTTTAAGAATCACTAGCAATTTCTATCATAATAAACACTTGAGGGTACAGAGCAAGAATTCCTTAGCCCTAAATATTCACACACCCACACATTATGAAAATTTCCCAAATCATGATTTGAAAACGCCACCTAGCCAAGCGCCATGAATATAGACATGACCTGTGCCTAAATCACGATTTGAGATAATAACAAAGAGCTCAAACTACAACGCTCCAAACAACCCCTTAAGATCTTTCTTTCCCAGGCTATAACGAACACATTCTTTTCCTATCGCGCCTTTCCTCACAACGGGATTTCCGCTAAGATTATTCACCATGAGGGTTTATAGATGCGCGGTTGTGGCGGGTCTAAGCTTAGGTACTCTGTTGTTAGAGAACAGATGAGGGGAGAGGGGGGCAATTTCGTCCGATATCCCATGGCAGTGTAGGGGTTAGGCATTTGAGTAGAGTAACACAAATGTACGACACCTCGTGCTATTTTACCTCGGAGTTCGCTCGGGTGCGATGATTGCTTGCAGCTCGCTTGCTTAATGCAAACAAGTTGGTCACCGGATCCTCTCCATGGTAAGTTTCCTGCATTGAGGCTTTTTGTGAATTATCGATTGCGGGACCGAGCGGACCTCTTTCTGAAGTGCTGTCACCGGTGCGACCATAAAATGCCCACAAGATAAACTCTTGGCAGTAGTCCTCCAAGCACTTTGGTTTTTACTTGTACCTTTAGTATGTTCAGTTGGAGCCTTGCTGAAAGTGCCGCCGGTGCTTCCGGTGACCCGGTCGGCCCACAGTTGCTCCAGGCGGGCCTAGACGCATCCAGGGTCGTTCAACCAAAGACCAATCCTTAGCGGAGGACTGCCAGCCAGCCCGGACACGCTCCAACTACAGCTGGTGGACAGACAAGTACTGTACAGCACTGTCTCACGGCCATAGGAGCTAAGCCCATTGGGGCTATCACCATAGTTACAAGCACCTGTCGCAACGATCATAGACAGCAATAGTAGGATCCCAATCATATTCTCTCTTGTTTGAGAGCGACCACCTTCGTGAAGGCACTTTTTATGGTTTTTTTTTAAAAAAAAAGTACCGGTCTCATATTTACCTGCTTCTTCTTGTTTTCTTGTTAGCTTACCTGGACGTAAGGATAGCATAGGATCCTGTATTGGACGAGGTACTCAGGTCCATAACACGCCCTCCTCACTTAATACGAGCTCTATCAGGTTTTGATAGTATCTGAGAGGTCAATCGCTATCGCCTTAGCTCGGAAAAGAGAAAATTTTCTCAGGATGTCTGAGTTTCCTATTTTGACCTAGACGGGAGAAAGTACCGGCAAAAAGAAACAACGCATTACTTAGGAGGAAGGGGGGGGTTCGACGTCCGAGGACAAATTTCTCTTATCCAATACGGTATAGTCAGTGGAGCAACTGTGGGAGACCACACCTTCTTCGCTTTTAGTCTATCGTACCAAACTGTTTTTTTCCTCCAGTCTGCCGAACTGGTCTTTTCTCGCCCAGTATCTTCCGACCCATCTTGGCTAGGAGCACTGTGGGGAAGTGGCTCGTAATTATGATATTTTTTACAACGATCCATTGCAGTCCTTGGAGGGTGGATTCTGAAGGTATATATGAAGTATGTGGGAAAATGATGGCCGATCAGAGCTCTAGCTTCTCAGAAACTGAGTTCTGGAGGATAATATGCTGCTCCTCAAGCACCTCTGGTGGGCGGGGTGCGTGTGCTAACTCCGCTGAGCTTGTCTTTAGGAATAGTCGGTCACAATTTCGAACCCCGAGGGGAGAGTTTGGCATCGTAGGGAAGATTTCTGTCACCGTCCCTATTCAATGCGCCGCTCCTTCGGGCCACTGTTCCTGTACCTGGAGAGCCACAATTCAGGGAGTTTTTTTAGGAGTGTTGTAGTATAATTTCCGGATAGTAAGTCTCTCAAAATCCATAATGATATATGGGAGAGAAACGAAACTGTACCTGTCTCCATGATCCTCTTTATTGACGACCTTTTTAGTAACATCAGATGTATGGGCCAAATAGTCAGCACTCCTTCTGATGATCCGGGGACCTGGCATTGCCTCAAACCCTTCCATTCCTTAGTAACTTTAGTTCCCAAAAACGGCAAAGCTCCTCTCACATCTCCCTAGCGCCCGGTGTCGTAGACAACTATTCCCGGTTCGAATACAGCAGTCAAAGTAAGCTCCTTAACAACCCTCCGAAAGAGGCCACAATATATGTGAATATGGAAATTTGTTAATTCCACCCTAGCTTTCTAGACTTAAGGGTACCCAGCGCCGGGTTCGGAGTTCAAAGCGAGAAGTGTGGTGAAACGTGATGAGGAAAGATTTAGGAGGTGGAGAAGGCCGTTGGCCAGTGCTTGGATCGGGATAATTTAATCAGGCGCCTGAGGTATGACAGCGGCTTAATCTAGTTACTACTTGTACTTACTGGTAGAGTGCTAATGCTGCCGATGGAATACTGGCTTTGCTAGCGCACACTATAATACAGTCTCATAATAAGTTTCTATACGACTAAGCCCGAAGAACGGCACAAGGTAAGGAACACCGTGCCCTATCGTTTCTCTCACCGGCTCGTAGGTTGTCCGGAGGTGGGGGTGCCGGGCTCCTCAAATTTGGGCCTACAACATCGGGCCTTGGCATTTTTAATGCCCGGATAGTAATGAGAAAGCTCAGCTTCAAGGCAAAGGCTTCCTATAAAGCCCAGTATCGAAGGAAGAAGGAATGAGGAGATTGTGTTAACCCGCTTGGGCAGCCTCAGTTCTTGTTAGCCTACGATCAGTTGTCTGCCTAGGGAGGTCAAACCTTGCCAAGGAGTTACCCATTTTGACGAGATAATAGGGCACTGTGCTCCTACAGGCATTGTATTGTGCACGGATGTGTGTTACCATCGCAAAGCCTATTGTGGTTCGGTATGACCAAGGTATAAATAAGGGATGGTGGTACCCTTCGTAGTTGAATCAAGGTGAACATACGAGTAGTACTCGAGTACCGTATTACTATAGGGTGTGATTGGTTAGCAACAACCTTAGATTTGCGCGATAGGATGAGAGTCTAGTAAAGAATGGCTTGGGGGTCTAACATCTAAGGGACTCGATCCTTGAAGGGCCGGCACTTTATTATAGAGGTGCCTTGCTGCTCCCCAACTACCGGTAAGGAAACACGGAGATCATGACTTGCGAGAGCTCAAAACCGATCACATGCCCAGGTTCATGAGTTTAGCATCTGTAGGCAAAGCTACCGGCAGGATAAATCATAGGTCGGGCGCTTTATCTGTTACTTTTCAAAACTTCGGCATTGGAGTCTTTGAATAAAATGTTATAATATTGGCATCTGACATTTAGATTGGCTCTGCGAAGGTAGAATAAATACGCCGATCATCATTCGGTATTCAAGTATTATTCCCCTACTGTGCTTGCGCCTAACTTGCCATACCGGTACCGTATTACTGTAATTCATTTGGGTTACACCAATGATATTGAGTCTGGGTTTCCTTTTCTTTCTTAGCCTCCGATAGGCTGGTTTTGACACAGTTGCTTAGACGCCCGACAAATCATAGCTGGCTTGGCCCACCAATTGTTACCAAAATTGAGTACCACGAAACACAAAAAAGGGGAAGACCCCAGGACCTCGTGTTTCAGGATAAGAAAGAAAAATCCTAACCGCAAGCCAGCTCCGAGAAAGCACTCCGCTCCTCTTCCATGTGCAGAGGGGTGTCCTAAGGGGTATCATTAGGAAAATATCGTCATTAGGCACTTATCTGGTGGCTTGGTATGTCAACCAATAGATTCAAGAATCCCCTTCACACCATCCCGAATCGCTTGAAGTTTTTTGACGCTTCTGATCATGCAGAAAGGGCGGGAGACTTTCAATCTTATTCACGATTGGGGTCAGGTCCCCGATACGGCAAATTTAGCCACCCGCCTAGGGAAATACCCTACCGCTCATTGAAGTGTATGGGAGGATGCTTGAGGAACCTAACATCGTGGCAATAGTAGTTGGCGTTCCTGCATCGTATGCTCCTCATACATTTCTATGGGTCCTTGGCAGGTACTGTACTATTGTGATACAAGGTGGAGCCATCAGGACAGTTCAGCAAAGTTTGTTAAATACCCTTCCGACGCCTTCCACTCCCATTTTTACCATCACCACACACAGGCTTGTGAATATTCCTTCTTTTCCTCCTTAACCCTTCCTTCGTTCAGCCTTGACGGTTTTCGATATAAAGATTTACCCTCCTTATAATATATCCTCTCGAGTGGACTTCTATACTTCACCAAAAACCCCATAATACACGAATCCAAAATGTATACATCGGCTATTCTTCTCGGCCTGCTCCCCACAGCATTCGCCCATATGAGTCTCTTTGACCAATCTGCTTACGGCTTCAACGGTGATGGGTACACTCTCGTCGAGCCGTTGTCTGGAAAATCTTTTGACCAGTGGTGGTTTCATGGTAACCTCAATACCCTAAAGGTGGCGACCATCGCTAACAGTCTTTACAGGAAACTTAAACCAGAAGCCCACTGGGCCACCAATGTCTCTCCCCGCTGGCGGGACGGTCACCGTCGAGATCGCCTGTGACAAGGAATTCACATCTTTCGGGAAAAAGGGTGATGGCAAAAATGCTTGTCCCACCGATAGTAAGTCCTCATGGCTCACCACGGGTTGTCGCAAACTAAGGATAAGCCAGCTCCGTCATATCACGCCGGCGACCCAATTGATCCGAAGCAGCTCCTTGGGTGTGGCCTTGCCATCGCCTATAAGGATGATGCCACCAAGGTGCAGCCAGAGGACTTCACAATATTTTCGGTAAACGATCAATGCGTCAACGGGCTCAAGCAGGACTTCTCCATCCCAGCTCGAATGCCAGCGTGCCCCAACGGAAAGTGTACCTGTGCCTGGTTCTGGCAAGGTCAAGACTCCGCCAACGAAATGGTAATTCCCACATCTTTTCCCACCTGTAGCTTCAATGGCGCTAATAGATGAGCTTAGTACATGACCGGCTTCGACTGCAAAGTTGACGGCGCAACCGGAACGGCCTCTATTGGAAAGCCCGTTCCACCAAAGTACTGCCCTAATGGCTCCGGCTGCGTCTCAGGGCCTAAGCAGCCAATGTACTGGGCCAACGACCGCTCAAATATCCAGTTCAGCGGAGAATACCTCCAGAAGCCATCCTATAATGCCAAGTGGGGATTCAAGAACGGTGCTCAGGACGATATCTTTGATGGCTCTAGCTCTAGTGGTTCCAACCCTAGCCCTCCTGATTCTGCCTCTCCTACTACATTTCTTACCGTCACTAGCAAGCCAGCGGCTACCCCTACTCCCCCTCCCAGCTCTCCCGGATCTTCCGGATCTTCCGGATCTCCAGGTTCTCCCGGTCGCGCTCGCGGTGGCGATGGCGGTTCTTGTGATTGGCCTGGGCATTGCGCTGGAGCTAGTTGTGAAAGTGATGATGAATGCTCTGATGATCTTGCTTGCCAAAGTGGGAAGTGTGCTTAGGTGCCAATTCCTCCTCAAACCCCCCGGAGGCCGAGGCCTAGAAAGGGATACCCTGAGGGATTGCTCGCTCGCCTGGATGTTCTTTATGTTAGATTTATATACTTGTATTTAGAGCAAATTTTCAACTTGAGTTTTATCATAACCACTTTCCCCTTGTGCCTAGCGACCATCTAGTTCCTTTGATTCCAGGGGTTTTCTTCACCGGTCCTAAGATCATAATTCCCAAGTCCCTTATCAGCGGTTTGCATCGACATCGAGAGGGAAAAAGCATTTATTAGGATCTTAATAGTGGAAAAATATCACAGGGTAAAGTGAAAAGAAACGTATATAGGTACTGGTGAGAAGCTGAACGTAAAATATTAGAGAGCCGGGAGGCTAAACAGGGATAACTTACCGGAAGCGGAGATACGATAATCCATCCCGCCCGGGAAGCCACCTCCCTGGGAATGGGACCGCAGTTGGGGAACACAGGGTGAGGAGCACAGGGGTAGGAAACCGTCAATGAGGAAACACCAGTGCTATTGAGGAACCTGCAACTCACGGTAATACCAGGGGCCAATGCCTTTTGCCCAGACAAATCCGACGTGTAGAAACCTAAGGCATTCCTACCCTTAGCAAGACAAGTTTTTAAAAAGAAGATGCAGTAACCCCACACCCGAATTCGGTTTAATACGGAGGGCATCCGAAACCCCAGACACCATAGGGCACAAGGAGCCCTCGAGTGATATCTTATGAAGGCCATGGTGACACTAAAAACTATTTTGGTATGATGCGATATGTTGACCGCTGAAGAACCCTAGATTTATCGATTCACCTAGTTCTACCGCGGGTCGCTACAGTAAATATGGGACTTTCTCAAAGCCAAGCACGAGCCATGTGAAGTTTAGTAAACTACCGGTATTAGTCTACTTGTGACTCTCACTTGCTGTTTGCGTATAATAGCTCCATTGATTGACACACAACCTCGCTTCTCAGGCTTTTATTCCCTTATAGACCCCTTGATGGAGGCGGTGGCACGGTCGTGTAGGCGTGGTGATAGGAGAAGGATGTTGTGTTGTTCATTCTCTATGGAGGTTGCTAGCTACGGTTCACCTTAAATATAATACGGGTAGTGAAAATTCCACATGCATAACCTTATACATCCGTTCATACCCTAGAACGTTCACTCGTCCGCGCTTCGGTGTTCCTTCATCATATCATATGTGCGCTTCCTATTGCCTGCCCTCTTCTCTACTCCTAATACAATGTACTACTATCATACTGGGATTATTATACCATCACCCCTCTCTTTCACTTATATCATAGTATTATGCTAAGGTCAATTTACAACACCTCATCACTAGATTCTTTAACCTTCTAACTGATTCTCTTACAGCGATAGACGGATTCTTCATGATATCCGCAGCAGTCTCAACGCTTCAGGGGGAGGGGTAAAATTCTCACTGTCCAAACAAGATTGTCATTTTCTAGCGTATCTAACAAGCTTAGAGGAAAACAAAAACTCGTCAGGATCGACTAATATAGTTTTGATTTAAGCTTCTGAACCCGATTCCACGGCTCTGCATGAACCTCTCGTCCTACACTCTCACTCAGGGCCACCCGATGGCGGTGGTGTGGCTCTACTCTAGATTTTGGCCTCCCAGGAACATTGGATGTTTGTGAATTTGGGGTGTTCCGTCGAAAGCCGTTCCCTAAACCGACTAAATTTTTGAAAGCCACGAGGCAACGGGGGGGTAATGGGCGTTCGTCTCCTGAAACTTTAGCCGGGCCCTTGGGGCTATCGAATGAGTATTCATGATGCAAGTGGTAAATAAGTCTTACACAGTCGGTGCAAGGGGGTTTCTCAGATGTGTACGAGTAGATTTTTTAAGCTCTAAAGTCTGTCATTGCACTGGCAAGGGCTGTCAATTGCGAGTTCTTCAGCTTTCTCAACTGAACAAACGAGAGAGAAGAAAAAAAACCCGACGCTAGGGTAGGATTCAAACAAGGAAGCGAGCTCTTATCTAAAAAAAGGAAAGTACGGTAATCTATAAGAAACTTCTTTGTGGAAAAAGGAAAAAATCTCCAAAAAGTTCCAGCGCTGACTAACCTTTAGAAATCGATAACCCCTGAGGTGAGTGAGTTGATCCGGTAGCATGCCCCTTTTTTCTATGGCGCAGTGCTAATTGTTGTATCATATCTCCAGTACGACATCGGAGTTTACCGGTACTAAACAGCCCAAAAAGATAAGGAGGCATTGATCTTTAGAATGGGAGCGGATTGGCAGCGCATGCTTGACGGCGGGGGGACACTTTGTGTCGTGTAGTGAGGGGAAGAGCTAAAGTTAATGTGTTCGGCATGTGGGCCTTAACTAATTGTGCATCCCGCACCATTAGTTTCCATAAGATTTCATCCACGATTCTCCAAGATTTCATAGGGGAGCAATGATAATTTCAATTACCGGTAACGGTATAGCTTCAACATTTCCACACAACACCCCACAAGAATAGGTTCTCCTATTGATAATTGCTAGAACGCCAAGTGAGCCATTCGCACCCACACAGGCGGATGCCTATCAATTATGCCTACTTTTTTTTATTTTTAGTTTAGGCTAGCTTAACCGTACAGCACTCGAACACTAGTGCAGGTCCCCAGCATGAAGAACCAGAACATTTGATTGGGAATTTGGTACTCGTACTTGTACCAATACAGCATAGGCGCTCAGATGTGCGCAGACGATTTGCCATGCGAAAATTCGCCCCCTGGATCCGGGTTCTCCATGCCGGGGGATCTGTACTTGTGCGGCAGCAAGCCATGTCTCCGGGAATCCAAACATGGAAAGACACTGTAATCCCCTAAACTGAGCAATCGCCATCCCTCAGCCCAAATACAGGCAATTTGAGGGGTGTACCGTATAGTACCTATTTCATGGTGTAATGTACGATCGTACTTGGAGGTACAGACTCTGGTTTTTTGCTATCGCTGGATTTAAGCTTCGTCTAGACTCGTGAGCATTCCGCTCAAGGCCCCAAACCCCCTGTGATCTATTTGGAATCTATCACAATACAGTAGCAACCCTTTAAGACTAAATCCCGGAAACGATCCGCTCGTTGGTGTTATATTTGCTCTCAAGCGTAAAAGGGGCATTGAGCTTAAGGCTCCAGTCAGGACACTTGACGAGCCAACCAACTGCGAATCCATCCAACCCCTCGATCATCCAGGGCATAGGAGGCATCGATCTTGTTCGCGCCGAGGTTCCCCCCCTCACATTATCGTGCTAAACTTGCTCCACTAAGAGGCAGAGCCCGAAGCCATAGGAAACGTGTCATATTGCTCGCGTCTCCAACCCAGTTTGTCCTTTCTCTAGGCCCGCAGTAGCTGTTCCGAAAATGGTACAGTACTAATTCTTAGAGCGGGGGAATGAACATCTCGCGCTCAGTCGCAAAACGATCTTTTCCAATCCCTCCGCATAGTTGCACTTTTCTCGACTCGTTGTTGTTTCTCCGATGCTTTGTTGTTAATGCGGTGACTTGACGTTTGAGATCGACTGATAGAACCACCTAAAAATGACTTCCCCCCCCCAATTCTATGAGGCTGCATTTTTTGATAGGGTGAGTATTGATTGAGGGTGGCGAGAGGGTCATCTTGAAAGTAGTAAACGCACACAAATTTATGCCAAGATGCTACTTTTTTGCACTGCGGAGGGTGAAAAAAAACAATTACTAGGGTCGGTCTTGATGTCTGGCGCAATAAAACAGTTCTAATCACAAATAGTTTGGTGTAATAAGTGGCCGGCCCCCTGCAGGGTACTCGAGGACGGTAGACTGTACTCGTACAGGACCGGACGAGGCTTGTGGTGGCGCCTGAGCAATGCCAAGCAGTTGAATCGGTTCTTTATTTGAATGAATGCAGATAACTGAAGCACTGTAGTATTGCACACAGTGTCAGTACAGTAACTTGGTATGAATCCATCACGGAAAACTCGTGCCCCACTCATAATACCCACATGACGGTTCAAGGTTCAGGGGAAGTGCTCTTAGAAACGACTTAGAATATTCTTGGCAGGGGTGGTGGTGAGGCGGCGTGGCTATCAATCGGGGGTACCCGAGTAGTCTTGCACCGGGCTACTACGAGGGTAGAGAACAGTTAACCTGAACGGACAGACATATGTTTAATAACTGCTCAATCACTTCTTACCTGACCCTGTGCCGCATGATAGCGGGGGGACGTCCCAGGTTCGGTGCCTACCATACCAAAAGTTAGGAACCTATTAACGGGAACAAACGAGGATCTGTGATATTTGGCTTGCTCACCTTGAATAATTGTTCCATAACTTCTTGCACTATTGCTTGAAAGCATGCGAGGGGCAGACAGCGCGCGCGTTAAACCATGGTATTGCGTACCGTACGGTACTCGAGTACGGTACCGGTGTGGGCGCGAGAAGGCGCTGCTACCCCTTGTTCACACCATGAGCAAACCCTCAGTTACGGTATTCGTCACGGGGGGCACGGAATCAATACGGTACTCTAGAGAGTGTGGGTTGACTTGTGGCTTGAGTGTGGGAATGAACCCCAATGATGGTGTGAACAAGGCTGAACGAATCACCCTTCTCACAACTCGCACTCATACCGAACGAACTAAGGCTGCCAGTAAAGTGCACACCCCCAAGGCCCCCCCAGTCAACACATTATTTGCACTTTTCGAACCTTGCGAAATTTCCGCCTTCCGGGACAAACGTGCTCCGACCACACCTTACAGAAGAGTGCTTCTAGGGTTTCTAGCAGAGCGCTTCTAGAGTCCCAATCCGGTTGCTCGAAGGAAAATTTTTAGGTTGGCCAAGATAGAGACACGATTCCCTTGGGGTCATAACTTCGAGAGCCGAGCTAGCGGGATTTCTATTTTTTCCTCCTTTAGGACCACAGTTTCTCAGAATCTTGAGGACACTGGCCTATTTTTGCACGGAGATTCCTCGAAGGCAGAAACCCCTGGATCGTGCTGAACTTAAAAAAACTTCCTTTAAACAACTCAGATGAGACCCAGAAAATCTCAAATACTGGGTCGATGTGCCACTGGATCAGAGGTTTCTGCTGTAACGGTACCCTGTGGCCTACTTGTGATTGAACGATATTTGCGAACACGTGCTATTGCATGCCGCCAAAATCCTGCTTTTTTGCTTCGATCTTCCTACAATGCCATGGTAGTCGTGTTCGCAAACATCGTTCAGCTACGAGTAAACAGTGTTGGGACGGCTCCAAATTGGCCCGAGGAATAGCGCAGGCGCCCAGAGGCCGTCGGGGCGAGAGCCCGTTCGCCCCATTCCAGTTCAGATTGAGTCATGGAGTGGGTGTCGTGCATCGTGATCTGGTGCAATATTGCTGTGTCTGGAATCCGGATGAATGGTAGCTTCAGTACCCATCCGAGCGAGACAGCCCTACAGCACTGCCCGGGATACTCAAGGATGCGGTACCCGTATTGGCTTTCTGGTCCTGGGACCCGCTTGGTGGCACTTTGAGGGAAGTACAAGTAGGATAATTGTGGATTAAAGTTTAGCCGGGTATCATACTGTACTTACCGGTATTGCATAGTGAGAAAGGGTCCACAAAGGTGGTATTCTAACGGTAACGAGTAAAGAGAACTGGACACCGCAGGGGGTCGGGAACTTCTTAGGTTACATGATGGCACGGAAGGAGTCCGCCCCCTCAACGGTCACCCACAATCGATCTTTCCCGCCCATGCCCTCCTAATTAGTATGTTGAATGATATGAATGATCACAGAAGGATGATCACAGTTCTGACATAATTCCTCTCCCAAGACCCGACACTGATGCAGTGGGCAACAGGAGGCAAGGCAGACTCGCTCTCGTTTTCTAGGGACTTGCCAAGAGCCACCCTTGCCCCGAGTTCTTAGCATACCGGTGAAGAGAATGGAAAATCATGAGGCTCAACGGATCTCTGACGAAATGGGAGTGATCGGGGACTACCCTTTATAGGTGGTGGTACAAAAAAAACATAAGAGGTACTATGCCCGTGGGCGGAAAAGTAACAAAATCCCCGAGTAGGTTGAAGGTAGCGTGACGTTTATAAGAATGGACTGCTTATGATACTACCAAATTTTTGAGGCTCTGGCATTATGTGCGATAGCGGTTCTGTTTTACAAACGTCACACATTACGAGCGCAATAGGGCAATTCCTGTTTCCCTACCTCCCACACGCCAAAAGTGCCCAAATATTGGTACCCTAGATATTGGCACAGTCCGGTATGAGGTATGATACTGGCAATACGCCCCCCCTATTTTCTGCCACTTTTACCCTGGGGCAAGCAACTCCAAGGGAGAAGCCGTGATAAGAGGTTTCATATCATGTGTTGTGGGATAAAGGGGATGGAGGGGCATTGTGATTGTGCGTGATGGTCTATTGAGGCGTTCGGTTTGGGATCCATCTAAGGGGGGCAGGGAAGAAGTTGGGTCATTGGTTGGTTTCACCCCCGATGCGTGCTGTGACTAGAGGTCTAGAACTTGGAGATAGGATGGTATAAATATCCCAGGCCCCACCTCAAGCAAGGGAGTCCCACTAACTTGAAGTCTACAAAAGTGTGCTTGTGGGCTCCCTCTTTTTTTTCTGGAAGTACTCGATTAATATGCACATTTCCCTTACTCTCTTCCGAGCAAGCACTCCCCCTATGGTACAATCATTGAAGATTTACTATCAATTGAGTTCCAATAATTACCTGCGCACTCTCATTTTCCTCTAATCGAAGAGGTTCCTAGCTGGGGGCGATCAGTGTTGTCATTCTTATCAGGCGCTAGGAGTACACATAGTTCAAGGGCTTCTTTCCTAAGAGTTCAGTTCTGGATGGCCGAAGATCTAGGACAGTGGGAGGGTGGGTGTCTAGGGGTGAGTATCCATGCCTACAATTCCCTTTCAGGCTTAGGCTACTTTCCGAGTGAATTAAAGGTAAATTTAATGCTTATGTAAGGAAACCCACACTAGGGACCTCAGCACCCGAGCACCAGCACCCCTCGTTCGTTATCACGGCCAGCCCCTTTAGGGAAACCTCTCTTGGCCACTTTGTTCCTTCTCCTTCTAATTTTAACCCCAGTTCCTGTGATTGCGAAAACAAACTTTACACAGTGCGGTGAACGTGTTAAAGGATTGAAGGAAAAAAGTTTCCTTCCACAGAAGGATATCTACACTGGTCATGTAAAAGGTGCCCTAGGTCGAGCACGAAACAGCACAAATCCAGTACTCCTGATAACGTTTGCCGCCTGCGAGAAGCACTGCGGTTCAGAGCCAGAATATTACGGGTGGGAAAAGGCCTCGGATACGATCACAACATGGATACTCCCTCTAGTGGGTCTGCTTCTGCAGGCCCCCTTCGAGAGCAACAACTTCCTACAAACCATGTTTGTTGTGTTCCGGTGGGTGGGCTCGCCCATCGTTTCCATGATGTGCATTTTCTGGAACATGAAGATTACCAGGAAGTGCGCTATTATGGTTGACATGAGCGTCAAGGAAGACCAGTACCCACCCCCGAAAAGCAGTTTCGCACAAATGAGAGACTCTTTTTACCTCCTCAGCGTAATGAATCAATACGAGCTCAATATCCGCCCACAACTGCAAGAGCGCCAGATAGAGACCATCCTTCGAGTAGGCCTATTCGACAGAGCGCCTGAAATCCAACAAATGAGGGCTAAAGTCGCCACAAGCATCCGCCGGGAACGCCGTCGGGGAACAGTCCAAGTTCTAGTATCGCTAGCCTGGTTTCTAGTGGCAATGGGTATCTCGATAAACAAAGCCTTCGGAGACCTCGGCGAGAACGCGACCGCCCATAACCTTGCACTTGGCCTACTAATGTCCTGGCTGCCGGTTCTCATGGCCGCGACAATCGTCGACAGAAACCCGATGGATGCGCGCTACGTCCGCGCCAAGTTAAACAAGTACCTCCGAGACATCGAGGCCGTCGAGCTCACCTCTAACATATTCCCGGGAGTTGAGCTGGATGTTTTCGGGGAGTTTGCGGGCCAAGGCCGCGTCCGTTGGCATTACGGGGTCGCTCACTCCTTCCTGCGAACGCTAGAGGCTATGCACGGCATGGAACGCGATTGGTTAAAAATGTACGAAAACAACAACGAACTGTCCACCAAAAAAACCTCCAGCCTCCTGAGATTCGACCTCAGCGAAGTATGGCAGATGACAGCCTCTTTTCTGATGGTCTGCTCCAGCAGCCTTGGCGCCTTCTTTGTTAGCTACTACACGCCTACCGTTGGCCTCGGCTGTCGCTCGGGCGGGTACATGATCTTCGGTTTGAACGCCACGGGCTGTCTTCTCATGGAAATGGCTGCCTGGGCGCTCCTATACCCGGGCATCGGACGGCGAATAGCACAATGGGTCCTGCGCGTCTGTGAGTTCACAAACTTCTGCTGGCTCGTATATATCATCTTCGCACAAACTTTCGGCATCTACAACAACTGCCGTTGCAAGTCGAGCATGTGGGGCGGCGCTGGTGGGTACATGGACTTTGAGGGCGTGCAGTACTACAAGTCCTACCACGTTGAGCGCAGCTGGATGCTGGGCACACTCATTACATGCGTGTTCTTGGGCATCGGGCTCGCGTATGTTGTTGAGCAATGGTGCGCCCAGAGTTTCCTGTGGACGCAAAATTGGGACTCAGCTATGAGTGGGCTTTGGTGGGTGAGGCAATGGAAGTGGGCCACTGCCTGGCCGAGACAGGCGGCTACTTGGGTGGCCGAGTGCATAGCAAAGGCCGAGTGCCGGGTTCGTACGGGTTTTTGGGGTGAGAGGCATATGGAGGATCGTGGTTCGCTTCGTAGTTCGCTTTTGTCTCCGTGACTTTTGACTGCCGTATTAGACAAAAAAGAGGAGGAGTTGGGATTCTGTATTTGTAACTTGTGACTTTTGTGGGTTTGGCATCGGGCATTTGGGATAGGGGCGTTTAGCTTTGGCTGATTGAATTAGAAATAAATTTATCAATATTTTCTTCTCACTTTTCCTTTTTTTTCCCACTTGATTCAAGCTTGGTCTGTCATTGGCTATATGGGCCTGTATTTCTGAATGCGGAGAGCTTAGCGCATAGATCCAAGACAACAATATTACTTGTATTATGCATTGGTTTCCTCATTTAATATCACTCGCCACAAAAACGTTAATCGCAGTTTTCCCTTACAGCCCTCCCTCCAAGCCAACTCGCCCGTGAAACCCGATCCCAGAGTTGGACACCCAACCCCCTTTGAGCAAGTTTATACCCACCGACAAAATATTACCACCTGCCACTCTTCGGATATAGATTCCTTAACGTATAAATTCGCAACAATCCCCCCCACCCCCCCCCCCCCCGAACAACTGATTTATCGCGCCCTATCATAGAGCTTTAGTCTTCTTTTTACTTTACGCCCTCTTAACTATTTTTAATCATAAAAGCTTTTGGGGGGTGAAGAGAAGCCCGGGGAAGGAAACCACCGACATGTCAATAGGAGCTGACAAGAAAAAAATGATTTGTTAGCACTGTGCTTGCTCACTTATTTAATTTCCCCATACACGACACGGTACTGTGCTGCCAACAGGGAGATACTAGCATCCATGCTATTATATAAAGCTATGTGAATTATTCATAGTTCGATCCCATGAAACTTCTGCTCAGGAGGGGGTGGGTGGGTTCTGAGATGGGTGGATATGGTGTGTAATATCATACGTCCCAGAAGCTAGTCTGTAGCATGCCAGTAACCCAGCATTAATAATAAACCGGGTTGTGAACGATGCACCCCCCGCTTGTCCCCTCCCATTCCAAGAGCACTGGGTGCACGGAAAATCACTCGGGGCCTTAGGATGTGTGTCCGGAGGGGAGGTAGTGTACCGTATGACGAGTGTGGCAAGATGAGAACGATCGATAAATAGACCTTATTTTTCTTTTCCTTGGTGAAGGCCTTGTCCTCGTTCGTTTTGCCTCAGACATTTTTCTTACCCCCCCCCCTTTTTACTATTCTAATACCAGTCATAGGAATTATCTGCCCAACCGGGCACCAGCGGTCCTATCATACTATCGGTGTTACCGTATAGAAGCCCATCACTGAGAGCGAAACCAAGGACCAGCGACGCCTGACCTGAATTCTGGATGTAGTTCTTCGAACAGGAGTGCCATAGGTATGCCCCCCCCCCTCTTTTTAGGGTCATTCGCTGAGGGAGAATGGCCCAGGCATAAAATTACCTATAAAAGAGATAGGTCTCAGTAAGAAGTATCAGATCGCAATCTACCAGACAACAATGGGATTCGTGAAAAGGAAAACCCTAATGTTAAGCAAGATTCACTCCTTGGCTTTTAGCAATTGCGAAGGGTACGATAGGCGATCGACGCCTTGATACACAAACGTCCAACATCAAAGGCGAATAATCAGGCGGAGTGCCGATGGGTTCGCCCACGGGTCAGATGGAAAGAATGGAATGAAGAGATGAGAGACATGGATCAGTTATCGCGGTAGCTGCTGGCTTGCGCGGCCGTGTCCTTGGAAGTGTTCGCAGCCATCCACGTCGTGGATGTGCATCCAGGAAGGGGAGGAATGGGGGAAACCGGATTTATATCTCTCCAGGAACTTTCTCAGATATTCTCCGAGGTATCATAAAAAGAAACCCTGAGAGACACGGTCGCTCTGCCCGCCGACCTTATAGAAAACTATGAACATATAAACAGGGAATGCAAACAGGGTTATCACACTAGTCTAACATATTCCCGTCCTCGCGATGCACAAGAGTAGCTTGGACAATCGAAATGATACTAGGTTGCCATCCGACTGGTCGTTAGATCACGCCAGCTCGCCCACGATCGAAATCTGAAAGCACAAAAAATTCATAGTTCATCCCAAACCCCAAATAAAATTCGCAAGTATGATACAATACAGAAACGCAAACCCCATCTGAAACTATAATACAATTGCGGCCCACAAGCCACGTTGAATACAAAAACCCCTATCATACAATCCCACCCTCGCCCCCCATAAAAAACCAAAAATAGTAAAATAAATAAATAGAGAAATCATAAGAAAGGCGTCAATTATCTCAAACCCGTAGCTCCTTCCAGACCCTCCTCTCCTCCCTCTTGCGTCTCCTAACTGCAGCAAGGACTATTGCCCCAACCTTCCCTGCAACAGCCTTCTCCTCCCAACCCTCCGTTTTGACCTGTTTCTTCCTAAGAAACCGAGCCACAGCGTAAGTCTCGCGTGTGCTAAGACGTAGCCACATCCCTTCACGGCTCTGTACGATTTCGAGGTCATCGTCTTCTAATAGGCCATCTGTTGACAGTTTCAGCGGGTCATCGATTGATACCAGGAGCCTGCGTTTCCAGGATACAGGGGGGACTGTTTTACGAGAGTGGAGGATTGTCTCGAGCAGTTTCCAGTGGTTTTGTGTCCAGCCGGATGATTCTGGGTCTGGTGCTGGAGCTGATAGTTCAATGAGGTCCGGAGGAAGCATGTTTGATGTGTCGGGGGCGTTTGAAGCGGCAGTAGCCAGGCGAGTTGCGGTGGTGTCAGCAGAAATCTGAGCTACGGCTTGCTCCCGTGTTGATGGTTGGTACATTGTTGTTGGAGCGGTTGGTGGGGGTGAGCTACGGGAGCTGACGCTTTCTCCACGGATGCCGATGGTACTGCTTCCGATCCCATACTTACGACCGATACTTGAGCTTGAACCAGCACTTGAACTAGGCCCAGTCCGTGACTTCTTCATTGCCGATGCAGGGAAGAGTTTCTCCGGAGCTGCCTCCTCATCTATTTTGATACGGTTGTAAATGCTCTCCTCAAATGCCTTCGTATCTTGGCCTACCAGACTCGAACTCGGCTCGTCTAGCCCTGCTTGTTCCCAAATTGTAGTATCGATAGTGATAGCACCAGCATCTTGCGCCTGCCGCTTAACCTCTTCCCGTTCCTCCTGCCACTTCTCCTCAAGTAGCACCGTCCTCGAAGGAGACGCATCGATCGTAATTGCCCCGGCCTCTTCAGCCTGCTTCCGTACCTCTTCCCTTTCCTGAGCCCAAATATCTTCCAACATTCGTGTTCGCTCTCCAGGCTGAAATCGAACAGATTTCGAGGGTGATTTAGCAGGGGAGCGATCTAGGCGGATGATCTTAGCCGTCTTGGCCTGGCCCCATTCCACATCGTCAGTGTCGGACCTCCGGCGTTTCTCGGTGGCCTTAGCCTTGCTCTTCCCTTTGCGATCAGTACGCTTCGTAGATTCCTCACTCGCGCTAGGAGAAGCGATTCTAGTGGCTGGCTTAGAAGAAGCGGTTTCCTCGACACGGGGATATTTAATAGCTTCACCACTGAAACTCTCTCCTTTCCCGGCCCGTGCACTAGGGCTACTCTCCTCCACTAACATAACCTGATCGTCATCGCCATCGTTGTCCAAAGCCCCACCAAAGCGTTCACTTCGCATTTCCATTCCAGGAGAACTATCCGTGCCCATAGAGCTCCGGAGGTCTTCACCGGCTCGTAGGATACTATCAAGTCCGGGGGTTTCCCTCGTCCGTTTCTTTTTAGAATCGTCGTCGGGTAACCGGGGGGGCAGCTGTGGTGTTTTCTCAGCTCCGGGAATATGTGGAGTAATCATGTCTCGGCTGCTGATTTCTCGACTAAACTCTGGCGGAGGCGAACTACGAAAGAGTCCTGGCGGGATAGGTGCGCCATAGAAACTCTCAACACCAACCGCCTCGCCGTCAAATAGCTCCCCTTCTGGGGGCTCGGTGGGTAGGCCTTGTTTCTTGGCTACCCGAGGGGTGTAGGAAGCTCCGGTATCGATATAAGTGAAGTCTGGTAGTGCCATGTCCACGTCGGTATCGGCCCCGTCCTCCTCCTCCTCCTCCTCCTCCTCCTCCTCCTCCTCCTCCTCGTCTTGTGTAGGTAAGGTTTGATGATGACGCAACGGCGAATCACGAAAGTCCGGAAGAAGGCTGTGTGCACTGATGAGTGAGAACCCTTCACTTTGTTCAATCGATGCCTCTTCGTCCTCAGTATCTTGCTCGACTGGGGGGGGAGAAGGGGGAGGAACAGACGAGATATTTCTCGTAGTCCTTCTCGCCGGGGGCTTTGAAGACTCTATAATAGGCGGTGTAGGGGAAAGTAGGGTGTTCGGGTCCACACGAGAGAGAGCACTGCGGTTTCCTGAAGCCGACTCCTCCTCTTCCGTTGCTGCCGCATGGGAGGGGCCGGTCACAGCGTTATTACGACGAGTAGCGCGAGCTGTGGCTGCCCGAGACTTGGTGGGTGATCTTGATTTGCGGGAAGGTCTCTTTGATGTCTGGGGGTAGTTAGCACGGGGGTAAACACCGAGGAAAGGTATTTGTGTATCTTCGGAAAAAGGTGGTTTGTACGGGATTGAAGGAATTGATGTAAGGGGTTAAGGAAAAAGAGGGACTTTGAAACATTCACGATGTTGTCTTTGTGTCCGCGTAGATAGCCATGCGAAGAAACAGTTGCTTCAGGATAACGGGTAACCATAGGAAAAAGTATATTTCCCACCTCAGCTGGTTCTTCCACTTCCTCTTGAGTTTGGGGTTCCGGAGTCTCCTCCTCATCCCTTTCATACTCCTCCCCCTCTACCGACATTACAGGAGCAGCCTTTCTTCTCGCCCTTGGGGTCTTCTTGGGTGCTGATATCTTCTTTGTAGTTGGAGATTTCCTCGCAGCAGTCTTACTAGGACTACGGCTCCCCGCTCTTGGCCTCGCCGGAGTGGTCTTCTTCTTTCCTCGCCCTGTCCGTACCGGCTCGGGACTCAATCCCCTAAGAGGTATCTTCGTAGTCGTGGTTCTCGTCTGTGTCTTCCTTCCCCGCGACAAAGTCACATCGACATCATCGTCATCATCAACATCCCTCTCAGCCTCAACGACAACACGGAATCGCCACGGTGAACTAGTAGTCGTCGTGGTAACCTTCGAGGGTGTCGATATAATGGTAGTCCTCCTCTTTTTGGGGCTTCGTTTTGTTTGGGGAGTGGAGGATATGGTTGGGCCAGTCGATTGCGAAAGTGGATCCGGAGACGAGCAGTTGCTCGCCAATAATCGCGAAGGCATGATGCAATGCAAACTTCTTTATTGACTGTCTCTCTTTCTTTCCCTCTTTGCACAGCAGAAAACCAAGCTTCAAGCTGAGGGGGGCGGGGCGTGAGGTAAGTGAGAAATAAATTATCTGAGGGATGGGGGAGGGGTTTAAGGTGTGATTGTTTGTTTGGTTAAGCTCCTTTTCTTTTTCATCTCTCTCTCCAGGTTGCCAGCGGCTTTCTTGGTTGGGGGTTGGATGCAGGGGGAGAGAGCTTATCGACCTGTTGCCACGACAACAATACACGTTTTCTATGCAAGCTAAAAATGTGCCTTGAAAATTGGCCCTCGCCCCTTTTCCGAAGACCGGAAGAATCTGGACGGCATGAAAATCTTGCATTGCATAATTACTTTCTTGCATATCTGCACTCCAGAATGTCTTGCTCTGCGCTGGACGGAGGTTTGTGCCCTTTGTGAAGTGGGCGTTACCGGTACTTGTATCCGTAGCCACAGTAACCGCTATGATAGAGGATAAACAAACAGCAGCCCCTCCATTGATGAGATGTCAACAAACAACAGTCAGCAAGTCCTTACCATGGATCACTTTTATGACTTCATCGATCTGGTTTCGAAATAGTGAGCGGATACCGTTATCTCCACAACTCCCCACTATTTCCATTACGATCCACTTTGCCGAGGATATCAGGAGGAGGAAATCGTATAATACCTGTCATCATAATTGTGTTTTTGTGAAGCATCTGGGAAATGAGGTCTTGGCAACAGCGTGCCGCTGGGTGTGAAACAAGTGATGTCGGGTGAAGAAGAAGAATGTGCGGCATGGAATACCGGTACGGTAGGGTTCATTGAGCTGCCACTCGAGCAGACTATATGTAGGGTGCTGGCATAAAGTTAGGTTTGGCCTGCTGGATACCAGCAGTTATATATTCACCGTGTCTTGCGCTGTTGGCAGCCACAACTAGGTTTGGCAGGCGACTGTTCGGAGCCTCGTCAGGTTGTTCTCATTGCCCCCAGGCGCACGCAAACACTGCTATGTTATTTATCGGTTGGGCCTATTGCGGGGACACTACCGTACAGTACCCGACCGGTACAAGTGCTAGGTAGATTTTTTCACACAAGACAGTAATTATCTTACTGGTTGAATATCCTTTTTTTGTACGAAAAACATCTTGGGGGCTTATACATAGTTATTCCTGATTATCACAGAAGGTCATGAACATCCTCGGCCAGTCCGGTTTATTACATCACATCAGAGTAGTGGCATGCTAACAGCGCACAGTGTCGAGTTTCCTATCCAGTGAAGCATTCTCCCGCGAACTCTATCTGGACCTCCGGGCAATAGCGGGGAAACTTGGTCAACCTCTTCCCACAAGGACCAATTTCCTTCCCTACGCTGCGGTTCGAGATTTTCAAATGTGCACCCGGAATCCAATGTGACCTATCTTTGAGTACTCCGGTCCTGCTATGAGTGCGTTGCTATTTGCATGGCACTAATGATTGATTACGGTTTTTCATCATTCCCACGAGTGGGAACTATTGGTCCAATATATACTCGAGTACTTTGGGGGCCTTCGCCCTGACCTCATCATTGCAACTTGAAATTTTCGTTTTAGTGTCAGCCAGACATGCTATCATACTCCAAAGCAGAATAATTAGGGTTTTACCGCAAACCTCTGCAATTGGGGACAAAACTGAGCTCTGCAGTGGCGACTAGGCGCGCCCTAAGGTGCCAAACACCAACCGGGGCTCCACGATGCGGATCTCTTTTTGGCGAAAAGCTCACTCCAATCGAGAGCGCAATCTCTCTTGTAATGTACAAACCTGCCCACCTACGTGATCGATGCGGATGAATCTCTTTTTAGCAAAAGGTTCACTCTAATCGAGGACACAATCTCTCCTACAATGTGCAAACTTGCTGATCTGCGTGATCGATGCGTATGTTATATGGAGCCTTATAAGAGGAATCCGGCCCATGTTTTCGCCTCCGGGGCCTTCTTTGAAGGCGTTTTTCCTTTTTCACAATTTCCAAATAACCCCCTAGCACTACCCGCCTTTCCAAAACTTCGGGAGCCAAATCCTTGATCTCGAAATTTTTCTTCTGCTACAATGCAGGGAGCGGCCTGTGTCAAGGCCTTCGCCGTCCTGTCTCTCTCATTATATTCATACACTGCCGTACACGCCCACAACGACACCCCACTAGCAGAGCCTTCCACAACTCCTGAGGTCCTACCGAACCCAATATGTCGGACTGCATCCAGGCCTGCGCGATCCTCCTACATAGTCCCAACAAGCACCTCCAGGCCTAGAGTCCATGCCGTTTCTGCAACTCCCACACTCTCACGGCCCGCTCTCCCCCCCCGCCTCTCCCTTCCAACCTCAATTGTCCCCTTAGATGATCCCGTATTTGCGATAGTCCGTCAGTCCCCAGCCCGCAAAACTCCTATCACCCCCGGCGAAGCCGTAACTGTCTGTAAATCGCCTCACTGGGAGCTCAAATTGTCGAACTGGATCTGGAGTAACGCCCAGGAATGGCTCGAGATGTATACGCTCAGATATAAGGACTCCTATGAGGTCCGTCGACACGGGCTTGTCGGTAGCATTGCATATAGGTACCTTGGCGAGTCGAACTTTCGATGCGGCATCGGAATGACACAGACCTGTGTTGCCTGGTGTAAAGATATAGTGATGGCGGTTGAAGACTTGCACGAAGCAAAGAATGTCTATTTCGTACTCTCCTCGATATCACATTTTACTGCTGTGGCTGATCTGGTGCATGTTTGTTCCCTTCCATTTTTCCCCCATTCGATCATTTGCAATATTAACGATACGTTACAGAGCGGTCTCGACTCAGCTCAAGGCAATGTCGGCCTTCTGGCACCCAAAATGGCCTACACCTTCTTCTGGTGGAGGGAAACGCCGGACGACCAAAAGCGCGCAATGGTCCTGCATTTCACCCTCCTGAGCATACAAAACATCTTCAAGCTCCTGTCCCCCTTCATCCCCTGGTGGCAAGTCCTCAATAAGCTCGGCGAACAGCTCGAACGCTGCGAGGCAGACATTGCACGTGCCAGGGAGCGAGAACACATCGCCTGGCTCTTCATGCGAACCGCACATCTCCTGAACGTAGAGTGGGGATGGACCATGCGGAACGGGAGGGCCATCCAGACCGTCAATCAAGAACGTGGCTTTTACCTTCACGCTACTGGTTACCGCGGAGATCGTACGCAGAGGTATTGGCGGGATGACTATGGCAATAAACGTTGGAACTGGTGGAATTACCCGGGGGAGGAGTGGACTCCAAGTAAGAGATCTTTCTTCAAATGCAATGAACAAGTTTGGAGAACTCCCCGTGGGGGTCGGTGGAATGCTGCGGATAAGTATACGCGTGAGGGGTGGAAGCGCCGCGAGGATGAAAACCCCGAAGAGGGTGGGAACAAGATCCCCCCTTCCCATGCGGAGTATACGAAGCTTGGGTACTGGCAGGAGAAGACGAAGGATTTCAATAACCTTGTCAGGTGGAAGGAAGCGAGAGAGAAAGATCACTCAAAGCTGATGGTTGATATGTATAAGATGGGATTCTCGGCATTTACCGGTTGGATCCCCGAGGCCATGCTGGCGGCTAACTTGTGGACGGCACAACCCGAGGCTCAGGATCGAGAACCGGATCTCAACGGAGCCAACCTAGCCATGGCTATTGGGAAGATGACTAGCGAGTCTCGCCAGGGCCTCAAGGCTGGTGTTGCGGAGCTTATGAACCCGAAAGACATCTCTGAAACAGGCAGGTTCATCGAGTGACCCTTCATGATTCGATTTCACCAACTGACGTTGCCCTTTAGGCGAAACCACACTCTCCGTTCTCCTCGCAAGAGGCCACTACCTCCCAGCAAACGACCACATCCTGAAAAGCTTCACAACATCCGACGTCGAAGAGTAAACAAACCCCGCCTCCCCACCTCCCCCCAAACCACCAACTAACCTTCCAACAGACAAGTAACCAGAAACGTCTTCTTCAAAACCCTGAACGCAGCGCTCAAGGCTCAACAGATCTACATAACCTGCACAACTGACCTAAAAACGCGTAAAACCCCTAGCAAGATGGGGAGTGGTACTCCCGCCCAGAGCTGCAGGCTGGATAACACGGGCCCACAAAACCTAAAAGCCTGTGTGCCCTATACCTCTTCTGAAGCCGCGATGCATGGGATTGGTAACGGCCGCGACGGTGGTGAACTCGCCTGCTATATGTACAAATGGGCCGCGCGGGGCAAGGCATCAAGACACCACAACGAAGTGCCCTTCGGCTCCGAGGAGTGGGAAGAATGGGGAGTGACAAGCGCTGAAATCATCACTTCTTCGGTCCGCTCTTATCTGTTGGGATTGGAATCCTACGAGATCGCGGACCCGCTGAGTGCGGGCACGATGCAGACGGCGAAGGCTATTGGCCACGCAGATACTGCTGGCGTTTTCACGGTACCGGTCTGCGTTTCTAGACACAACCTGAATGCCCCGATTGAGAGCTTCACATTACTGTCGGAGTGGAACCCGCATTCGCCTTCCAAGCACCTTCCATGCGATTGCGGGTACTGGGGAGAGGATACGGAGAAGGTGTGGAGGGAGACTGGGCTTTGGGACGTGGAGCCTGAGCACTACCGCATGACCCTCTGCCCCAGACAGACGAGTTCGCACACCAACGAACGGCTGGAAAAATGGGTCGCCGAGTGCCGTCTCGGTACCAAAAAGTCCGGGGGTATCCGCCGCTTCGGAACCGATTCGCGCTGCGGGATCGTCACTTGGCTGCTATCCGAGCTCAAAAGACGCAGGGTCCCGGCTCAGCTCCCCGAGCCGGTGAGGTTGGCCATCTGGTGTCGCATTAACAAGGGATGGTGGAGTCGTCTGGGTGAATGTAAGGAGGTCACGGCGAATACGCCCTGGGGATCCATTCTCGATGAGTTGGATGGCGTGGTTCAGGATGTTGGAGAGGAAATCTTGGGGAAGACCATGACCGAGGCCGAGTTTTGGCAGATGATTGAGGAGACGGAACCGGTTGAGGAGCTGCTATTGAAGCCGTTCGGGATAGGGTCGGAAGATGTAGGTAAGTAGATGAGTTTGTTGTAAGGAGGGAGGGAAGTTGGATTGATTGTGCTTTTCCTTTTTACCTATTCTTTTCTATTAACTTTAAGGTCCTGTTCGGCACGCACCTACAAAAGTTCGCCATTATATAGAGGTTAAGAATCATAGCATAACTGACAAAAAATATTGCGATAATAATATTATTATCTTGTATCATACAGTACGACAACCATTCCAGTCCGGCAGTTATCACAAGAAAAAGTTAAAATCCCTACGGAAGATGGGTCCTATTGAAAAACGAGGCAAGGGAAAGTGTAACTATTGCCCCTATAAATACAACTGGGTAACACCACACCTGCCAAAAACCCGGGCCACAGGTAACTTACCGGTATTTGCATTTGTATCCTGTACCACCTCATAATCTTGCACATAACGATTCCCCTTATTGTATTCATATGATATAATATCGTGCCGCAAAAAACACACACCGTGTACAGTACCGGTACTAGTACAAATGCAACCGCTTTATGCCACAAAAGTTCTACACTGAACAATACAGGGTCAGCCTACTCGCATGATGTTTTGTCGGTATGTCTTGTTTGAACTGGCGCTCTCTGGCCTTGACAATTTTTTGTATACGGCACAGTTCAAAAAACTACTTGCCTGTAGTATTATACCGTGTGGTGCCTTCCATACTCGAGTACGGATTATCTGGGCAAACGGGGACACGATGGGTTGCTGTCCGATTGGGCGGTTATCCATGTAGGGATTAGACCGAGTGAGCCCTCAGCGAGGCGACACCCTCAGCGAGGCGCGGCGTGGCTTGACACTAAATTTCGGACCAAACTGCTAACAAATCTTTGCCAAGCCTCGCTGAGGGTGTCGCCTCGCTGAGGGCTCACTTGGTCTAAGGTTTGGAGATAATTGGTGGTCGAGTGTTGATATTCTACATTTTGGTGCTCTAGCTGGGTGTCGCGCACTCTCACTAATAATCTTGCGCTCTGATTCAGGTAATACTTTTATAATATTTTCTCAGAAGTGCATAAATAATAGTAACAATAGTAACTTACACTTGTTACTCCGGGCAGCACTTCGACGCAATAACCAATCGCCTGAGTCGCTTGCGTAAGTGCAGCAGCGCTTTCTCAACGAAAGCCGCGACAAGCCGAGGGAAAACCTCACTTCTGCATCCCCTGTCTTAGCTAAAAGTGTGTGGTAAGCTTGAAAATTTGGTCCATGTAAATTCGGGGGGGAATAATCCTATGATACAAAAAGAAGTTTAAAAACGATCCCGACCAACATACAAGTTCCATCACCCTCCCGCAAAAACCCCGCAATCATATCCATATCTCCCGACCGGCAAAAGAAGAAGAAAAAAGAAAAGAAAAAAAAGATACAAGATACAAAAAAGACATATAGTAACATAAAATCCCACAGGTTCAAGGGAACAAAGGGGAAAAAAAGGTAGACAAAAAAGGAAAGAAAAAGTCTATTAATTCCTCCTCACTTTCTTCCCCTCCCTCTCGCCGTCTCCATTCCTCACAACCTCACCTCTCATAGCAGCAAGATCTGCGTCCACCTCCTCACTACGAAGCGCGGGCGGGGGCGGCGCAACGCCCGCTTTATTGACAAACGTAGTGCCAAACCCAGGAACACCATTGAGCACAAGACTTTCGATCTCACGCGCGTGCCTGGGCGGATTCGATCTGGTATTGTAATTCCCGTTGCTAACCTCTTCATCGATTTCTAATTCTGGATGTGGAGTGACGACACCCGGGTCCACATTATCCTCCTCAGAGTCCCCATCATCATAGTGCAATTGTGGCCTCTCCGTAAAGAACCGCACGGCAGCGAGCGAGGCTTGATTCCCGGCCATTTGCAATTCCTTCTCTGTGAAGAGTTTGTCAAAGGAGTAGACTGGGGAGTAGACCTGTTTCAGGAGTTCTTCCCTCCTCCGGCGGAGGACTTCACGGTCTATGTTTTGTTGGGAGGAGGAGGGGTCGAAGTTCATGATCGCCGAACTAGAGGATGGGCTCGCGGCTTCATGGATAGGCGGTGTGTGGGTTTCTTCGATCTCTTCCCTGTCGCGACGGGCGGCGCGCTTGCGCTTGCTGGTTGAGCTTGGAGGGTCAAAGTTTATGCCCACACCGAAAGAGAGGAGTTCTTCAACTTCGCCTGCGCGACGACGGGGTTTACGGCGAGTTTCTTTGTCTTCTTCTGTAGGGCGGGAGGGAGAGGAGAGGCATGGGACCATGCCAAATTGAGAGGGGTGGAGGAGGAGAGCATTTGTTTCTGTGAGATCTGTATAGGCTGATGTTGAAAGGGCGGAGAGTGAAGATAGGGCTGCTGAGGATGTTGATTCTTTCTCTGCGGCGAGCTTTTTGAGTTGTGTTTTTAGACGGGCCATTAGACGAGTTTGAATTGTATTTGTCAGAGATTGGTGCTCGCTCCTAGCGAGGACTACTGAGCGTTTGTGTTGGAATTCCAGGGATGCCACTTTATGATTATAGTTGTTCTATGCCGGTCAGATGACTAGAATGTTCTTGGGTGAAGGAGGGAGTAAATACGTAAAGCAGGGCAAGTTGGGCATCTCTCTCTTCCATCTCCTCATTCACATCTTCAATAAACTCCGCGTACCACTTCCCTGCCATTCCCATAACACCTACTCCGCTCGCATCCTCCTTGCCCGTAGCCCCAGGACCAGTTCCAGCCCTCGCTCCATTGGCCGAAGAAACTAGGTCGGGTAAACCCATCCGCTCAAGCTCCTCGTTAACCTGCGCCTGGATACCGTCCGGCGAATCATCCAAGAGACGCATGTCTCGTCCAGAAGCATCGCATTTGGTGATTAGATCGATATCAGCCTGGATAGATGCAAGCTGTGCTCGGTAGTGCAAGTCCCGCACACGGGGGTTGGTAGGATTATGGAACGACGTGGTGAGAGCAGTGAGCTTTTCGCTCAAGGCGTGCCTACGTTTATCGCGTTTGCTCTGGGGGGGAGCAGTTGGTGGGGGAAGGTGGTTGGGATGGGGGGTGGGCGAAAGAGAAGGGGGACTGGGAGATGATGGTGATGCCATTTCGGATGGCGTGTTGGCAGTGTTTGTTTGGGGGGGGTGAGGTGAGGTCAACTTGGAATGAAGTGTGGATTTTGAGCCTAGCGGAAGGGGAGGCTCTTTCGGCTTGTTGGAAATATCCAGAGCAAATTTTTTTCAGTTTGGAGGGATGGCCTATCTTCGTGAGAAAATTTCAAAAGCTCAGTAAGAGTAGGGGAGCAGGGAAGGTTGAGCGATGAGGGTGAGAAGAGGCTCGCCCAGCATAACAGATGTCCGACGCCCGGCCGCTGGCCTGGGACTCCGCTGTCTCCGCTGTCTCTGCTGTCTTGAATGTGTGAGGCTAAAGGCGCCAAGGTTGACAATGTTATTGTTGTTGGCCTAAGCAAAGTGCAAGTGTCTTGGCAATATAGGCGTCTCCCGCCGTGCAGAGGTTTTTCCGGACAAAATACAAGCACAGTACTCGTACGCACTATAGTACGGTACGGTACTCCTCATAAAAATCAGAAAAAACAATCCTTGCATCCGGGGATATTCGTATGGGGCTAGCAGGAGCTGTTTTCCGATTTTTATTGACACCCGAACATTGATTAACGGATTAATTTAGGGTCATGTTGGAAATGCTGGCTGAGTTGAATACCGGTATCTTTCTGCAGTACTGCACAATCTGGAGCAAGCAGCCCTCACTAATTAGTACCCGACGGGACCAGCCGATAGGAGCAACATTCTGATCAAAGTTGTGAGGGAACCTACTGTAGTCTCGTTCAGCTATCGCAGCGGACTTCTCCTAACTTGAACCGTCTTCGTGTCTGCAAGAAATAAGCGGCTAAGAGCAGGTTGCCGTAGGGCTTATTTCAGTGATGTTATTATTTCTGGAGGAAATTTCTCCCAAGCGGTGTGTCCCACATCTCTCAGGCGAGGGTCAACCTTTGGGGATAGCAGCTCCGTGCGGAACCCATCCGCCGACATTCATAGATACGGTACCTCGCGAGTCCAACGCTCTGCGTCCAACAGATCACGCGCCCACCCCAGGCTCATTCCAAGTCGATCAATAATACTAGTAATCCCTCATACCTTTTGATGAGTAACAAACTGAGATAACATATGCCTAGTCATTTTCTCCGGGGACATAAGACGTCCTTGCTGAACTTAGAAATTTTGTCGCATTGGGTAGGTCCTTCAGAATTCATCTACTCGAGTAGGAGCTTACTTCTGGAGGATACACATGTTGCTCTTAGCTTCCCCCCTAAAAAAAGAGGGCAAGGGACTTCGTGATATCAGATATTCGAGGGTATGATATTATGCATTAAACTTAACTAACCAGAGCCCTAGGCCGCCCCAGACTATTTGCAGGTTCCTGGAAATGTCATCCGCCTATCATAATACCGGCAGATTCGCTAGCGGAACAGACTAGTTAAGTCAGGTGCACATTTGTTATTACATCGATTGTACGGTACTGGGTGTGCTGTAGAGACCACTCTGAGAGTGACGTTTATTTGATCGAGTCACGATCCCAAGCACGGCACTGTAGTTGGGGTGCTGCGGTTTCAAATCCGTGGAATGTAGTCCTCCGAGAACCTAACCTACAGTAGAAAACCATCTACCTAGACAAAAATCATAAGCGAGCACCACACAAAGATCTAAACCAGAACGGACACATCATAGCACTAACCGGTAACTCCATCTCCCCGCCATTCCCGGAATCGGAGCCCGGTGCAATACTTCAGTGTCTAGTTGGGCGGTGCAATGGTGAGCCCAATATGTCTATTCTTTGGCCAAGGAGGGTGAGATTGGTGGCTCACATTAGCCTAAGTGACTAATGCCACCATGAGGAGGAAGCACAGGCTGAACATGTATATCAATAATAGCTTGCCTTCCGCACCCTGTTTTTGTGTTCATAAGAAATTGGCAAGAAGGATATGAGTATGGCAGGGGAAATGTATATGGACTACTCGCAGAGAGGAAGTGCCCGAACCATTCGTGTATCGCTGAGATTATATACTAAGTCACTAGAGATTTTGTTTAGATACACGGTAGGAAGAGGTCAGATATTAGCTATTTGTGACTAAATGAGTGAGTAGTGTCCCACAGCTGGTGAGTGCCATGAGCGAAGATATACTTTCGGGAGGTAAATTTGTAAACCATTTTCACAGTTTCTAAGATTAACTATTCACTCCCGTCTTTTTTTTATTTTTATTACTTTAAGAAAAACATTGGGTTTACCAGGGGACCCATAGTGAGGGAGTAGTTCGATGTATCCACCATCACAGACTAGCTTAGCTGTATTCGTGCTAGAGAGCCGGCATAGAATACAAAAATTGATTCTTCTCCTAGGAATCAGGGGAGCGAATGTTTTCTTGAAAACTATTATGTCTTTCTTCTACTACCCTCCCGATAACCAACCTTTAGAAATAGAGCCCAATTCCACAAGTACCACCCATCTCATAACGGGCCTGGTTTACACTACGGCTTTATTGAAGAAGGCTAAGTTTTTTAGTCGCCTACTTCTCATAGGGTAGGATTTTTTTGATCCTCCTGCCCTTTGTGACAGATTGTTTAACAATGACTCTTCACGAGGGGAATTGGGCTCCGGGGCTCCTTCTAATTATACAGAGGTTAATCGGGGTTTGACATCCTAACCACTGCCCTAGGTAGGAAAAATTCTGATAGCGCAGGGACAAATTCTTATCTTGCTGGGGGCTGGGTTTTGAAGTTAAGATTTTTACAATATCGTTAAACATTGAATATGTGCTCGGAGGGGGTATATCCCGGGGGGGGAGGTAGAGGGGAAATTATAGATAGTGACTAGTTACTGGATATCAAAGCAAAACCCCTTCGAGGGTGGGCCAATGATCGAGACCGGAATATCGGTGAGGGAAAAAGAAAGGGGACAGGTTTGGGTACGGGCTGGCAAACCAGGATTTAGAGACTGCAGCCCGCTCTAGATGGAAGGCCGGGGGCCGTCATCGCATGTGCATTGGCAAGCCTGTAGCAGAAGAGCACTGCACAGCAATACAATACTAGGGTGTGCTCCGCCATGGGTCTAACTCTCGATATCAATCAGTTCTACATTTACGAATAGGAGAAGGAAAATAAATATCATATCATGCATACACAAATTAACATCAGCGAGAATTGTATGCATATACATGGCAGCAGTGATAGCCCTACCATTAATATATACCGTAAAAATTTCCTTAAAGGAGGATATCCTATGGGTAACTAGATAATCATATTGGGGAGCTGGACCTGAGGTATTGTATGTTAACCAGAAGATGCAAATCAGCTTCTTTAAAAGGGAAAAGAATCAAAAAAAATTCTAGTTTCATTTTTGTTCTGCTACCCCGCCGATCGCCAACCCTACCCTTACAGGTAGGGCCTAGAGTCGGATTCTACCACCTCGCAGCAGGTCTGAGTTACGCTACACTCCCATTGAAGGGGGCTAAGGTCTTCAGTCTCCCAGTTCCTGTAGGGCAGGACTGCCCACATCCCCTACGTGACGGATCGTTCGACAATAACTCATTTTGAGCGGAATCGAACTCCTGGGCTCCTGCTAAGTGCACAGGAGGTTATTAGTTTCTTGACATGTTAACCACTGCGCCAGCTAGGCATTTTCACATCATATCAATGCCGGAACTAATACTTATCTAGTTGTCTTTGATTTTTCTTCTTCCTCCTGACGTTAGACCTTCAGCGCAACAACACACAGCTCCAGACAAGACACCTGCAGGTTACATTTTCCTTCCCTCGTATATTTCCTTGCTTCTCTTTGGCCAGGCTTGCTAGGGATGCATTATTGCTGCCGGTGTAGGTTCTCGGATTGAAGGATGAAGGAAATATGGTTTGACGGTTTATCAGAGTAACTCATCAGACTTTTGGATGAGTTGTACAGTACATAGGTTGATTCACGAGTTATAATATGATAATCTCGTTTAGTGAATTCCCTCTAACTCGAGACTTAAGCTTTAGGGGGGGGGCGGTCCAGCCAGGTATCGCACCTCTTCACCCGCTGAAGTACTCAAGACTCCTAGCGAAGGAGGCATTTCCCACAGCTTCTCTGCTCCATCCGCTACTCAAAAGATATATGTTATATGTCTGGCTCTGCGCCTACGCCTAGTAATATTCCCTCTCATTCTTTCAAACAGTCCACCCCTGCCATGCGGGGGCATGGCCCAGCTAGATCTCCGGCAGGATAAAAACTTCAACCGATAAACTGGACCCTCTCACAGGAACAGGTCCATTTCTCCCACGTGCCAAACTCTACTTTCTGAATAGGAGATCATATAAATCCACCTTATCACTCGCATTTCCGCGTCCTTTCCAGAGCTGAAGCAGTTTTGGCCGGGGGTGGGGGCCCTGTCCCGGAAAGGGACAAAGAAAGCACAATTTTGGGCGTGGGCATGAGTCAGCATCCCTGCCGGGTAGCCTAGACTCTGGACATACTTTTGGTTTCTTCCAGGATAATACTAGATGGACTAGTTTTCTACATCCCTTAAGTTAGACATTCTCGCGGAACCTGAAAATCCGATAATCAAAATTTCCCCTTTGCAAAGAGGCTAAGGCACAATGTGCACAATGGAGCAGAATTTTTTCTTTTCAATCCCTCGGGCTATCACTTACAGAAACGGTACGTATTGCCACTCCCCATTCCCTCCGCTCCCCTGATATTAAACACGAAAAAAATCACCCCGAACGTCCCACAGAAGGCGAGACTGCAGTACACATCCACTTATTAATTCGCACTTCCTAGAATATAACCCGCTCTTATTACCGTACTCTAGCACCCTCTATTGTCTATCAAGCCGAATGGGTAGAGCATCATGGTGGTCGGTCGGACATGCTCCCTGGTGACTCGTGATCGTTCAGAATCTCCCATATCATTCACGCAACGCTTGTAAATAGAGAGAAAGGGAAGTCAAAATAATAATGGGTACAAATAACTTTAGTAGAAGGTGTGACCTGACTCTCTAGGAGTGATGGGGATTATTTCCGAGTGATATGCTATGAGAGGATGAAGTTGATTCCAGTTTATGCTATTACAGGGCGAATTGGAAGCTGGCGCTGGTAATTGCTATTTGGAGGTAGATTGGGATCGGAGGGTTAGGGGGTGTGGTCTGAGCTTTGGGAATATGGGCAGGGATACTGGGAAGAGAATGTAACTTCACTTATTGTCGTGCTGGTTTTCTAAAGTTATTTGATCCCTATATCACCATGGGGGTTCCACAGTACAGTACCTTGCTTGAAGGGATTATGGTTATTTTTAATATCTCCTCGTGTTGGAATTCTTAGGAACAATGACTTGGGGGTCATTTGATGCACAGGGGGGATCCACAAGCGAATCCTTTTGCGGAAATAAAAAACAGCGGTGAAGGTCTCCAATGCCACGGCTTTTCATGTTTTATCCACGAGGTCTCTTCAACATTTTATAAGGTTGAACTATGAGCTGATAACTATGTAAACTTAATGTTTTTTTGTCTTCTTTTTTTTTTTTTGCATTTAGTTGGATTTTTTCTATGCTAGATCACTAGATCTAAGATATAGGAAAGTGAGCATAGAGGAAAGAAGCTTTGCTGCTAAGGGTGAGGTTGGTGGCAGGTAACTGCGATGTCTTTAACTAGGCCCTTGAGGTCATTAAAGCCATGGAGTAATTGCTCTAGTGTCGGTGGAGCCGGGAGTTGCGCGGGAGCAGATATTGCAGTCAATAGGGTGGGAGGAAAGTGTAGTTTTTGTGTGGGGTGTAGATCTAGCAGAGACGGGGATAACTATTGGCACTATATAAAAAAAACCCCTTATCAAAAATAAATAAGCCCCTGTTTGGCACGCCACCATTTAAAAGATGTCATTTTCCTGGGAACTTCGTTTTTGCTAAAGCTCATACCTCTTTGACCAATAGGTATAAATTATTCGATATCCAGATAGTAGTTGCCATTCTTACTATTGAAATAGAAAGAAGGGTCCAGCAGGAGTCCTGTAGGTTGAGTTATAGGCGAAAAGGCGAAAAGTTTCAACAAAAATGCCAAAGTTAGAAAAATAACATTTCCCCCGCCTACAAAATAGGGTCTAAATAAATAAATACAATATCATTAGATTCATTTTTTTTTTTACAACCGGAAATACGATACTCAGAATAATTGGAAATGTCATGGTATTTGTGGTATGCCATACAGGGCCTTAGTATTAGCAACCTCTAATTATTCTTTCAGCAGGTTTAAACCAACGCTGATTAACCTTAAAGAGACAACCAAAACCCACTCTTGAGAATGAGCCATTACCTTTCAGCCAATATTTTAGCCCAAGGCCTTGAAAGTCATTCTTATTCCAAGATCGTTTCCTTCCGTGGCTGAGACACTCCTAAGGCTTGGACCTTAAGGTTGAAAATAGGCATCTTGAATCCTACACCCCAAACCCACCAATAAACCCACAGCCAGACGCTTTCAACCCGGGAAATAATCCCAATTATTTAAACTCCACCCCCTCCCCCCACTCTCCAATCCCCACTCCAGCCAATACATACTCTTCAATCCCAATCAACTCACAACTTGAATTCACAAAAAATCACTCGCCAGGATCTAGGGAAAATCTAGCATGTCAACATACACCCCCAACCACATCCTATCTGCCAATCCGACCTCGGTCGCTACACGCCCCACCCGCACGCCCCTAACGCAACCCCTCTACATGCATCCCCTCAACCTAACCCTGGAACAATACAAGTCCCTGCGCTGTCTGATAAAGTCCGAACTAACCCTTGACAGTCCTGGTCTTCGTGGCGCGCAACCGCCTCACTTGCATACTTTCAACTCGTGGTTCGCGGAGTTGATGGTGAATAAAATTGTCCCAGCGTTCTTTTCCAATGAGGAGGGGGTATATTGGGGGAGGAGCAGTATTATGTGAGTATTCGATTTTCCGCTCAAGAGTTTAGGTGGGTGAGTGCTAACCTGAGGGGTAGGATTACGAGAGCAGTGAGAAAGTGCGTGCTTAGAATCTCGACCGCTATGAGGAGGAATACAGGGGTTCAGGAGCATTTGCAGTTTACTGATGCTACAAGTAGCCAACCCGCCACCGCCCCCTCCCCCATGGAAGACATGAACCCTTGCTACACTTGTGATACTACTAACCAGCAGGGACAAGACGATGATTTTTACCCGGAAGCGCGCGCTCTCTCACCGGAGGAGTCCCTGGACTCACTCGGTGGGTTTGAAGAGTATATGGATGGTGAAGGTGGGGATGTTGAAGGGTACTTTGGTATGTCAAATGAGGAGTTTGCATCGGAGTTCTTCGAGGATGGGGTCTTCGCATTTGGGGATATTATGATGGAGGGTGGTGAGTATGGGGAAATTGGCACTGATGCAGCTCAATCCTTTACTTTTGGGGACGAGGGGTGGGTGGTTTGGTAGGTTATGGGGTTTCTCAGTTTATTGAATAAGTGTGGCTGATATGAGATTGTGCTGGTGGTGGATGCACTTGGGGAAGTGAGTGATGGCGAATCCTCGTCCCTTTTTTGTCTTTTTGAATCACTCTACCAAGGCTTTGGTCATCTGCTTGTTTTCATTTTTTTGGTTGCTGTTCTCTTGTAAGCCAACTTCTGGCTTAGTTTAGTGTTTAATGTAGCCTTTTGTTTCGCATGCTTAATTTAACTGTTTCTGGTTTGGGCTGTTATAACCAATTCTTTACCCTACACTTCAAACAACTTCACCAATTCGGGTTCGGGTAATTCCACTAACCCTTAGCTGTCTCAAAAATTCCTATGATTCCAGTGCTTGTCCTAGGCAAGAAGTACCGATATCCCAAAGTAGGGATTCGCAACACACACTGTAATATTCTCAGTCCCATGATTGCGCAAAGGCTTTCCATTCCCACAGTATTTTAGCACTTGCAAGCTCGGTTGTGGAGGGGTCGTCCAGCACAGCAGGTGTTGAGGGGGGTGGGGTACTCATATACAATCACTCGGCAATAGTTTTTAATTACGCCTTTTAGGATATGTATCCGGAGTTGGGGAGTGCAAGTGGGTGAGGAACGACGCTATTCGCCTGGGCATATTGATAGGGTGCAAGTTGTGCCGGTACTCTTAATTGAACGATGTTTGCGAACATGGCTACTATTGCATACTGCCAAAATTATGCCTTTTTTGCTTAGACCTTAATTTCATGCAATCGTGTTCGTGTTCACGAGCGCTCAATTGCGAATACTCGGCTACCACTATATGAATCTGAGATTCTGAAGCTGTGTATTTACTAAGGGGCGGCTGGTTCTACCCCGCCACCCCTATCGTAGAACCCCAAACTAAACCCTATACCAGTATACTAGGCAGTCCGAAATGTCCCCCCTCAAAAAAATGATGAAAGACTTAGAGCATGTTTGGCAAAAGCGGAGAGGTGGGCAACCGTTCCGTTTTGTGGCTGTTTTACCTGTAGAAACGGTTGTTTCCGAATTTTGGAACGGAAGGGAAACATTCATATGGCGCAACGGGACGGAGCCGTTGTAATCAAACAGGCCCCGAGAGCGAAAGGTGAGCCTTTTAGCCCTTATGAAAGACATAAAAAAGGAAAAGATACCAGACCATACTATCATTGAAGAGGCAACATGAAGACATAACAAACTGTTCAATTATTTGAGATTTTGGGTTCATTTCATACAAGCACTAGAATTAGATCCAGAAACGCTCCTAGCATCAAGGGTCTTGTCGAGCGGTGTGATGTACAGTACAATACAAAACACCAGCATTTTTTATACTCGAGTATGATATACCTTTACCGTACCCCCCCCCCCCGAGGTAAAGGAGCCCTTTGAATTTCTTTCTTCTTGCTGGGCTGTAACATTTGAGGCACTCTATAAACGTGATACACACAGCGCAATATATGACTCCTCACAATTTTCAACAGCCCCCACCGGAAACACCAAACCAGCGGTGGGAGGTGTAGCCTTCTTCTCAAGCAAAATTCTACCGGTAGCCTTGTGGCGTACAGTACCATGCATCCCTATCTCTACTCGAGTAAACCACGTGTTCAGCATTGGATGCTCTCTTCGCATATGCAAGATTAGCCATTGGGCCACTCACTACCTGAAAGATATCAGCTCTGACTTCTTTCTCTTTTTTTCCTTTTTCCTGACAGTTTATTGCGACAACGTCATAAATTCTCACTTGAGGCAGGCATGGGGAGCTAGTTACACAGGTACTAGGAAGTGTCAGTGCAGAAGGTAATACAAGGCAAGAGCCCGACTGGCACCACTTCATACCAGACACCTAGAATAAAGGGAGCTTGTGTCATGTCATTGACTGAAAACACCCTCTCCGGAGGCAATCATAACCCTCATAACACTTATTTCCGTTGTGGAGGTCTCTAGGAAGCCGGACGAAGCGGCGTGATAGAGGATCAAACCTATTCTAGGTAAGGGGGAGAGGGGATGGGGAAGCCTAGGTTATCCTAGAAAATCTCAAACTCTCGAAACAAGATAGACGTTTTTCTCTCAGAAGAGTGGTTGCTCACTGTTTTTTTTCCTAATACGGTAGTAGTTAAGTTGCTTGGTTTGGCGGCCGGGACTCCTCTCTACTAGTAGTCCACATAGACCCTAATATTAGGCCTTCCGCGTTGACTGACTATACTGATGGAGTAACCCCATCGTGGTATGTTAGGTTAGGGCACACTTATAGGTGTGAGCAGGGCTATGACCAGACCGCACGGCGGTGACTGGTGTTGTGTGGTAGAGAGCGCCCACTGTGCGGGCCACCACAAACTTGTACTTAGTCTGAGCTGCGTTCCCTTTCTCTTCAGACATCGCACTTCTCGTCTACACTCCTTTTAGCGAACACTTGTCATATACATCGAATATCGAACACATCTCAGTTTTCCTACACTCAGCGTTCCGGGTTCCCACTTCTCACGACGACAGCTTCACAGCTTAGTCACTCGGTGCTTGTACGGCGGCATATTTCTCTGCGCTAGATCCGAGCCTCCATCATATACTAAGCGTATCTTCGACTTTTTTTGCCATACTATCATATGTATCATTGAGTCCTAAAGAAAATGTGAAAGAAGGGCAAAAGCTATCGACCCGATCTCCCCCTAGGGGAACTTAGGGAATAAAATTTCAAAGCATCAAAAATTGCTTGCAGAGCTACTACCTAATGAGGTTTAAGCCCCTGCGTTTCTTTGGTACTATCCTATCCTAAGCCAAAGACGAAGATTAACTACGGAGGTACAGCGTATAAGTTTTGTAGGTTACACAGGGGGTGAGGGTAGCAGTCCTCGTTTGTGGAACCTACAAAACTTACACGCTGTACCTCCGTACTGTGGGAGGCCTCTCGCGTAGGTTGTTGGGAGAGACGTTGTTTTTGATAAGGGCTACAGTATAGGAAAACAAGGGTCTTAAATACATGGTGAGGATCTACTCATGCCTCCAATATGCATATGGCATCCTTTGGTCGTAATTCATGACGAGTCCATCCACGTGTCCGACACTACTCGGGTACCTTGCTAAGTTAAGGTAGTTTGATCATAAAACGTACCGTGCCCAACATACCTGCTCTTGATAACAAACTTGAGGCGATCACTGAGCATCACTCAGTAGCTCGGTACCTGACGGGGGCCTATTGCGAAGCACATTTTTAGTACTTTTTAGTAAAGAGTGGTATCATAAGCATTCGTTCCATCGGCAAGTCCTAATATACTACGGTAAATACCCGAATACGAGGGAAATATGCTAGGGCGTAATTTCCCCTCGGAGTAACGTGCTACCTGTAGTTACCCTTCTCTCTCCCTATGGGTATGTACGACTCTGTATGAGGCAATGGGCTTAGAGTCTTTATTGCTCGAAACCATACTTGAGCACATGTTGGAACCGTCTAGTGTGGCAGAGGGCCTTGGGACTACGAGTATAATACTCCACGGGCAAAGGGATCGGGCGGTTTGAGGCTCCTCGAAGGAAGGAAAGGAAAATTTTAGGTCTGTTTTTCTTGAGCTTGTGCCTGATTTAGCTGGGGAGGTATATCGAGGTTTCCAACTTGAAAAAGGATTTCCTGGTTGAGAAATATAACTGTACAGTACGGTAAGCCGCTGGTGCCTTGAGCCGCCCCAATAGTAGATTTATTTAAGGGTTGTGCGATAGGCTAATATACGCGTAACAAGTGTGGATTCAGTCTACAGTATCCGGCTCTCTTTTACCGCGGGAGGCTAGCATACGTTTGCATGTCTCACACATCGACTTGTCTAGAAAATAACTAACTTTCCGTATCATAAATGCTCTCTTTTACCCACCACCGGCACCATATGATACATATCCTCCCGCCAGCTTTATCCGAAGGGAGTGGGGGATATTGTACAATACCAGCAAAGCATAGTGCCCGTGTCTCCTCCAGCTTTCAGCTTTCCTCGAGCAGACGGCCCTACACTGGAAGGGAAATTTGATTCTGATTTTCACAGCAAGTCACGTGGTGCGGGGATGTTCACGATCCCCCCTCCCCGATCCCCTGTCAGCAAGGCCGGCCTGAAAATGCTGTTTCTTGAGATGGTGATTGGAACGGTGAAATGCACTCATTTTTTATGTGCTCTAAGGTAACTGGTTTAGTCAATGGGTTGGCTCTGCCACCACTTGGCTGTGATTCTCCTATGGCCTATGATATCTCATTCCCTGCATTATCTGAGCACGCATGGATAGCTCAACATCACATATTTTATCTCAGCTGTGCCTATCTCGCATGGATAGCAATCTCTAGTTTCGTCCCTTCAAGTGGTGGCCCCCATGCAGAATACGGTATCCACTGATCAAATCCGCTTCCCGTCCAAGGATCCGCCAATTCCGGTCCAGTTAGACCGTAGAACCCGACCCCAGGTGGCTTTTCTCATAAACAATTTTCTATCAGTTAGCCCCACTTAACTACAACCCGTCGTTCACGTCAAAATTTCGATCAACACGGTATCTAACTAAGCCTAAGTTAACATGCCCTAGGACGGGTTTAGTGGATTTGATTAGTAGATAGGGTAGAAATATCAAGAGAAAATGAGAGGGACCCTTGCATCACGCAGTTTCATTGGAGGGGCCGTTTGCATGAGTACCGTTATAGAATTGCTGCCTGATGGTGGATGGCGCAGGGTACCATACTGCTGCCTTAAGTGCGGGGTCGTAAGTACGATAGTGTAAAATAGAATGGGGTAAGATTCCAACACTTCTCGTTTGTACCAGTACTGGTAGGGCCTGTGAGAGAAAATAGTATCCAGTATCATATAAAGCACATACCGTTTCAGTTGTCGGGCGCCGGCCCTGGCTTCAATGTCGCAGCACCTTTGTATCCCATTACGGGTACCCGCACCGTTTAAGCAGATGCATGGCGCTTAGCAGAACGCGGCAGGGACAAAGAAAGGGTGCCCAATTAAGCGACCGTGCTACACGAGTATAGTAGGGGGTCGACAGAAGCTAGACCCCTCCATTCCGAGGGGTGAAATTTGTATGAGGACTACCGGTAAGCCAAGTTAGGAAGCTCGAGTGATGGCTGGTGTGAATTTCTTTCTTGCTAGCAAAACGTTGGACGCACCTCCTGAAAGAAGCGGCGGCGAGGGACTATGCTACCGCTCCTGAAATGCCCTCTCACCCGAGCCCTGTGCTTCGGCAACCGCTGAATACGGTGACATTGTTCTTGTCTTGAATGGGTCATTGGTATAAAATTCGTAGCGCGCAGTATTCCCTGATGGATAAGTGGGGTAAGTATAGATAATTCGGAGGGGAAACTAGTCTTGGGGAATTTGCGGGTCGGGCCGCCAACTCTGGGTCCATGGTAGGCCTTAAATTGTTGCATTGGGTGAGACCAACCAACAACCTTTGGCGCTGTGTTGCACCAAGAGGTTTGAGCCTTTTGACCCATGTGCAGCACACCTGTCTGTTTTCTTTTGCGGGCGTTTGCAATGTGCTATCCTGAAAAGAAAAGAAAAACCAATAGAACCAAAGGCACAATACAACCTTTCGATGAGTTACCGTATGGTACGATATCCACAAACTAGGCACCAATTGCTTTATATCGGCATAAGTCTATCGGCCTTTAGGGCTCGCGAGCTATACTACCTATATAAGAAGGTCGCATGTTAGTCTCCGAGTTTCAAGCGCCAGAGCTATCTACACCCTCTTCTCTAGCGAAAAATTTCCTAACATAAACCTTCTTATCAAACCTTCTGCCATAACAACTCTCCAAGATGCCCGTCGCTCCCATCAGAAACAATGGCCAGGAACAGTCTCTCACGGTTCTCCTGCGCAACATTATCAGTGAATACCCCGCTGGCGGTGGTGTCCTTCGTGAACTTTGTCAAAATGCGGATGATGCTGGCGCTGATGCCATCGAATTTGTACTCGACACTCGACAACATCCTACCGAGAATCTCCTTCACGAGGACCTCGCAAACTTTCAGGGAATTTCCCTTCTCGCATACAATAACAGGTGTTTTGATCAAAAAGATTTCGAGTCCCTGATGCGGATTGGTGATAGCGGAAAAGCTAAGGATCTTGCTGCTACCGGAAAATTTGGGCGAGGATTTAATAGCGTAAATACTACCCCACCAATAACTTTCCCCCGATCTCACAGCATCGCTAATTACGAGGGCTTTTAGGTATACAACTGGACCGACAACCCGTCCATACTCTCCGGAACGTCTCTCCTATTGCTTGACCCACACAAAGCATGGTCTTCGGAGATTGGTTTCCCCGGAGGCCCACTTTACGATTTCGTTGCCAACTCCGATGAACCCGAGATTAAGAACCACCTCGCTGCATTTGATAGTATCCTAGGAAGTCACAATACAGCCTTCGAGGGGACTATTATCCGTCTCCCATTAAGGAGTCAGGATCAGGCTGTAAGAAGCAATATCGTTGAGGATCACATGTCCACATCCCAGAAAGATATCGAGGACGTCTTCCGACTGTTCACAAACGAGCTAGTGGAATCCCTACTATTCTTGCGCAATCTACGCTCAATCACGTTAAAAATTGATGACAAGGTCTTTTCAAAAGCCGAGTCCATCGTCCCGAATGAGAGGAAGAACGATAGGGGAGAAAACCCCGTTAATGAAGGCTACCGACAAGTTTTTGTCGAGCAATCAAAGGAGCACTACGAGTCAGATTTTATGATGGAAATTAACATTCTTCGGAGTGCCGAACCGGGCTCAGCTCCTTCTGAAACCAAGGTTAAGTATGCGATAAGTCATTATCTACGGAAATCCACAGAAGACGAAAGCCTCCAGAAATGGGCAAGAAGCCACAAACTATTTCCTTGGATCGCTATCGCCAATCCATTAGACGTTCGTTTATTCCTCTAATATCGTTGATAGCGCTTGGTCAAAAACTAACCTAACTTCCAGAAAACGCCTGATTTCGACGGAAGGTTGTTCACTACTCTTCCCCTTCCCATCCAGACGAAACACCCTGCCCATATTCATGGAATATTCAGCATTACCCCAGATCGTTCCAATATCCACTCAGGTGGTGACACCACCATGAGCGCCAATTCAGCAACCCGACTAGGTGCCCAATGGAACGAGTGGTTGCTGCGAGAGTGCTCACCGCACGCGTGGGTCCGCAATCTAGAGTTTATAAGAAGCGAGAATCTTTCTCCTGGTTGGGATTTCTGGCCTGCAGGGAAACAGGGAGAATGGGAGCAATTGTGGATGGGCATTTTAGGGACCGTTTTTAAGGAGGTCGTTGAAGGTGGTTACGAGCTCCTGCCAACCTTGAGCGGAGTGGTAAAACCAGCCAACAAGGTCGCATTTACGCTTGAGATTCCTGAAGATCTACGTCTCGCTTTGAGAGATGCTAGAGCTCCGGTAGTGTCCCCCCCGGAAGATCGAAGAACAGAAATCCGCGCCCTTGACTACAAAAAGATGGGCCTGGAATACCTCTCACCTTCTACCGCAAGGCACCACCTAACGACTATCAAAGACTCTGATGCGCTCCTCCATTTAGATATCAAGCCTCGCATGGTCCTGTTAGATTATGTTCTGTCGGATTGCCAGGTTCAGAATTTCGGAAACTGTGAAGCCCCGCTAATCCCTCTGTCTAATGGCACATTTCGAGGGTTTGAAATGCCCGTATCGCAGGATGATCGAATATTCATAGCCAGAGACACAACTGAAGTGGACCTCTTTCAAAAGTCGTTAGAAAGGACGGTGAAAATGAGTGCTCTGCCCAAGAAATCACGGGAAATACTCGTGGAACGCATTGAGGAGATTGAAAAACACACCGGAATCAAGGCCTGGACGGTTGAAGATGCGGCTCAATATTGTTCTTCCTATGAATTCAATGGAATAGAAGAACCGACGCCGGTGGTTAAAATTGATAAACCCAAGTTCGACAATTTCGTTAAGTTATTCTGGAAATGGGTCTCCAAGACTCAGCGCAGGGGGGGCCGAGGGTCTACATTAGTGAATGCATTGAAGGATCTATGGCTCATCCCTCTCGGGAATCAGATGTTTCAAAGGATTGGAAGTACTTCCGAATATCCGGTCCTGGATGTCTCGGCGAACAAGGGAATTGGGTCATTCCTAAGGCAAGCTGAATCTGCTCTCGCGAAGCGCTCCATGCCTGAGATACTGGTAATGCATCTCTACAAAGGGGGCGGATTCCCACAAGCTACAAAATGCCTCCAAGAGCTCGGTATCATCAAGGATTATGACGACAGGGTTTCCCTAATGAAGTGGCTTGAGATTACCCTGAAAGCTTTTGTCGGCAGATTGGAGTATGGCGAAAAAATGGAATTAATACGACACCTATTTGACCTGTCGAGGGATTGCAGTGCCCCTGAGCGATTATGCATGGAACAAACAGTACGGAAATTACCCATATTTCAGGAAGCAAACGATTCGAGTCCGAACGAACGGTTAGTTTTTCTCCTTATTAGTTTCGATAGTTGAGCTAACAGAGTCACGCAGTCCCTGGATATCGATAGTCAACGATGACCCTAATTCTCCCGTAACATACGTTGGAGTGGAAAACCTTCCGATCACACTGGATACACCCCGACACATTTTCATCGACACAAGATTTCACGAACTCAAAGGACTAGCATCCCACCTGCAATTATTCAAGTGCCCCTCTCTTCCTGAGATACTAGGAGAACACGTTGTTCCTAGGATCTCGGAAACCGGGACGCCTAACGACAAAAGAAGGGGGGGGTTTATTAAATTTGCGTTAGACCATTTCAGATACTTACCTGATGAAGCTCGTCCCGTGCTTTCCACGAAGGAGATCGTTCCTGTCAGCGCTGAGAAGCTTAGACGCCCGAAGGATACAGTCTCGGGAAAGCACGTGGCTGCGCTATATTTCAAAGAAGAAGAACGTTGTGCAATCAGGAACTTTGATAAAGCCTATCATACTGAGCTTGTTGGTTTAGGGATGTCGCAAGATATAACTGATGAAGTTATATTAGAGAGAATTCATTCCTACAGCAACTCAAGACGCTCCCATAGTGATATCAACGAGAAAGTAGAAACCTTGTTCTCACGAGGCAAACCTCCCCGCCAGCGGCTCAGTAAGGAGGATATGGAGTTGTGTTGGATCCCAGCAATAACCCCGGAAAAGGAACTTGGGCTATTCAGCGCTCTCCAATGTCGATCCACGAGTTTTCGATCCTTTTGCAACTATTCCATGCCAATCACGAAATTCCACATCTACTGGAAATGGGAGAAATGGTTGGGATGGGACGGCAAACTCACAGTTGAACAAATGAACAAACAATTGCAAGAGGCAAATAGGAGAGATGATCGTCTTTCATTGGCGCTCCTGGTCGATTATTGGCATAAGATTTACTTGTCCGGGAAGACCAGCTCGACGGTAGACGCCGAACTCAAGCTGGAGAGTCAGAAGTGGATCCCTGGTTCCTCAGGACGATTCTTTTCTCTAAATGAAATTTTCTTCGATGGAGCTACCCATCTACCCCCTTACTACGATAACGTTTGCGAAAGGTTCTTAGGAGCGGGGCAAAATGTTGAACGATTTCTTACCCATATCGGAGTTCAAAAAGCGCCGAAATTTGATCAGGTAATTCACATTCTCCGTTTTGTCTGGTTTTCGGTGTACAAAACGAGGACTCTCTTCTCTAACTTAATATCTACAGTTGAAAGACCTACAAAATAGAATTGCGACCGAGGATCCCCTTTCAACGAAGGATCTAGAGGTAGCGCTTTATATCGTGGAACAGATCGCAATACTGTATGGCAAGAACAAGGACCAAAACCTAATTTCAGATTTCAAGGCTCCAGATCAAGATAGGATTATGCGCACATTCTCAGAGCTCACCGCGAGCAGCAGTAATGCGCCTATTTACCTCGCAGATAGGCCAACACTACATCCAAGAATCCCAGAATCAACAATCAAGAAACTTGGGTTACCTACGGTGGAGGATAGAATTCTCGCATCCCTAAATGACCCGTGCTTTGAGCAAGACTTCTCTCAAACGCAAAGCCCTAAGGCGGTAATCCGGGACACTTTACAACGGTACAGTGTGGAAAGCACCTTCAGCGAGTACTTGGCCAACGCGGAGGATTGCATGGATCAAGATGGCAAAACGGCAACCCGGATCGACTGGATGATTGATCACTCCACTGATTACCCAACGGAGAAACTGATATCCCCGGAACTCGAGGCCGTTCAAGGCAAAGCCCTATTTTGCTACAATGATGGCGGTGAGTTCCAAATGAGGTGGTGATGTTGCCCAGATATTAAAACACAATACTAATAGCTACCTAGTATTTACCGACGAGGACTTTAGGTCCATCATTGATGTTGGAATCGGGTCTAAGGGCCAGGACTTGTCGAAGATCGGCAAATTCGGAAAGGGGGCTCTAACGATGTAAGATTGTGGTGTAGCTGTAGGAAAACGCTCACGCTCACACTACTAATTGGCCTCTAGGTATCATTGGACATCCGCACCTAGCTTTATTTCCGGGGATTTCTATGTGATATTCGAGTAGGTAACCAAATTCACTAGCTCACTCGCGCACACTGACATTTAAAGCCCCGAGAATTCGTTTCTGCCACCGCTCCTCCTAACAGGCAAGCCGCGCGGTGGATTAAAGTTTAGAATCCGAGATGTTCAAGCCCATTGTAAGTCCCCGGTCTAAACCCACTAAAAACTGCCTTGTGACACCCAACATTAACGTCAATGAGATCCGGATCAATTGAAACCCTTTGAAGGAGTATTCGGCTTTTCGGAAGGTTCCTCGAATTTTGAAGGAACAATCTTTAGATTCCCATTTCGCGGACTCACAGATAAATCCGTGCTATGTCCGGGGGGCATCACCTCAATGGAAGCATCCACCTACCTCGAAGCTTACAAAGAGAAGGCGAGGATATCACTAATATTTCTCAAACATATCTCAACTATATCCTATTGGGAAAAGGGGCTGCAAAAGGAACCGCAAGATCCTATCTGGAGAGTCTCGGCGTCGTCGAAGCCGTTGAAAACAATTAGATCAACAAATATAAACGAGGTTGAAATCACTGTAACAAGCTTTGGGCGGATACAGATTCCCAGAACCTCGGTTCTCACACAAAATGACAAGTGGTGGACAATCGTGGGATCCACTGAAGAACACAATATCCCAACAGAGTTAGTTGAGATGGCAGAGTACAACAGGCTTCAAGCCACATACGGACTTGCCGTTCCCGAGCGCTCTCAACCCACTTTTTGTTTTATGGGGCTTCCCCTACAAACGAAATATCACCTATCGCTCCCGGTCAGCATCAATGCGGTAAGTCAAGGAGCTCTTTTATTGCCGAAGCAAGAGGACCAATCGCTAATCTCTATTTGAAAT